>Ga0206129_10004788_pt1 | contig 14715 bp, 12 predicted proteins | sample Helgoland_Spring_8_FD_148616 | JGI IMG/M metagenome (GOLD analysis project Ga0206129, IMG submission 148616) | Pelagic subsurface seawater microbial communities from Kabeltonne, Helgoland, North Sea - Helgoland_Spring_Bloom_20160502_2 | ecosystem: Environmental > Aquatic > Marine > Epipelagic ...
AAGGAAAAAGAGCTCTCGTTGGACTCGATGTCCCGTGGCTGGTCTTGTTTAGAGCGCTTCGCTGAACGTATCCGTGGATTTGAGTCGCATCAGGTTCGAGTAGTTGCTACTCAAACCCTCAGAGAGGCCGCCAACCGCGATGTATTTATCACTACCGCAAAAAAAATACTGGGTCATCAGGTGGAGGTTATCGCAGGGCATGAGGAGGCCCGATTGATATTTCAAGGCGTACAACTGGCGCTACCGGATGTTGAGGAAAAGCGACTGGTAGTTGACATTGGCGGTCGATCCACGGAAATCATTCTGGGAAACGAGAAAAAAGCTAACACTCTTGCGTCCTTCAACGTCGGTAGTGTGTCGTGGTCAGACCGTTACTTTCCAGTTGGCATTTTGAACCGAACCAATTTTGATCATGCCATCGTTGCGGCGCAAGCGGTCCTTGAAGAGGCCCAGGCCCGGTTCTCCTCGGACAAATGGGACGCAGCCTACGGCGCATCAGGTACCGTAGGCGCCGTTTCTAATGTGCTCACCGCTGCTGGCCTCGCTACCGATGGTATTACCCGCGATGACCTTCACTGGCTCATCAATCAATTGTGCAAGGCCCGACATTTCGATGAGATTGATTTACAAGGTCTGAAGCAAGAGCGAAAATCTGTAATTGCCGGGGGTATAAGTGTGCTCTACGCTTCGATGACTCTTTTCGATATCGACATCCTTCACCCAACCAAAGGTGCACTCCGCCATGGCGCATTGGCGGAAATTGTGAACCGTGAAACAGCAATAGGGGATGTTCGCTTGCGTACGGTTAAGCATCTGATGGATCGCTTCCGTGTCGATGTGGAGCAGGCCGAGCGGGTAGAGCGAATCGCGCTTCAGCTGCTCGATAATATTGATCCCAGCAAAAGTATCCCGGCTTTCATGCGTTTGGACTTGCAGTGGACAGCACTATTGCATGAATTAGGCTCCTTGATTTCGCATGCTGATTCGCCGATGCATGGCGCCTATCTCTTGGATCATGTTGAGGCTCCTGGTTTTTCAATAGATGAGTTCCACCGTCTTGCAGTCCTCGTTCTCGGACAACGTGGGAAGTTACGGCGGGTTTCCACGGAAATCGGCAATCTGCACTTCCGTTCTATTTTGTTGTGTCTGCGCCTTTCCTGCATTTTGTGTCACGCTCGTCGAGATCCGGATCTAAAGGGAGTTCGACTCGAATCTCGTGATTTTGGTTTTCATTTGACGCTGCCATCAACCTGGCGAAAGGCTCATCCCCAGTCGATGTGGCTAATAGAAGGGGAAGTGCAGAGTTGGCAGCGGTATGGCGCTGTTATCTCTGTGGGGATGTGATTTGGATCCTTGACGTACCTCTCAAATTAATGGTATAAACGATTTATATTGTTTATACTGTTAAAGAGGTCATATGTCAAAAATTTTGAAAAAGGGTAAAAATCTTGTCCGTGACAGTTTCACGATGCCGGCCGATGAGCATCAATTGATTGACGCGCTCAAAAAGAGAATCCGACTCTTGGGTGGTGAGGTCAAAAAGAGTGAGTTGATCCGCGCAGGTATAACGCTACTCAACACGCTTTCAAACACTGCGTTGACCAGTGCCATCAACGCCATCCCTAACCTCAAAACGGGGCGACCAACTAAGGAGTCCCAGCCTGCCCGTGAGACGTTACCGTCGGTCAAAGCCGTGCCTAAGCCTACAGTTAAGAAGCCTACCGAATCAGCTGGTAGCGCCCCTGTAAAGGTATCCGCTGAGGTACCCGTTAAAGCCGTTCGGAAGACTGCGCCTAAGCCAGCGCGTAAGCGGCCGACTAAGGTGCTGGCAGCTTCGTGATGTTATTGGCCCCATAACGCGTCATTAACTCCTTGTGCGCATCGAAAGCTATGCGCTTATTGAGGTTTTTCGCGCTTAAGGAATCGCCCTCGCTCAAAGAGCGGTATCGCCCATCCGACTCTAGCTGCCAGGCATTTTCAGTGTCCTTTAGGTAAACCCCGAGACCTTCCTCAAGAATCCGATTTTTGTGGTTTTGATCTTCTAAAGGCCAAGCGAGTTCAATCCGTCGAAGCATGTTTCGGCTCATGAAGTCAGCGCTCGACAGCCATAGCTCATCTATGCTGGGGGATCTGAAGTAAAACACGCGGGTGTGTTCTAGAAAGCGCCCAATCACAGAGCGCACCCTAATGTTGCCGTTTTTATCAGTGTCATTAACGGGAAGTATGCAGGCACCTCGAACGATTAGGTCAATTTGCACACCAGCCTTCGCAGCCAAAAGTAGTGAACGCGCGATCCGAACGTCCGTTAATGAATTCATCTTGCATAACAAGTGGGCGCGTTTCCCCTGAGCTGCATCGGTTTCCAGCTGTTGAATTTTTCTCACAATCGCGTCTTGCAAATGGAATGGGGCCATCAGCAGCTTATTTAACTTAGGTAATTTGTTTTGGCTAGCGAGATGCACAAATATTTGCTCAACGTCAGCTGTTATCGCTTCATCAGATGTCATGAAACCCCAGTCTGTGTATAACTTGGCTGTTGATGGGTTGTAGTTTCCGGTTGATAGGTGTGCGTATCGCTTCAAGCCAGAACTCTCACGTCGTGTGATTAACATCAGTTTGGCATGTGTTTTCAAACCGACAACGCCGTATACCACCTGAGCGCCCACATCCTCCAAAATTTCGCTGTAGTTAATATTTTCTTGTTCATCAAATCGAGCCTTAAGCTCAACAACAACCGTCACCTCCTTACCACGCCGAATAGCCTCCCTTAGCAGTGCAATCAATTCGGAATTTGCACCTGCCCGATAAACAGTCTGTTTGATAGCCAAAACCTGAGGATCGAGAACGGCCTCCCGCAACAAATCAAGAACCGTATCAAAAGATTCAAACGGATGATGCAAGAGCACACTACCTGTTTGAAGTTTCGTGATCAGAGACTCACCGTTCTTTAATGCTTTCGGGTAAGCGGGAGAAAACTTGGGGTATAGCAAAGACGCTGATGGCAACATATCGATCAGTTGTGCCATGCGGACTAAGTTGACAGGCCCTTGTACTCGGTAGAGCGATGTTTCAGGCAAGTTGAACTCTTGAAGCAGGGTGTTACTTAAGAATTCAGAGCAACCATGAGAGACCTCCAAGCGCGTGGGGCGACCGTAACTGCGGTGTTGCAAACTTTGCCGCAAAGCGGTTCGTAGGTTTTTTACCTCGTCCTCGTCTACCGCGACATCGGAGTGTCGTGTGACCCTAAACTGCGAGAACTCCGTGACCGTGCGCCCTGGAAACAGGTCCCCAAGATGAGATCGAATCAAACTTGATATAGAAACAAAGTTCAATGCCTTCCGACCCTTGATGCTAGGTATTTGTATGAAGCGGGGTAGGCTCCTCGGGATCTTTACGATGGCAATTTCATTGCTTCTTCCAAATGCATCCGATCCGCTCAACCTCACAACGAAATTTAGCGTCTTACTGGCAACCTGTGGAAAGGGGTGCGAAGGGTCAAGCGATATCGGGATAACCAGAGGCTTAACTTCATTTTGGAAATAGGTGGACACCCATTTACGTTGTGCCGCGGTCCTATGACTGTGTGCAATGATGTGCACATGTTGTTTCTGCAGCTTCGGCAGCAACACTTCGTTAAATAGTGTGTATTGCGTTGCGACAAGAGCTTGGATGCTACTGCTAATATTCTGATAGTCTAAGACTTCACCTATTTTTGACTTTGCCTCTCCGAGGTATTCTGCTAGGTGCGGTGCCATTCGCACTTCAAAGAATTCATCGAGGTTTGACGACACAATGCTAAGGAATCTCAATCGCTCCAGTAGCGGCACATCGGTTCGTACGGCCCATGAGAAAACGCGTTCATTGAAAGCAACTAAGCTGTGATCTCGGTCGAGTAATGCAGGTAGCTTAGTGCCTGTCTTCTTTCTTGTGGTCATGCGTTTCATTAGCTAGAAAGCAACCGCTTGTATCGGACAGGTAGTTCGTTGAGGTCGAAAATGAGTGGTAGGTCTGCCGCATTGAAGTCTGCGTCCCACGCAGGCGGCCCCATCACCTTTGCGCCCATGCGGAGATAAGCATTGATTAAGGCGGGGGCCTCGATGGTTGAATCCACTGGGAATCGGTCCAGTGGTAATGGTGTTCGGGGAATCACTCGCCTCTCGATCGGCGCTAAGCACGTACTTTCAACTTTCGCCCATACGCTGGCTGCTATGTGCCCGCCGAAAGGCTCGTTATGTAGCGATGTGCGACGCAGTGGGATCGTCCCGCAGCCAATCATGATATGCAAATCGTTGCTGCGCATAAATAGTGTGAGTGCGCGCCATAGCGACAAAATTACGACGCCTTTGCGGTAATCAGGATGTACGCAGCTTCTGCCCACCTCAACCATTTGTGATCGGATGTCACGCAAGCGTGTTAAGTCAAACTCCTCACCGGTGTATGTGCCACCGATACGCTTGGCCTGGGCTGGCGTCAATACACGATAGGTTCCAATCACTGTGCCGGACGCAGAATCTCTTACCAATAAGTGCTCGCAGAAGTCATCAAAGATATCGACGTCATAGCCGGGTATTACCGTTCGGAGGTTAGCCCCCATTTCGACTCCAAAAACTTGATACCTTAGCAACTGCGCTTCCCGCACCTCATCCGTGTTTCTCGCCCATGAGGCCACTAGGAGGGGGCTCGCCAACTCTTGCTGCTCTGACGCCGTTTGGTAATGGAGGCTATCGACAACGCTGGATTTATTTAACTTTGAGGGTGCTTGTGTAAAGTTGGATCGAGCATTCATGTTTGTCAGTCCGCTTGTTTCGTTGGTGCCATTCTTTCTGAGAAATATGACAAATTTGTGACATTGCGGACGCTCATTTTGACGCCGCTCACAAAGTGTGATGAATTGTCTCTCTCCTCCCCCCTGTTTGAAATAAGCCCAGATTGCGTAGGAAGACTCTGGATAACTGTGGCGGTCATAAAACCGTCATACAAGTTATCTACATTTCACTTGCGTAGACGCTTGGAAACATCCAGCGGTGCGCTTTTGAACTCTAGTAATACCGAGCACATTGCGTCCTTTTTTTGCCGAATCGATGTGGTGAGCAAACTTTTTAAGCTTTCAACCGAAAGGAAAATGATCATGGGAAACCCTATTTTTCACGACAGTTCACCCAATAATGAAAGTGAGAATCCTTGTTTGGATGATGTCGTTAAGCAGGTCCTGAGCCGGCGTAAATTTTTGTTGAAGTCAGGTGGAAGTGCGGCTGCAGTCGCATTTTTATCAAGTGGCGTCGCGCGTGCAGCTCAAGCACTTTCTCCAACGAACTTAATCGGCTTTCAAGCGATCTCCATCGCAACCGATGACGCCATACATATCGCCCCTGGCTACACAGCTCGCTCCTTTGTTCCCTGGGGCACGCCAATATTTAGTAGCGGACCAGGAAGTCAGTGGCGGGGTGACGGTAGCGAGAGTGCCCAAGACCAAGCACGCCAAGTGGGCGACAACCACGACGGAATTCACTTTTTCCCGCTGGACAATAGTTCACGTGAAGGTCTTTTGGTAATGAATCACGAGTACAGCACGACCGTGGGTGATGGCTACGACCAGTACCTCACGCTCTTTGGGAAATCACCGACTGTTGCGAAAACTGTGGAGCAGGTAGACAAGGCCATAAATGCTTGGGGCTGCTCTGTGTTACATGTCCGTCGAGCTGCCGGTGATTGGGCACTTGTAAAAGATTCAAAGTACAACCGCCGCATGACGTCTGGTTCTGCCATGGTTATGACGGGTCCAGCTGCTGGCCATGATTTGCTTAAAACTAAAGCTGATCCAACGGGTACACGTGTACTTGGGACGATCAATAATTGCGGTAATGGTTACACCCCTTGGGGAACCTATCTCACCTGCGAGGAAAACTGGAACAATAATTTCGGTACGCGGCTGAGCCAAGGTGATGAGCGTACACCTGCGCAAAAGCGCTACGGGCTTGCGAAGGGCGCAACCGGATACGGCTGGGAGGCGTTCCACGACCGGTTTGATTACAAAAAGGAACCCAACGAATCAAACCGTTTTGGTTGGATCGTCGAGATAGATCCCTACAACCCAGAATCTGCACCGAAAAAACGCACTGCGCTGGGACGCTTCAAACACGAGAACGCTGCTTACGCGATCTCCAAAGATAAGCGAGTGGTCATTTACATGGGTGATGATGAGCGATTCGACTACATCTACAAATTCGTCTCTGCAGGTAAATATCGTGAGGGTGATCGTGCAAACAACATGGACTTGCTAGATTCTGGGACTTTGTACGTGGCGCAGTTCTCCGCAAAGACAGCACAAGGGGAAGGGATGGGCGATGGACAGTGGGTAGAGCTGTCTATGAGTAACCCCAAACTCGTTGCTGCAGGTTTTAAGGACTTAGCGGACGTATTAGTCCATGCTCGTCTCGCAGCGGACGCTGTTGGCGCCACCAAAATGGATAGACCAGAGTGGATAACAGTTCACCCGACTACGCAGGAGGTATACGCTACGCTTACAAACAACTCCAGGCGTAAATCTGGACAGGAGGATGCGGTAAATCCTCGTGCTGACAATGTCTACGGTCAGATCGTTCGCTGGCGCGAGGCAGGTGGTGATGCAGCTGCACTGCGTTTTGACTGGGATTTGTTCGTGTTGGCAGGTAATCCAGCTTTGAATGCCAAGGGCGATCTGAAGGCGGGCTCGCCTAACGTGACTGCTGACAACATGTTCAACAGTCCTGATGGACTAGGCTTTGATAAGGCGGGTCGATTATGGATTCAGACGGATGGCAATTATTCGAATGCGAAGGCCTATGCAGGTATGGGTAATAACCAAATGCTATGCGCTGATCCGAAGACAAAGGAAATTCGCCGTTTCTTAGTCGGTCCCAAAGAGTGTGAAATTACAGGATTGACATTCACCCCAGATCAAAAGACGCTGTTCATAAACGTGCAACATCCTGGGGAGCGTGGCAATAGTCACTGGCCAGATGGTGGTGATGCGATACCGCGCAGCGCTACAGTGGTCATCACTAAAGACGACGGTGGAGTTATTGGTAGCTGATCAGTCCTCCAGTTGATGCAAGGCCCCTCAAGGGGCCTTGTTTTTTAGGACTGTGTGCCTCGAGCTAGGCTGCTTACCGTTGAAGGCGCTAGGGATTCGAATGCACTCAATTGGAAGCCATACGACCAGCTTGAATCGCTAAGTTCGTGAACGCCACTTCCAAAAGCGGTGTTGGGCAGGCAAGACCTTGACCTCGGCGAATCATGGCACCCAATATGTGATCGTGCTCGGTTGGCTGACCATCCATCAAATCTCTGAGCATCGATGCCGTTAATGTTGATACAGACGCTGTGAGCATCTCAAGCGCCTTAGCAGAAACCCCTGTACTGATGGAGTGGCCTGACGCATGGGCCACTCGGCAACATTCTTCATACATGTGCACCGTTGTGGCCTTGCCATAAGTTGTTGTCACGATGTCTCCGACCGAGCCACGACACAGCGTGGTCATTCCTGCCAGAGTTGCAAGGAAGACCCACTTGTCCCAGAGCACTTGTTCAATGTCCTCAGCAAAGACGCTGTCGAAAGAGGCCTGCTTGCACAGTTCGATGAACTCAGAGGCAAGTTTTTGGTGCGATGGGTTTCGAGCACCGACGGTCAGGCGATGCATTTCGGTCAGTTGGCGGATGGCGCCTTCGGGGGTGATCGTGGCAGCGATGTGGGCCACGCCACCCATTACCCGTTCTTTGCCGAGCAGGGCATCCAGTTTGCCCAGGTGATCCAGTCCGTTTAAAAAGGGCAGAACCGTACCTCTGCCCAAAGCGCCTCTTAATGAGTACAAGGCGTCATCGAGGTCATAGGCCTTCGATGCCAAGATTATGAGATCGTAATCGGGCTGGATCTGCTCTGCGATGAGGGTTCTTGGCTGCACTGCGAATGCCTCCCGTGGGGTCTCAATTCGTAGTCCTTGTGCATCGATCAGCGCTTTTCGCTTTTGACGTACCAGATAGGTGATGTCTGCGCCAGCCTGCATGAGGTGAGCACCGAAATAGCCGCCTATACCGCCGGCGCCCAGGATCAGGATTTTCATGGATGAATTCGTTTCTGTTTAAAGTGTGCCGGTGTATTCGCCTCGCGCCGGGTAGTCCTTAGCCACGGCAAAGTCGATGGCCCCCAGCAAGTCTTGGAACTGCGGACGCGCAAAGGGCATGGTCTGCGTGGAACCATAGTAGAGGGTTCCATCAGGGCGAACAATGAAGACGCCCGGTTCGCTGAACAGTTCAGGCTCTTCAATGCCAATTGAGGTCTGACCACGGGAGGCACTGATGTACAGGCCCCACTGGCGGGCGCTTTGCAGGCTGAGTTCGTAGCCCACACGCAGGTGCTCCGCTTTTATCTTGTCAGCCATCGCCTGGCCGCGCTCGGCGTTGTCGCTACTGACAGCGACAACCTGCACACCGCGCTTTTCAAATTCGGGCATCAGACGCTCGAGCTCCATCAGGTATTTGGCGCAAATTGGGCAATGCAGACCTCGGTAAAACACGACGAGGTCAAACGTGGGGGCGGGTGTGGCGCCCAACACATAACGTCCACATCCCACTAGAGGGATGTTCAAGGCGGGGACAGGTTGGCGTGGGGTCAAGGCGAGGGTGCTCATATAAATTCCTTTTAGGTGGGTGCCGTCTCGTTGTAAGGCGGCATGGATGCAAGTATGCGGTATGATCTGCATCTTTAAATTCAATTAAATTTGCAATTCGTTCAAAATGACCAATTCCAAACTAGATCGACTGTCGGCCCTGCTGGAGGGCTTGGCGCCCGTGGTGACGATGAGCTTGTCACCGCAAGCGCGGCTGGAGGGAGCGCTGCAACCGGAAAACGACAGCGCTTTGCAGCTGTTGTTTCTGACCCGTGGGCGTGCCGAACTGAAGATTGCAGGGGTGTCTCAGCGCATCGAGGCACCGACCCTGGTGGCGGTACGAGCTTGCCAGCCCTTTGTGCTGCATCAATTCAGTGCCGATGACCCCCATCGCCTAATCACCGCCCATGTGCAGCTGACCGGCCCGGTGGCCAACCTATTTCTGGAGGAGTTCGACCAGCCGCGAGCGGTGTACCTGGCGCATGAGGAGCCGTCACTGCGTCTGGCCGTGGCCATGATCGAATCCGAATTGAATGCACCGCGTTGCGGACAACCCGCATTGCTCAACCGCGCAGGCGACATCCTCTTCATCGGGCTGCTTCGGCACCTGGTGGCCAACCCCGTCGTCCAAGGCGCTGGCCTGTTCAACGGCCTAGCCGATCCCCGCATTGCCCGCGCGCTTGTGGCGATGCATCAGCGTCCGGCATTTGGCTGGAATCTGGCACTTCTTGCAGAGGAGGCGGGCATGTCACGCACGGCCTTTGCCACTAAGTTCCACGAAACCATGCGGCGTCCGCCCGGAAAGTATTTGGCCACGATTCGTTTGGCTCTGGCGCAGCGGGCTGTCGATCTGGGCAAGGGGCTCAAAGAGGCGGCCAAAGTCGCTGGGTATGAGAACAGTTCGGCGCTGTCTCGCGCTCTGGCGAGGGCGAGGTTGCAGCCGGCTTTGAATTGAAGGCGAATGGTTCGAATCTCTGACCCCATCAAAAAACGATGCATCCGGACCTGAGGAGGTTAGTGGGGCTAGACTTGCTGCTCCGCCAGACAAACTTTCTTCAAATCTTCAATCTTTCAAATGCAACCGGCGAGCCGTTGATTGACTTTTCTCGGTCAGCTCCTGACCAGACCTTTGCAGAAAGTCCCTTTATACAGGGGCTTCAGAGCGATTGAGACACTGTTCTGCTCATAACCAACTGACTTAGCGAGTTCAAAAAAAGCCTAAGTAGAACAAAGGTTTCCACGATTTTTCCGTAATCCCCGCTGCCATACTGCCGCGAAAGATTAAGAGCTTTTGCGGGGATTCATGAATCATGCGGGTGGTTAGCGGTGTGAATCGGGACGGCAACTGAACCTTATTTGATGTGGGTAGATTGGCAACTACTCTTTTGCTTGCGCCGCAATTTCTTCTTGAGTGACGATGCCATCCCCATTCGCATCGATCTCCTTGAAGGCCTTGGTGTACATCTCAAATCGGCGGATGCTGGCAGCCCGGCCGAGTTTGTGATCCGCATTGAGGTTAATGAACACCTTGAACTCTGCCACGTTTAGCAGGCCGTTCTTGTCGGCGTCAGCCGCTAGAAAATTGGCCTTAAGCTGTTCGCGTTGCGGATCGGCATGGGCTGATGCGGACAGCGCTAACAACGCTATAACAGCCAACGAGGTGAAGACCTGGGGCATAAGGGTCTTGTAAATCGTTCGCATGGTAGGGCTCCGATGGTGCAGTGGCAAAACAAATCGTCGGTCATCCTGCCTAGCGCTGGCACTAGCACCCGGCGCAACGGTCAGCTCGTCCGTAAAGTGAGGTAAGGGATCGCGACGTATGCGAGATCGATGAGCCGCCGACCCTGTCGCCTAGGAGTAGTGCACGACGCATGCCCATCTACGCGCTGCACGGCAGCCACTATCCTAAAAGCCTAGACCCACGCTACCCCGCCCTGGACTGCTGGGCGCGCAAAGCTTCTGTCGTGAGGCTATTTCCGTGTGGAGACCATCCTGGTGGTTTGACCAACAAAGCTAAAGCAGAAATAAGATTTGGTGCTTGGCGCATGTCACGATACAGGTCAACCCATTGTGAAAACTCCATGGTCAACACGTTACGAGTGCGCATGGGTTTTACCAGGCCATAAATGCAGGGTTCTTGGACCCGCTCAGCGCGATAGGTCCCAAACAAGCGGTCAAAAATGATAAGAACGCCCCCGTAGTTGGCATCCAGGTAGTCAAGGTTGGATGCGTGGTGCACCCGATGCGCGGAGGGTGTATTCAATATCAATTCCAACCAGCCGAGCTTAGGGATCAATGTCGTGTGTAACCAGAATTGGTAGAGAAGATTGAGGGAGAGAGCTGTAAGGACCACCTTTGGGTCGAAGCCCAGGTAAACCAACGGCGTGTAAAACAAAGTTGTTCCTGTGAGCTTGTTCGTCCAACCTAGTCGAAAAGAGGTTGACAGTGTCAGTTGATTGGGAGAATGGTGAACTGCATGCGTTGCCCAAAAGAAACGAATGCGGTGAGAGGCACGGTGATACCAATAGTAGAAAAACTCAAGGCCCAGAAACAGCAACATGAACGCTGCTAGGCTGCTGAGCTCGATGGTGAATAGTCTGTGCGTCCAGACCCAAGCAAAAACTGGGGTCGCGATGCCAATCGGCAAAAGGGCCAGCAAACGACGCCCTGCCATATCTGCCACAGATAGCCAAGCCTCTGACCAATCGAACGAACCCGGTTTGCGGTGTTGCAGCACAAACGCTTCTGCCAATGCGATGCAAAGAATTGCGACAGTTACTATGATTTGAATCCAAACGATTTGAGTCATTTTTTAGATCCTGTGCCCGTGAGTTGGCGTCGGTTATCGAAACTTGAGCAAGTGGGATCAAGTAAAGACCCAAGATGTTCAAACTAAGCGAGTAGGTATTGAACCAAACCTGCCAGCAGCGTGCGCTGACAAAATACGACAAATTGCTACAGCGCCGTCACATTAGATTTTGGGCTGAGTCAACGCCGTAAACTACTGGATATGCCACAAATGCAACCGCTGATACTGATCGTAGACGACGACGCAGAGCTGTCCTCCATGCTCGTTGAGTTGCTGGAAAGGGAGGGCTGGTCTACTTTCACCGTACTGACCGCAGGTGACGGCGAACGAGCCGTGACGGCACGCCAACCGGATGTCGTCCTTCTGGATGCGATGTTGCCAGACGGCAACGGTTTTGACCTTGCGCGACGCTGGCGTACGGCACATCCCGCCGTGGGTCTGGTGATGCTCACCGCGCGCGGCGATCCCATGGATCGTGTGCTCGGCCTTGAGATCGGCGCTGACGACTACTTGGCCAAACCGTTTGAGCCGAGAGAATTGGTGGCTCGTGTGCGTGCACTGCTGCGACGGACAGGACCGAACCGCGGAAACAGCGCTGTACTGCGTTTTACAGGGCTATCTATTGATGTACTGAAGCGCGAGGTTTCCTCCGGCGGCATTGTTTTGGCACTTACCAGCGTCGAATTCAAGTTGCTCGTTGCGCTGGCCAAACAACCCGGCACATCGCTTACACGCGAGGCGCTTTCCGAGGAGGTTCAAGCAGGCGGCTACCAGCCGCAGGAACGCACGGTGGACGTGCAAATTGCGCGCCTTAGGCGCAAGCTGCGTGAAGCTAGTCCCGGTGACGAATGGATCGATACCGTGCGGGGTGAAGGCTATGTCTTCGTACCGCGTGGCGGCGGCACAGAGGTGAGATAGAGCATTCGCCATATGGTCAGCATACGCAGCCTGTTTGCTCGCCTGCTCGTAGCGCAGGTTGTTTTGACGATTTTGTTGACCGCGATCCTCGCCGTGGTGTTCTACGTTGATAGGAACCGCACTGTGGCGCAGCTTGTCACCTTACGCTGGGCACCCTCATTGCTGCTCTTGGCTCGCGGCGAACCGATTACACAGGCGCGTCAGCTTGCCCCCGGGCCGCTACTCACTTCGGACCAGCGACCTGAAGTTGTTATCAGGATCGCATCGTTCACACCCCGCATGGCAATCATGCGTGAGACCTTGGTGGCAGCCGGACTGCCCGTAGTCGATGTGGTCTTTGGCAGGGAGCACGAGTCGCCAGACCCCGCACCTATGCTTTGGTTAGCGCTGAAGGTTGCCGATGGCACAGTTCGCTGGGCAAGCTTCGAAAGCGATTTTGTCGAAGAGAACTTGAGCGAGCGCTTCTTGATTGCGATGCTCCTGCTCGTTGGCCTGGCAGTCGGTGCCAGTGCGCTGATTGCGCATCGCCTGGCACGGCCTCTCGAAGCGCTACGCGCACGCATTGCGGCCAACGACGTGTCTGGCGGTCCACTGACCAATGCTAGCAGCGAAGTCGAAGCGATCGATGAAGCCTGGCGGGCGCTGCGTCAGTCGCTTGATCAACAAGAGCGCGAGCGCGCGTTGCTGCTCGCGGGTGTTTCGCACGACCTTCGCAGTCCACTAGGACGAATCCGTATGGCGGCTGAGCTGTTGCCGGATGGCGATGGTATTGCACACAGGCGGGAGGCTATCGTACGCAACGCGCTGCAAGCGGACCGGCTTGTTGGCAGTTTTCTTGACCATGTTCGAAGCGGCGAACTGCCTCTTAACGAGACGGTGGATGTGGCCGCCGTGGCACGTGGCTTGGCGGCCCAGCGGCAGCGCGCCGCGAACGAACTGGCCGTACATGCCCCGGCGACGCTCTTGGTGCCAAACCTCAGCTTGGTGCTGGTCGAACGTGTGATAAGTAATCTGCTTGACAACGCCTTCATCCACGGCCAGCCACCCGTTCGGTTGACCGTAGGCACCAAGGAAAACCGCGTATGTATCGAGGTTGAAGACGATGGCCCCGGCATCGCACCCGATAGGGAGCAAGCCCTGCTGCAAGCCTTCGCGCGTGGTGATGCAAGCCGCGGGTATCCGGGTCTGGGTTTAGGGCTTTCGATTGTTCAGCGGGTGGCGCAACGACTGGGCGGTGGCGTTGCCTTTCACCGCTCAACCGATGGAACACGGAACGTCGTGCGTGTTGATTGGCCGATGGGCTGAAAGGCAAATGTTTACCACCTGACGCGTGAGAGTCGTTAAGGGTTCGAATACCTGACCCCACCAAAAACAGAGGGTCTGAAAACTGAGCGAGTTAGTTAAACAATCTCTTCTGAGCCGCCGGTGAATCGGCCTAGGCTTTGAGGAGGGGGGGGGCCTGCGGGCAATACTTTACGACCCCGGAAAAAGTAGCACCGTCAAAACTTTTGACGGTTGATGCGCTAATAGTTCTAAATCTATGCTTAGTGATAGATCCTTATAATTACTTACTATGCTACTCCTATACTACAAAGCCAGTTTTACGTGATCTAAGTTATTGATTTATATAGATAAATTGATTTTGCAACACGTCTTCACACGGCAGGGGTCACAGGTTCGAACCCTGTACCACCCACCAGTAATTTGTTAAGTAAATCAAGCACTTAGGAGAAATCTTAGGTGCTTTTTTTACGTCCAAAAGTAGTATAAACACGCCATACTACTATTCATATGTTTCCGCGCTGGTTTTGTTGGGTTTCAGCAGAGCTGTTTGGTTCTAAATTTCATCAGTGCACCGGACTGTATCAAAACGCTAGTCGTCAAGACCCATTTGATCGAAGATGTGGTGCAACTAAATTTTTCCTCAACGAAATGCTAACTGCCTTGAGTTTAAAAACTGGCGACTATGTTGGAGCTGACCGATTAAAACCAGCTGCAAAGTATGGGGCATCACGCAGAGAGCTCTTGGTTTGTCCGGAATGTGGTGAACCAGTTCACTTTCGGAAGCGTGAATTTCCCAACGTAACACCTCATTTTTCGCACTATAAGCAACTGTCGGTTAAGAAAAATCTATACGACTGCCCTCTGAGGGCGTCAAACGCTAACTTTTCGGTAGAAGCCATCGGTAAGCTGCACCTTGAATAGGCCCGGGTATTGAGGAGGCTGTTTGGTTTAAGTTGTTGTGGCCACTGTTGATTGCTCAACCAGTTGCCTGTAGTAGTTAGCCTCTGCTTCTACTGGTGGTATCTTACCAATAGGTTCTAGCAGCCGGGTGTGGTTGTA
>Ga0206129_10004790_pt1 | contig 14706 bp, 15 predicted proteins | sample Helgoland_Spring_8_FD_148616 | JGI IMG/M metagenome (GOLD analysis project Ga0206129, IMG submission 148616) | Pelagic subsurface seawater microbial communities from Kabeltonne, Helgoland, North Sea - Helgoland_Spring_Bloom_20160502_2 | ecosystem: Environmental > Aquatic > Marine > Epipelagic ...
CAGGCAGAGTTCACGGCTTCACTGGTTTAAGAGTTGTAGATGCTTCCATCATGCCTTTTGTCACTAATGGCAATACAAATGCTCCTACAATAATGATTGCTGAAAAAATTAGTGATAAAATTTTAGGTGCTAAACCTTTGCCCAGAATGGAGTTGCAAACTTGGCAGAGCTCAAATTATCAAACTCATCAACGGTAAATCATTGCCTCAGCTGAAGCATCACACAAAACGCACGCCTGTATCTCGCTGAAACAACGCGTTTATTCACACAAATATGGGCTAGTTTACAATCTGGGGAAGCAGATGGCGGTGTCGACTGACCTAGTAGATCAAGCATCAGGTTTTGCAAATGGGCGAAAACGCTTTCCATTCATGCTATAATGCACAACGCCACCAAACCTTTTTACCACTGCTTGAACTCATTACAGTGTCGGCTTGACGGGCATGTCACAGAAATTAATTCCCAAGATTCTGTCAAGCAAGATGGTTTAATCTGACAAAGCCGTAGAAAAGGCACATCCTGATGTGTTCAACGTACTCTTACAAGTGTTAGATGATGGTCAATTGACTGATGGACAAGGTCGCGTTGTTGATTTCAAACAAACATTGATTATTCTGACATCCAACTTAGGTGCTCAGGCCTTGAGCCAATTATCAGATGGTGAAAATGTAGACGAAGCAAAAGGTCAAGTGATGTCTGCTGTTCAGGCTCATTTTCGTCCTGAATTTCTGAATCGTTTGGACGAGATTATTCTTTTTGATCGCTTAAGCCGTGAAAATATGGATGGGATCGTTGATATCCAGTTAGATATTTTGAACAAACGGTTGGCAGGGCGCAAAATTTTGCTAAAAGTCGACAAAACCGCAAAAACATGGTTAGCGGATCAGGGTTATGATACTGTTTATGGTGCACGCCCATTGAAACGTGTAATTCAAAAAGCGTTACAGGATGAGTTGGCAGAGGTGCTGTTGTCAGATGAGTTGTTGGATGGCGCAGAGGTAAAGGTCAGTGCGAATGATGCTGGTCTGACTATCAATGACAAAGGCCGCAAACCACGAAGGCCAAAAGGAGCGAGCATTCATTAAAAATGGCAATGCCAGAGTTGATGTTCAAGCTTTTTACTGTGTCGAAAAATATACAAAACAAGGTATATGCTCTAAGTTTTAGAAATTATCTGCCTAAATTTTTGTGTTTATATTGAATTAGCTTCAATTGCTGTTCCATATTTTGGAAGCTCAGCCAAAGTTTTTCCATGTGCTGCCATCAAAGTATCTCTAACGTATGCAATATGCGCTGTTTCCTCGATAATTTCTGCTAAATACTGTGCTTTCATTAAATTTTCTCCAACACCAATAGTCCCATGGTTCGCTAAAACAGCTGCGTGAATCTTTCTATTAGTGAAAACTGGACTTATATCTTTGGCAGTTTGCGGGCCACCCTGAGTTGATAGTGGAATAAGGGGCATTTTACCGATTTTTTCAATTGTTTGAACTGTAAGACAAGGTATTTCAATACCTGCACTGGCATATCCTGTTGCCCAAGGACTGTGGCAGTGAACAATGGCACGAATATCATCTCTAATACGATATAAATCTAGATGAAATCCAAGATCTTTTGATGGTTTCTGAGCTGATTTCTCAATTGATCCGTCTAAATTAACTATCTGTAGATTATCATGGGTACATTCATTAAATCCTATCCCAGATGGCTTAATGATTATAGCGTCTTGTTTTTCTAAGCGGACAGAAAGGTTACCTCCTGCATTAGTTTGCAAACGTAAATCAAAACACCTTTTGGCAGTAGCAATCAATTCTTCTTTTTTTTCATAAATTTCAGACATCAATATTCCTTGTTAGTTGATGAGTATTCTTCGAGTGTATTTAATATTGAAACTGTTATTTCAGGATCGCTAATATGAACATTATGAGTTACTAACTTAATGTGACTTTTTAAATTTTGGTTAACCGTTTGAAGGAAGATATTTCTTAGATTTTCATCTTCAATGGCCCCACCAGAAATGTCCTGATGAGAAAAGCCACCCATTGGAACGATTAATTTTGTCGGACCTTTTGTCAAATTCAAACTATCACAAAGTGCCTTTGCAACAATAATCATCTCAGTTTCAGAAACTTTAACATGAGTAAAAAAACCAGAATGTTCATAGTGATCACGTTTAAGATATTTTTCTGGAATAAGTAATTTTTCACCTAGACCAATAAAGTTTAATCCCCCGGGTAAAACAATTCTTGGCAAATCCATAGAAACGCTAAATCTCGTTGGCATAGGCGCATGTGCACCTGCAACATGAAGGCGTGTAAGTTCATGAGGAGTTAAATCAATTATTGTATGAAATGCATTTCGTTCAGCAAAACGCGCAAATGCAGCTCCACCATATCCATTAGCATGAAATACAGTGGTTTCTTTATTCTTTTGACGCAATGCCGCCACAAGAGGAACAATTGCAGACTCTGTAGCTCCAAGAGCTGTAATCCCAATAGAAGATCCTGAACTGAAAGTATTTTCAACATTTTTTTTCATACACAATCCAGCAGTTATAGCCGCAGCATTATTCAAAACTTCACGTAGGGTTGTATTTAATCCACAAATATCTGCCAATGTTGGAACTAATATAATAGATGTATCAGACATCGCTGTTCTTGGATCAAATGGTAATGTTGTGACTAGTATCTTGGGGAAAGTAATGGGTAATGCTCTCATAATCTGCAAGATTATTTCACCACCTGTCCCTCCACCTAACCCAACAATTGCGCTGACACCATTTTCAATGGCATTCTCCACCTCGAGTATTGCTTTGTTACTAGTGAATGCCATTGCATTTATTTTTTGCACACCACTTAATACTTTTGAATCTGATATTAAGGACACATCTAATATTCGAACATCAATTTTATGTTCAATCAATTGTGTTCTGAGATATTCTGCTTCTTCTAATTTTGTATTTAATGTACATAAAAGAAGAACACTGGAAGATTTCATAATCTTAACCTTTTACCGCTCCGGCTGTCATACCTGATATAATCTGACGTGAAGCAAATAATGTAAAAATTATTGGTGGGATTGCAAGCAACATTCCAGTTGCCATTATAACACCCCATTCAATATTAAATTCTGACATATTATTCACAATTAAAATAGGAACTGTTTTCGTTCCCCTATCCGATAAAGCTGATGCCAATAGGTACTCATTCCACGCTATTCTAAATGTAAAAATTGCTGCAGCTGCTAAACCTGGTTTTATCAACGGCAAAACTACAAGAAAAAATACTTGAAAAGGACCTGCCCCATCAACTCGAGCTGCTTCTTCTAATGACCGAGGGACTTGAATTATAAAGCTTTGTAGTATCCATATAACGAATGGTAAGTTCATTGCTACATATATTAATATGATACCTGAATGTGTTCCTGCCAAACAAACATCACCACGACCACCGAAGACATCACGAATTATTTCTCCAAAATAAGAATTTTTTGAAATGCAGAATTCATTATTCCACAGCCCAAAAACAGGCACAAGTAATACTGCGGGAGGAACCATTCTAACCATTAATGTAGTCAAAGATGCAGTATCTCGTCCCATAAACTTAAATCGAACTAGAGCATAAGCTGCCATACAACCTATCACCAATGTGAGTAATGTTGAAATCAAAGCAATAATAATAGAATTTATGAATGCTCCACCAAATTTTAAAGAACAAAAATCTAAATGATCAAGCTCGTACCATAAAACATCACATAACGCCGTTTCGTAATTCTGGATTGTAGGAAGAAATAGCAAACCAGATGTTCCACCAATTATATCAACATCAAGTTTAAACGAATTTGCAAGCATCAATACAATTGGACCCACAGCCATAAATATTAGGGTAATTAATAATGCGTAAAAAGCTGGGTTTTGGCGTTCATAATTCATTAGCTTTAATACTCTTCCTGGATTTGGCGTGCTAGTCGAGCCGCACGATTTTCTTGAATACGAGTTATTGCATACATGCTAACAGTTAGTATGAGCAGTATTATTAAAAGATAATTGGACATTGCTGCGGCAACACCCAGTTCACGAAATTCTGTTGCAGTACGTGAAATACGTAGAGCAAGAATTTCAGTAGAAAGGCCAGGTCCACCTTCTGTCATTACTAAAATTACCTCAAGAACTTTAAAAGCATCAATCAGCCTTAATAGCGCCGTTACTATCAAAACTGGCATCATTAATGGTAATTTTATATGTATAATTTGTTGCCAAGATGTTGCGCCATCAATTTTTGCCGCTTCAAGTGCAGATCTTGGAAGAGACTGTAGTGCAGCCAATGAAAGTATAAAAATGAAAGGTGTCCATTGCCATACATCAGCGATAATTACTGATAGAAGAGCATTTTGCCCTAACCAATCAATTCCATCCAACCCAAATGATTTTAGTGTTTTATTAAAAGTTCCAACTGTTGGATGGTACATGTATCGCCACATCAAACCAACAACTACAGGTGCTATCATCATTGGAAGTATGAATAATGTTCGAAGTACAGACATTCCACGAATATTTCTATCTAACATTAATGCTAAACCTACACCAATTACCAATTCCGAAAACACTACACAGATCGCAAATGTCAGTGTTACGACAAGACTTTCGCGAAATGCAGGATCGTAAAAAAGTGTTATGTAGTTTTTCAATCCAACAAATTCAGATTCTGATATATTTTGACTTGGATCCCATGCCCTAAATGAACCATAAACCATATATCCAAGAGGATACAATAAAGCGAGTATTATGATTATCATAGCCGGAGCCATGAAAGCGTATGGCGTGAATCTATTTAATTTCTGCTTAATCACCGTTAGCTCCAAAAAGCATAAAAAAAAGATGCGACCCAATCTTCAGATTGGATCGCAATAGAGTATTTAAATTATTGCCAAGTATAGTATCCTGCTTCGTCCATAATACCTTTTGCACGCTCGGCAACACCATCAAGTGCAGTTTGTATGTCAAGGTCCTCAGTCAACACTTTAGATAATGTTGTCCCAAGATCAGCGTTTATTTTACCCCAAACTGGAATAATTGGGCGCCAATCAGGATCTGCATGTTTTAATGCTTCACCAAATATTGACATATGTGGAAATTTAGCATTCACATCAGCATCAGCATGTGTAGAAAAGCGAGAAGGATTACCTCCAGCTAGTGCTGTAAGTTTATCGCCTGTTTTTGATGTTAACCATTGCATTAGTAAAAACGCAGCATCTTTATTTTCCGCATTTTTTGGAATACCAATACCAAAACCGCCAGTCTGCGATCCACGACGCACACCCATTGGGTGCATTGCCCATCCAACTTTTCCTACTACTTTTGACTTCTTAGGATCATCAATTTGACCCGCTACAACTGTAGTATCTAGGAACATTGCTGTATCACCGTTTAAGAATGAACCAAGCGCTTCGCCAAATCCAAAACTTGCTGCCCCTTCAGGACCACAATCTACGATTGTTTTTAGTGCATTTGCTGCTTCAACACCTGCAGCATTATTAACAATAGGATTCCAACTGTTATCAAATACACGCCCACCAAGAGGAGCTAGATGCAATAGAAATGCATGCGCCGCGTGATGTCCAGATGCTGCGCGAGAAGATAATCCCCCCATACCGGGTTCAAGCTGTGGGATTTTACATGCGATATCTAACATTTCTTCGTAAGTTTCAGGAACTGCTAGATTATGCTTTTCAAAGATATCTTTTCGGTAACCAAGTACAGAAGTTTCGGAGCCGTATGGAACTCCAAATAACGATCCAGTTTTACCAGCTAGATAACCTTTATTACCACCTGCAAAGCCAATATTATATACATATCCATCAATTAAATCATCAGGATCATAAGATGGATCTGCTAATTTTGGGTTCATGAAATATCGAGCAAGATTTTCTAATTGGTCTGCGTATACATAATCAGCTTTTGAAAACACAACATAAGCAATTAAATCGTAGTCGCCTTCATCTTGTCCAAGTTCCAATGTTTGGCGTTCTCGCATTTTCATGTACGGCAATTGATCAACTTCAACTTCAATGCCAGTTTCTTTTGTAAATTCAGGTAATACCTTCATTACCGCATTATAATGTGGATGCGCAGGAAAGTTAACAACAAGTGTTGTACCCGCAAATTCATCATATGGGCCAGCAAAAGCAGCTGTTGCCAACGCAATTGCTGTCGATGCCCCAAGGGATATTCTCTTAAGTGTTTTTAGCATATGTTTCCTCCATTTTGCTAAGTTAAGACGTCAAAGCGCCAGTTCTGTTTTGCCGTCAAAAAGATGTATTCCCTCTGATCTGACCGCAAACCTTAATGTTTCACCAAGTGCTATTGGTGTTTCAGACTTCAATTCAACTGTGATATCGGAGTCTCCGCACGCGCACATCAACACAGATTGTGCACCAACGTATTCAGAGACCACAATTCGAAGATCTAATGTCCTGTCTGATGTAGCTTTAGGATCATATATTAAATCACTTGGACGAATTCCGATAATTACTCGCCCCTTGTATTTTTTGAGTGATTTTGCTTTCTTTTTGGGAATTGCAATTTTAAATTCTTTACCCTCGGCGAAAAGAACATCATTCTCTTCAACTATTCTTGCATCCATAAAGTTCATGGGCGGTGAACCAAGAAAGCCTGCAACAAATTTATTTGCAGGCTTCTTGAACAACATCTCAGGCGTTCCTTGTTGCTGAATATAACCATCATTCATAACAACAATTCGATCAGCCAGTGTCATTGCTTCGATTTGATCATGTGTTACATAAATCATATTCTTCTTTACACTTTGACGCATGACGGCAAGTTCAGCACGCATTTGCCCTCGTAATTTGGCATCTAGATTAGATAAAGGTTCATCAAATAAAAAAACCTCACTGTCTTTTGCCAAAGCTCGCGCCATGGCAACCCTTTGACGTTGCCCCCCCGATAATGCACCAGGTTTTCGACTTAAAAAATTTGTTAAGCCCACTGTTTCTGCTACTTGTTTTACTTTAGTTTCAATTTCAGCTTTGGGTAATTTTTGTAATCTAAGAGCAAATGATATGTTACGAGCAACATCCATATGAGGATAAAGCGCATAATCTTGGAAAACCATTGCAAGATTTCGATCTTTCGGTTCAAGATGACTTATAGGATTATTATCAAAATAAATTTCGCCACTTGTCACAGTTTCTAGACCAGCTATCATACGAAGCGTTGTAGATTTTCCACATCCAGATGGCCCAACTAAAACCGTAAATTCGTTTTCTTCAATTTCAAGATTGATCCCATGCAATACCTTAAAGGTACCATAACTCTTGGTTAATTTTTCCAAACGGATTTTAGGCATGAATAGTCTCCAATTATGATAATCATTATTTTGTATACAAAAGCAAATGTAAATATACAAAATTGCAAAAGGCTATAAATAATGCTAAACATTGAGTTAAGCAGTATATAATGAGGTAAAAGAATGGCAGTAACGAGCTCTAAAACTAATATCCCGCCTAAAAGATCAACAGCTCAACGAATCGAACGTGCTCTAGTTGAAGAAATTAGTGCAGGTGAATTAACCCCTGGCCAAAGACTTGATGAAGCTGGACTTGCCATTAGATTTGGCGCTTCTCGAACTCCTGTCAGAGAAGCATTATCAAGATTAACGGCGCAGGGCGTTTTAATAGCGGGACAAAAAAGAGGTGCATTTGTAGCAGAATACACACGCGAACAACTTAGCCAAATCTTTGAAACAATGCACGAAATTGAGTCTGCATGTGCAAGAATAGTTTCTCAGAGGCTGGACTTATTAGCTAGAACAGAAATTGAAACCGCACAATCAGAATGTTTAAGTGCTGCAGAATTAGGTGATAAAAAAGCTTACCTAAGAGCAAACGAAGCATTCCATATGGCAATATATAAAGCTACTGGAAATCCCTACATAACTGAAATTGCGAGCGAGTTTCGGCGTCGAACAGGACCATTTCGTGCCAAAAAATTCTTATCGCATCAGGATTTACTTGATTCTGCAAATAGCCATCAAGCTTTAATCAATGATATATTTTCCGAAGATTCGGTAACTGCTTCACAAGGCATGAGAGCTCATATGACAGTAAGTTTCATGCAAGCACTCAAAGCAAATTAAAAAAACTTCATCTTAGGCTTGTATATGTGTTCAATATAATGTTTTTGTATACATTATTGATTCTTATTACTTGGAGGACACATGGGCATCGCAGAAACAAAGATTTATCCAATTAATACTGGATGGCTTGAAGCTGATCTTGGTACTTATATATTTTGGAAAGGTCCTGCAGGAAAAAAATACTGGAATCCAGTTTATTGTTATTATGTAGATACTGGCGAACATAAGATACTTGTTGACACTGGACTATGCGATGAAGAGCGAGCAACAAAATATCACCACAAATGTGAAAAACGTGGATGCTTAGAAGTTCATGATCATCTAGAGAAAAAACTCGGTGTTCATCCTGACGAAATAGATGCAATAGTCTTCACTCATTTACACTGGGACCATGTGCAAAATATGAAAAAATTCAAAAATGCGCGCTACATAGCTCCAAAAGGTGAAATTGAAATGGCATATAATCCACTGCCATTATATTATAGAACTTATGAATGCGGTATCTTAGATATCGAACCTCCTTATGCCGGATGTGTTTTTGAAGCCGTTGAAGAGGAATGTGAAGTTCTACCAGGAATTACAATGTTCCATACACCTGGCCATTCTGTTGGACACATGGGCGTTACTGTAACAACATCAATGGGAGATATAGTTATTGCAGGAGATGCAATCTTCTGTGAACGTAATTTAGATCCTAATCCAACCGAAAAATGGCGCCATTGGGTTCCTGCACGTTTTGTGAATTCTTTTGAAGGATGGAAATCAGTTGAAGAAATTGATAAACGCGCTGATTACGTATTACCTTGTCATGATGAACCCGCAAATGCTCGCTCTACTGTCTATCCGTATGAGGGTATGCCAATTCGTAAACGGCGCCAACCAATTCCTGGATATCAATTTTATTTTGGTGATATGCCCGCTGGAATGGCTAATAAAGCTGCACCTGCAATGTCAAAGAAAGAGGCGGATGAATTTATTGCAAGTCTAGTAGATCCAAAAGACATGGCTGAATACTAAAAGTGACAACTCATATAAAATCTCTAAAAACAATAGCATCAAATTATGATGCTATTGTTTTTGATCAATGGGGAGTACTTCATAATGGAAGTGCACCATATACAAATGCTGTTGGACTTCTCAAACAACTTTACAAAGATGGAACACGACTTGCAGTACTCTCAAATTCCGGCAAAAGAAGTGAATTAAATGCGAAACGCATTTCAGAAATGGGATTTTCTAAAAAGTTATTTGAACAAATTATGACTTCTGGAGAGGCATTATGGAACGATATTTCGACTGAAGCGATACCAGAAAAGTGCTTTTTCCCAATAGAGCGTAACAAAGGCGATGCTTCAAATTGGGTTGGCGATTTATTTGTAAAAATTACTTATAATCTCAACTTAGCTGATGCAATAATTTTAATGGGGCTACCTGATGAGCCACAAAATGATTGGAAAAATTTGATCAATAAGGCTTTAGTAAAAAAATTGCCAATATACTGCTCAAATCCAGACTTAATGTCGCCACGAGCAGATGGAAAAATCGTTACATCACCAGGTACAATAGCGAATTATTATGAAAATAATGGTGGGAAAGTATTTTTTTATGGTAAACCACACCGTCCAATATTTGATGCGCTACAGCTTAAACTTGGTGTCAATAATATTTTGATGGTCGGCGACAGCTTAAAGCACGATATACAGGGTGCGCAATCTATCGGCTGGGATAGTTTATTTATACTTAACGGATTATATTCAACAGATTTTAGAAATGGTGAAATTGATATGACTTTAAATAAATTGATAACAGAGAATGATTGCCAAAGACCCACATACTTGATTGAAGAGTTGCAATGAAACTTAGCACTGAACTAATTACATCCAATTTTCTTTCAATGTCTGCAAGACTTGGCAATGACCCACTTCAAGTCCAAGGTCCAGGTGGAAATACATCAATAAAAGATGAAAAAATAATGTGGATCAAAGCCTCAGGCACTGAGCTTGCAAATGCAGAAACGGAAAGTATTTTTGTAGCCGTAGATCGAATTGCAGCAAACGCTCAGGCGAATGGATATGGGGATGGAACCTGCATAGATACTGTTATAGATCCAGAAATTAACTTACGCCCATCAATTGAAACAACTTTTCACGCTGCCCTAAATCACAAAGTTGTTGTACATACCCATTCCATATCTACACTTACTCATGTCATAAGCAATGAAGGCCGGGATGTTGCTAAAAATAAATTAAAAGATATGCCATTTATAATGGTTCCATATGCAAAGCCTGGCGTTCCTTTGACTAATGAAATTCTTGCCCGCGTAAATAGTGATACAAAAATTATTTTACTGCAAAATCACGGGCTAATATGTTGTGGTGAAACGGTCGAAGAGGTTTCAAATCTGATAAAAGAAGTAGAAACTAGGCTTTATTTACCACCAAAAAATATTTCTCACACTCCTCCAAATAAAATTATTGATAAAGCTTTTTCATGGACGAGTGAAAGCTGGATGGCACAAGATAAAATAGTAAATTCCTATATTACTAGTGGCTCATTTTATCCTGATCATGTTGTATTTCTTGGATCTGGCTTACCGGTCTCTGACGCAAACGGCAAAACACCAGTTGTACTCCATGAAGGTGAGGGCGTGGCTATAAGATCCGATACCACAAATAGCCAAAAAGCCATGCTAAAATGTTTATCTGATATCATGTGCCGTTTACCAAAATCATGGATACCACTAACAATTGGAGTAAATGCAGAAGCTGAACTTTTAAATTGGGACGCCGAAAAATACCGCCAAAAATTAGCAGCTGAAAAATGAGACTAAGTTTAGGAATTGATATTGGCACATCTGGAATTCGTACAGCGATAATAGATATGAGTGGTGAGCCAATTTCGATGATGCGGGTGAATCATAGAAAACAAAACCCTGATTTTATTAAAGCATCTTACTGGTGGTCTTCTGTACGTGACTGTATCAGAATGCAATTAGAACATTTAGAAAAAATTAATATTTCGCCCAAAAAAATAAGCCACATAGCCGTAGATGGTACATCAGGATCAATGGTTTTGACTGATAGTAATCTCACTCCTGTTACACGGGCTTTAATGTATAATTCAAAAGGGTTTGAAGCTGAGGCAAGCATTATAGAAAAATTTGCACCTTCTACGCATATTACACGCGGGTCATCTTCTGCTCTTAGCCGAGCAATGCGACTGATATCAGAGGATAAATTGAATAGATCTAATTATTTATTACATCAAGCAGATTTTATAGCATGTAATTTACTTGGACGTGGTGGTTTTTCGGATCATAACAATGCGCTAAAGTTAGGATATGATCCAGAATTAAATTCTTGGCCAAATTGGATTCAAAATGTAATTGATAAATCACTTTTGCCAGACGTAAGGCCTGTAGGCTCCTTACTTGGTAAAATTTCATTGGAAGTAGCAGATTCATTAGGCTTACCCAAAACAGCACAAATTTATGCCGGAACTACAGACAGTATTGCTGCATTTTTTGCTACAGCCCCTCTGAAAAATGGTAATGCAGTGACATCTTTGGGATCAACACTTGCAATAAAAGTGTTAAGTAAAACTCGCATCGATGATCCTGAAATTGGTCTTTACTCTCATCGAATTGGTGATGCTTGGCTAGTGGGAGGTGCCTCAAATACTGGAGGAGCTGTGCTTGCGAATTTTTTTACTCAAGATGAACTAAAAAATCTCAGCAACAACATAGATACATCAACTCATACTGGCTTAAACTATTATCCCCTTTTGAACAAAGGGGAACGTTTTCCAATAAACAATCCAAACCTAGAACCTCAAATGAGCCCACGGCCAACTTCAAAAACAGTTTTCCTTAAGGCAATATTTGAGGGTATCGCAGATATAGAAGCAAAGTGTTACGAGTCCATAAAATTACGTGGCGGGCAATTCCCAGATAAGATTTATACAGCAGGTGGTGGTGCAAAAAACCAAACATTTACTAACATAAGGGCAAATTGCCTCGGAGTAAAACTCTCTCAAGCTCAACACAGCGAAGCGGCTATTGGAGTAGCACGTATTGCGTTGTTGGAGTAGCTAGAATTTAACCACGATAGATTTATTATTTTATGAATACTATTTTAAATATTTCTGGTTTCATAAGACACAAAACTAATATTTGGCGGTGTTGTCGGATCTACACTTCAGACATAATTGAAAGAACTTCACCCATTGTTTCTTCTACCATTGAATGACCAGTTTCTGTAATTGTGTCTTTGCGCATTGCCTGTCGTTGAGCATACTCTTCTTTTGCGTCTGCTTCAGAAGAATAAATGATTACTGACTGATGCGTGTTATCATCAATCTTAAACCAGATAATATCTTCAGCTTTTGTTTTTGATTTAACTTCACGGTGTCTCTGCTGCATGCTCTCGGCGCTTGGAACGCCATTAGGCCATGACCACTTTGTGTGAACTGCGTACTTTGCCATTTCTCTATCCCATCTATAACTGATACCTCAAGCTAGGGTGTCAAAGTGAGATATGCAAGTTTGTTGACATATCTAAAGCACCACATCCTTGGTTGAAATATAAGAGTAATTAAATAGATTATGAACGGTGCGTTCAGACAAAAGAGACTAGATATCAGTTTGCTGAATATTATTTCGGGTAGAAAAGAAGCGGCTATCTGAAGGCGAACCAAGTATTAATAAATTAAGACTTACATATGAGTAAGATTACATATTAAAATTTAGTATGCAAAACAGATAAATTTTACACTTTTTTAATGAAAATTTCTTTTGGTGTTTATCTAAACCCTCAAAATTTAACCGCCTGGGAGTAAGTGGTGGGCGACCCTGGAATCGAACCAGGCGTGCGTCTCCGCGAGGGAGTTACAGTCAAACAAGCCGAATATCGGCCTAGACCCCTATAAATAGAGCTTTTATCCTACAAAAGGGAGTGAATCATTTAAAAGTCCCCTACGCAAGTATTTAGTTAAATCGACCTGCTACCAATTGATTATCTCAAAATGATATTATATGCTCTGATAAACAATAAGGCTTCAAAGTGTGAAAAATAAACTCTTCATAATAACAATAATCCTAACTTTACTAGGAAATGTATCAAATGCGGAAAACTTTAATTATGACTATGTTGAACTTAGAATTGGAACAACAAACTCTGATGCTAATGAGAAAGAAATTTATGGTTTCGCCTCTAAATCAATAAATAATAACTTTTCCATAAGAGGTGGTTTTTATTACTCATATGGTGACTGGACAAAAAACGGTAAATATAGGGAACAAGATGGAAAAGGCTTTAGTCTAGAAGGTGTTTTCAACAAAGAAATATCATCAAATACAGATTTAGTAATATCTACAGGGTATTCATTGTTCTCTGCTAAATCAATTTGCACTTCACTATCGAGAGTTTGTTCTACTTCTTCAAATACTTCTAATGAAACCAATATCTATACTGCGTCCATAGGCTTCAAACAGAAATTAAGTTCCAGCATTTTAATGGAAGCTCATTATAGAGGTATAGAATTCGAAGAAGCTACTACTGGTGTCACTCAGGGTAATCTAATTTTAATGAAAGAACTCTCTGACACAATATCCATTGGTATTGATTATAGCTGGAACATAACCCGAAATGACTTCAATCGTACCATGGTAATTCTCAGACGAGAATTTTAATTAGGTTAGTAATATCTCATGATAAAAAAGTTAATTACAGTTTCTACATTAATACTGATAGGAACTCAGCTATCTGCTGATGGTTTTAACGATAATTACCTACAAGTTGGATACACATCTAGTAACTTTAAATTTGTTGACGAGATTATGGATATCAAAGGTTCTCTAGAAATAGGTAATGGCTTTTCTATCATTGGACGTTATGGTCGTGAAACTGGTGAGTGGTCAGACCCTGGTGAGTATGAAACTTCAACATATAGTGGATATAGAGTAGGTATAGGCAAAGCTTATAGTTTCAATGGTAATACTGATATTACTTCGTCAATTTCATATCTTGATTATACTTTTAAGCAAACAATCAAACCAAATTGGCGTTCAACAACAACATCAAGGCCCACCACTAAAGCTGACAGTTATATTGGAAGTGTGGGTGTTAGAAATATGAGTCCCAATAACTTTGAGACAAATCTTCAAATAAATGCATTTCGTGGGGGTAAAATGAAATCAAAATCGAATGAAGTTGAATTAAGTGTAATTAAACATTTTAATGATAAGCTTGGTTTTGGCTTGAGAGTTTTGCACCATGATGCTGCACCAGCTGCAAGCTATAAAAGTGATTTTACTGAGTATGGTTTGTTTATAAGAACTAGCTTTTAAACATCTAGTGCTGAAGTCAGAAAAAAGTATAAATCTGAAGAAATCCCTCGCGGTTTTAACTTAGTCCCTCGCGGTTTTAACTTAGTCCCTCGCGGTTTAACCGCCTAGTTTAAGTGGTGGGCGACCCTGGAATCGAACCAGGCGTGCGTCTCCGCGAGGGAGTTACAGTCCCCTGCCACACCTTGCGGCCTGTCGCCCGTAGATATG
>Ga0206129_10004791_pt1 | contig 14706 bp, 13 predicted proteins | sample Helgoland_Spring_8_FD_148616 | JGI IMG/M metagenome (GOLD analysis project Ga0206129, IMG submission 148616) | Pelagic subsurface seawater microbial communities from Kabeltonne, Helgoland, North Sea - Helgoland_Spring_Bloom_20160502_2 | ecosystem: Environmental > Aquatic > Marine > Epipelagic ...
AGTTCGAGGCGAAACGGTCGAGCTTCTCCTTCGGCACGAAGAAATCGGTATCCTCCATGCCGAGCGGCTGGATCACCTTCGCGCGCAGGAAGTCGGCAAAGGGCTGGCCACCGATCCGCTCCACCAGATACCCCAGTACGTCGGTGGAGACGGAATAGTTCCATTCGCTGCCGGGGTGGGCGATCAGCGGCGCCTGCACCAGCTTTTCGACCACCTCGTCCAGCGATTTGTTCTCGCCCCAGTTGAAGTCAATGCCGCGGGCGCGGTAGAGGCCATCGACGGCGCCCGACTCCATAAAGCCGTAAGTCAGGCCGGACGTGTGGGAGAGCAGGTCGCGGTAGGTGATCTCGCGTTGCGCCGGTTCGGTCGTGATGGTGCCACGGCTGGCGCCGGTCATCACCCGCATGTCCTTGAAGCCGGGGATGACGCGGCTGATTGGATCGTCGAGTTGGAAGGCGCCGTCCTCGTACAGCATCATGATGGCGACCGAGGTCAACGGTTTGGTCATGGAATAGATGCGGAAGATGGTGTCGAGGTTCGCAGCCGTGCCGCGCTCCATATCGGCCTGGCCGGTGACGCCCACATGCACGATCTCGCCCTTGCGCATGATGGCGGTGAGGGCGCAGGGCAGCTTGCCGGAATTCACCCAACGCTCGCGCCAGGCATCGACGCGGGCGAGGCGGTCGGACGACAGGCCGACGGCTTCCGGGGTGGCGGTGGTGGCAATCGCGGGCATGGGCTGGGCCTTTCCGGGGGAGGGCGTATTGGGTGGTTGGCCGGGACTCTACGTCATCGGCGGCGGCTTGGCCTAGGGGGTAAGGCGTTGCCGGTGCGCCGGCCGCCTGCAAATGCTGCAACAGCGACCAATTGACGCGCAAGGCGGGTTTTTCCGTCTTCAGGTGCTGGAAGAACCGGTCGACCTGGCGGCTCGCCGGTCGCGAGCGGCACTTGCCGCGCGGGGCCGATGCGGAGGGTGCCGCCTTCGGGAGCGTAGAGTTCGGGAGCGTAGGGTTCGGGAAAGCGGGCCGGCAGGTGGGCCAGAAGCCTTTCCAGCAACTCCGCCTGCGCGGCCTCGCTGCCGGGTGGCGCCGCAAACACCTCGTCCCGGCATGGCCGGTCAGGCCGCCTTTTTTGCCTGCCAAGCATCCAGCGCCCGGCGCGCATGGCCGTAATCGCTGGGGCTTGCCGCCGTCTTGGCCGAAAGCTCGATCACATAGCCGTTCGGGTCGCGGAAGTAGATCGAGTCGATAAAGCCGTGGTCGGAGACGCCGCGCGTTTCGATGCCGGCGGCCTTGCCCTTCTCGAACATGGCCTTGAGGTGATCCGGCTCGACTTCGAGGGCGATGTGCAGGTCGAAATCGTGCCGATCCTTGAAGTCGAACGGCATGTCGGGCGCCTCGAAAAACGCCAGGAAGGAGCCGTCGCCCATTTCGTAGAAGGAGTGCAGCACGCCGGTGCCGCGTCCGCTTTTGGTGGTCTTGATCTCGAAGGCTTCGGCCAGTTTCAGGCCCAGAAAGTCCTCGTAGAAGCGGCGGGTTTCTTCGGAGTCGCGGCAGCGGTAGGCGTTGTGGTGCAGGCCCTTTATGGCGATGGTCATGGCAGCGGTCTCCCTGGCATGCGCCGGCGGCAGAGTGGATGGATGCCCCGGACATGGGAAGCCGGGAGCGTGGCCGCAATCCGTGCTGTGGAGAAGGTGTCGTGCGGGCGGGGCGGCAGTGGCTCATTCCCCCGCCAGGGATGTGGTCGGCGATCTGTTCCGCCGCCCGCCGTGACGCTGCCCGCCCGACGCTGGACGTGAAGCGTCCGCTGGTGAACGCTCACCCGAAGACCGGGCCCAAGGCGCCCTGTTTCGCCCCCAACACGGCGACGGGCACCGATGGCCTGCCGTAAGACGAGGCCGCGGACCGGCCGGGCCGGGGGCGGGGGGCGAGGCGGGGTTGAGACTTTCGAGCACGATGGCCACCGTTCGCAGGGGATATTCTTGCAACCCGCCGTTTCCCGCGCCTATATCTGCGGTCTCATGACCACCTGGCTTGATCTGGAACGGGAACTGAGCGCCTGGCGCAACACGGGCCTGACGCCCACCTTTTGGTGGCGGGACGACGATGCCGAAGCGGCAACGCCCGCGTTGGACCGTCTGATCGGCCTGGCGGAGCGGCATGGCGCGCCGTTGCACCTGGCGGTCGTGCCGAGTGGCGTTTGCGCCGGTCTGGCAGAGCGGCTGGCGCGCGCCTCGGAAGTCTACACGCTGCAACACGGCTATGCCCACATCAACCGGGAGCCGCCGGGCGCCCGCGCATCCGAACTGGGGCAGCACCGGCCGCTGGCATACCAGATCGCCGACTTGCGGCTGGGTTGGCAGCGGCTTGCCGAAGCCGGCCTGCCGAACCTGCTGCCGGCCTTCGCCCCACCCTGGAACCGCATAGCGGACAGGACCGTCGCCCGCCTGCCGGAACTGGGCTACCGGCTGCTCTCCACCTGCCATGCCCGAAAAAGCCCGTCGCCCGTGCAGGGCCTGCATCAGGTGAACATCCATGTGGACCCGATCCGCTGGAAGGGCGGCGCGGGGTTCCGCGGGACGGCGGCAACACTCGAAATCCTGGTGCGCCACCTGCGCGAGCGGCGGACGGGCCAGGCCGACCGGGACGAGCCGACCGGCCTTTCCACCCACCACCTGCAAACGGACGAGCCGGTCTGGGCCTTTCTGGACGAGCTGCTGACCCGGCTGGGCCCCGGCAGCGGCGCAGAGTGGGTCCGCCTCGCCAGGCTGACCGGCAGCGCCGGCTGAGGACAGACCATGGTTGACGTCGCCTATGCCCGGCCCGGGGAGCGCGAAGAAATTGCCCGTTTCATGCAGGAGGTATTTCCGCGGGCGAAGTGGTCATCCGATGGCTGGCGCGCCCTGTTGGCCCCGCCCTGGTCGGTGCCGGAAAGCCACTTTGCCATTACGGCTCGCGACAGCGGCCGTCTGGCCGGCGTGCTGGGCCTCGTGACCGCGGAACGGCGCACGGCGGCCGGGCTGAAGCGGACAGCCAACATGACCTCCTGGTATGTTCTGAAGCCCTACCGCAGCCTTGGGATCGGCCATCGGATGATTGCGCTTGCAACCGCAGACCCGTCCGTAACCGTCACCAATTTCACCAGCTCCCGCGGGGCGGTGCCGGTGGTGGAAAGCGCCGGGATGCGGGTGCTTGACCGGGACCGTTTGCTCTGGCGTCCCCGGCGGCAACCCCGCCACCGCCGCCTGCCGGTACACTCGGACCCGGCCGCCCTGGGCGACGCCCTGCCCGAACACGTCCGCCGCACGCTGGCGGATCACGAAGGCCTGAACCTCGCCCTGGCGGTGATCGAGACTGCGGATGGGTTCTGCCCGCTTCTGCATACCACAAGGCGCAAGCGCGACAGCCACCTGACCTGCGAAGTGCTGTATGCGGGCGACCGGGTCTTGCTGGCCCGCCATGCCCGCGCCATTGCCGATACGCTGCTGCCGCTGGAGGGAGTGGAACTGTCCATCGACCGCCGCTTTCTGCCGCCGGACAGCGAAGCCGACGGCGCGGAGCCCATCCCTGTCCCCAGATACTATATTCCGGGCGGCATGGCGGCGGCGGAGGTGGATTATCTCTATTCCGAGATTGTGGTCCTGGATATGAAGATGAGCTGACGGCACCGGATTAGGTCATCCGGGAGTTGCCCCCTCCCCAGCGTCGTCCCCTTTGGGGCGCCTCATTGCCTCGGCAGCAACTGCTCCGGCCAGTCTGCAATTCTGCCCGGCCCAAGGGCGCGCCAGGGATTGCCGCGCAGATGGGCACGGCGCAGCAATTTCAGGGCCTCGAACATAGCCCGGTTCGCGCGTCCTTTTATGCCAGGCAGCGAGAGGGTGTGGCCGCCGGTCCAGGGCAGGAACGGGTTGCGCCGCAGCGTTCCGTACAACTCGATCCGCGTGGTTGGCCGTGCGCTCACGCTGCGGCAATGGAAGCCATGCGTGTCGGCCACGATGAGCGTATTCGCGGGCACGGTCATCGGCAAGGGAGCACCATAGCCAAGCTCGTTCAGGGAGTCCGCCGCAATGCGCAGCGAGCCGCGCCGCGCATACTTCGAAACCAGCCGCTGCGGGTCTTCCGACAGCGCGCGCTCCCAGGCATAGCGTTCTGGCGTCATCCGGTGCGAGCCTGGGACATAGGCAAACGGCCCGTCTTCCGGCCCGACATCCTGCAGGAACAGCCAAGCCTTGGCCGTGGCATGAAACGTGTCGCTGTGCAGAACCGTTTGCGGATCCCGGCCCCGTTCCGTGGCAGGCAAGGCGTGAACCGCCTGGAGGCCGATCAGCGGCTCGCCGCCGATCCCCGCCACATAGCGCATCAGTGCCGCCAGGCGCGGGTCGTTGCGCGCGGCCCGCAGTCCCGGTCGCGTCGCCAAGTCTGGCTCATCGATCACCGCCCGCCGCGTGACCGTGCGGCCCTGGATCATGTCATAGCGCGCGAAATGCTGGGTCTCAATCTCGCGGCACACCTGTTCGAAGACCTCTGGCGGCAGGAAATTCTCGATGCGCACATAGCCCAATTCGCCATATGCGGCCCGATGCTCCGGGGCGACCGGTTCCGCCAGGCGTAGGCGCCGCCAGTCTGCCATGGCAGCGGCAAGCCGGACCCGTCGGACATGCAAGCCCCATCGGTTCAGGCGCGGCGAGCCGATTAGCGGATTGTCGGCAAAGGACTTGGCCCCCGTGCAGAGCTGGGCCGCATAGAGCGGCATCATCAGGTATTGTGCCAGTTTCACTGCTGCCTCCGCTGGTTTCGATGTGTTTCGATCGGACATGGGCCAGGCCGTCGTCCTCAAAACCGCTCCATCACGCTCCGTGCAAAGTCCTCGGCAAAGCGCCATTTGCCGGCGGTGCCGGCCGCCCACATGATCTCTTGCAGGCCCTGAGCTTCCAGATCCCGGATCTGCTCGACAAGTTCATCCGCCGTGCCGACCAGGCAGGTCGCGCGGATCAGGGCCGCGTCGATCAGGTCCGCCTCGCCCGGGTGCAGGTCGGTGTAGTGGAATTCGTGGGTGCGCAGATGGCGCAACTCCGGCGCGGTGTCCTCGACCAGGGCGCAGTAGCGGGTCCAGATGGGTTTCAGGAAATCCGGCACGTCGACGCCGCGCTCGTGCACTTCGTCGTAGAAATAATAGACGCTGGCCATGACGTTCGGGCCGATCAGCGCCTTGATGCGGTCGCTGTCCACCGCCTCCCCCGGCTCCAGCAGGGCGATATTGGTCAGCGCGCAGTTGCGGAAGTCGTCGCCGATGGACTGCCCGATGCTGGCGGCACCCTGGCGGACATGGCCCAGCGCCTCCGGCACGGCGACGCCGCGGGGCGGAATGGCGAAGACCAGGCCGTCGCCGAACTCGCCCGCCAGCCCCATCGCCCTGGGCCCGAAGCCGGAGACATAGAGTGGAATTTTCGGCTCCAGGTTCATATAGCCGGTCTCGTCGTGCATCAGCATTTTCACCGGCCGGGTGACGCCGTTGTAAGTGTAGTCCAGCGTCTCGCCCCGCAGCAGGCCGGAGAGCACGCGCAGATACTCGCGGTATTGGGCAATGCGCATTGGCCGCTGGCCCATGGTGCGCATGGCGGTGTTGCCGGTGCCGATGCCGATATGGATACGGCCCGGCGCAATCCGGTTGAGGGTCGCGGCGGCGGCGGCATGCACGGGCGGAATCCGCGTGCCGGTAATGGCCGTGCCGGTGCCGAGATGGAGGCGAGAGGTCTGGCGTGCGGCCAGGGCCAGCACGGCATAGCAATCCGAAAACAGCATCTGGCTGTCGGTCGCCCAGACCGCATGATAGCCGAGCGCCTCGGCATGGTTGAAAAAGCCGATCTCGTCGATATTCGCCATGACGCAGATGCTGAATTTCATGAGGGCCGGTCCTCTGTGGGCGGGATGCGGGCGAGCGCAGGCTCACTATACGTCACGGCCGCCCGGAGGCCATCCCTGCCGGGCCACGGACTGCGCGGCCGCCGCTCTATATCGGGCCATCCCATTGCCGTTATATCCGGCCATCCCATTGCCGTTATATCCGGCCACCCCCTTGCCGTTTCCGTACCGGCCAAACATCCGGTCCGCACCTGGAAAAACCTCTCCAAGACGGAGACGCAGGCGATTGCCGACAATCTGGTGCAGGCGGCATCCGGCACGCTGCCGCCGGCCCTGCCAAACGACATGCCGGATTGCGGGGAGGGGGCTTCGGCCCCTGACCGGGCGGGCACGATCGAGCCCCGCAATTGCCCGACTGCGGGGTTCGGCCGTTTCAGGCGGGGGCGCTCAGCGCCTCCAACTCGTCGATCATGCCGGCGATCACGTCCAGGCCCTGGTTCCAGAAGGCCGGGTCGCTGGCGTCCAGCCCGAACGGCGCCAGCAGCTCCTTGTGGCGGTAGCGGCCGCCCGATGACAGCAATGTCAGGTATTTGTCCTGGAAGCCATCCGGGTTGCGCCGATACTCCGCATACAGCGCATTCACCAGGCAGTCGCCGAACGCATAGGCGTAGACATAGAACGGCGAGTGGATGAAGTGGCCGATATAGGTCCAGAAGCTGCGATAGTGGTCGTCATAGCGCAGCGCCGGCCCCAGGCTCTCCGTCTGGATTTCCATCCAGAAGTCGCAGATCTGCTCTGCCGTCAGTTCGCCCTCGCGCCGGGCGGCATGTACCTTCTCCTCGAAACAATAGAAGGCGATCTGGCGGACGACGGTGTTCAGCATGTCCTCCACCTTGCCGGCCAGCAGGATGCGGCGCTTGGCGGGATCGGTCTCCGCGTCCAGTACGCGCCGGAAGGTCAGCATCTCACCGAAGACCGAGGCCGTTTCCGCCAGCGTCAACGGCGTTTGGCACATCAGATGGCCCTGTTCCTGCCCGGCCAGCACCTGGTGACAGCCATGGCCGAGTTCGTGGGCGAGTGTCATCACATCCCGCACATTGCCCTGATAGTTCAGCAGCAGATAGGGATGCGCGCTCGGCACGCACGGATGGGCGAACGCTCCCGGCGACTTGCCGGGGCGGGTGGGGACGTCGATCCAGGGGTGATCGAAGAATTTCCGCCCCACATCCGCCAGCTTCGGCGAGAAATCGGCGTAGGCCGCCAGCACGGTGTCACGCGCCTCCTCCCAGCCGATGACGCGGTCGTCGGCCTCCGGCAGCGGCGCGTTGCGGTCCCAGTAGTCGAGCCGGTCGCTGCCCATCCACTTTGCTTTCAGCGCGTAATAGCGATGGCTGAGGCGGGGATAGCTGTCGCGCACGGCCTTCACGAGCGCATCCACCACCTCGTCCTCGACTTGGTTCGCGATATTGCGGGCCGAAACGCTGCGCTCGTAGCGCCGCCAGCGGTCGTCGATCTCCTTGTCTTTGGCGAGGGTGTTGGTGATCCGCGCGAACAGGGTCTGGTTCCGGGCGAACACCTCGCCCAACGCGTGCGCCGCTGCCTTGCGCTTGTCGCGGGAGGGGTCGGAGAGCAGGTGCAGCGCCTGGGCGCTGGTCAGGTCTTCGCCATCAACGGCGAAGCGCAGCCCGGCCATGGTCTCGTCGAACAACCGGTTCCAGGCGGCGCTGCCGACCACGTGGTGCTCGTGCAGGAATTTCTCCAGCTCGTCGGAGAGCTGGTGCGGGCGGTTGACGCGGAGATTGCGCACCCAGGGCGCGTATTGGGCCAGCGCCGGCGCGGCCAGCCAGCGCGCCACCGTGGCGTCATCCACCTTGTTCAGTTCGAGGCCGAAAAACAGCAGGTGGCTGGAGATCGTGACCACCCGTTCCTGCGTGTTCTGATAGAACGAGCCGACCTTGGGGTCGAGTTGGTTTTCGGCGTGCTTCAGGCCGGCAAAGCTCATGATCCGCCAGAAACGCTCGTCCATCCGTTCATAGGCCGCAATCGCCTCCGCCAGGCTCTCCGCCGACAGGGAGGCAAGCTTGCCCTCATACCTGGCCGCGAACGCTTTGGCCTCGCGGTCGGCCGCTTCGAAATCGGCTGCCAGTTCGGGGGCGTCCAGGCCGGGATAGAGATCGGTCAGATCCCAGGTGGGCAGATTGGCGAGTTGGGCGTCGGCGGTGGAAGCGTCGGGCATGAGACACGGTCTCCGAAACGGGGCGGCTGGATGGCTTCAGACGATTGATATGAGGGGTGGCGCCGGCGTTCGGCAAGAGGCTGGGCCGGATCGCCTCACACCGGCGCACCGGCCTCCGCCGACCGGCAGTCGGCGCAGAGGCCCTGCACCTCCAGCACGGTGCTGGCAATCGTGAAATCGCGGGCGTGGGCGAGCCTGTCCACCATGCGGGCGATGTCGGGTGCGTCCTGCTCGTCCGCCTTGCCGCAGGCGTTGCACAGCAGCAACAGCACCGCGGCGCCGCCGGCATGGCTGTGGTTACAGGCGACGAAGGCGTTGCGGCTTTCGATGCGGTGGACGGCACCGACATCGATCAGCCGGGTCAGCGCGCGATAGACGGTCGGCGGCGCGGAAATCCCGGCGGGCCGGACGGCATCGATCAGTTCATAGGCGCTCATCGGCCGGCCGGCATCGCTCAAGGCTTCGAAGACCAGCCGATGGTTGCGGGTCAGTTTCGGGCCGGACACCGAATCGTTCGCCATGCCGGGCTCCTTTCCGGGTTTCCACGCTGAGGTGTTATGTTATAACATTTGTATGTTATAACATAACGAAAATCCGGCTGCGGTCTCTGCCGCCGCCGTCTTCATCATAGCAACCCTATCCGCAAGGACCACAGACGATGAAAACCCGGATCCCAGCGAAAACCCGGATCCCCGCATGGGCCGCACTTATCATGCTGGTCAGCACTCCTGCCGACGCCCAGGTTTACGAGGTGATTCACCCGGACATCGATCCGGGCGGGTTCGAACTCGAAGTGTTGACGGGCGTCACGCTGTCCGATGTCGCCACGGGCGACGAGCGGGCAGCGCACGAACTGGCGATCAGCTATGCGCCGCTGCCGTTCTGGAAGCCGATTCTGGCCGTGGAACTCGCCAAGCCGGAGGGAGGCGCTTACGAAGTGGAGGCGGTGGAAATCGCCAGCGTATTCCTGTTGCCATTCGGACGCGGCGGCAGCATGGCCGGCCACGGTCACCATGACCACGGTCACCACGGCCACGGTCACCATCGCGGCCCTGTTGGCCACGGCCCTGAAAGCGGCCCTGAAAGCAGCCGTGCGGCGCCGGACTATGCCGTGGGGCTCTATGCAGCGCTGGAAATACCGAACGAGGGCGGCTTGCGGGATGGCGGCTTCGCGGCAGGGCCGATTGCGGAGTGGAGCGATGGCGGGGTGACGGCCATTGGCAATCTGTTCCTGGAAGTGCCCTTCGCGGATGACACTGACCCTGGCCTGTCCTATGCGGCCAGCGTTTCCGCCTCGGTCGCCGAGCAACTGGCCCTTGGGGTGGAGGCGCATGGCGAGATTGACGAGGCCTTCGGCAATGCCACGGCCCTGGACCAGCAATCGCATGTTGCCGGCCCGGCCCTGTTCGGCGCGTTCGACCTGGGTCGGGGCCGCCTGCTGGAGCCGCGGGTCGCCCTGCTGTTCGGCCTGACCGAAGCCGCACCGGATGCGGTGTTGTCGGTCAATTTCGAGTTGAAGTTCTAGCGCGTTTCGTGAATCGGCCCACTGTTTCAACAATCCGGCGGTTGGATTCAGCCAACGGACGGGTGCCATCTGTCGGCATCGAACCATTGGGCGGCGTTCTGGGGGAGTTTTGGGGGGCGGCGGCTATTGCCACGGCCAAGGGCGGCCCGGCTGTCGCCTTTGCGGAGGCGTGCCGTTAAGGTGGCAAGGCTGCGTCCTTCCCGCCCCGCCTTCCTGGTTCCGCCATCCATGACCGACCCGCTCGCGAACATCGCCGACTCCGCCCGCCGCGCCGCCCTGGAACCCTATCTGCGCTGGCCCTCGCTCACCGCCATGGCATTCGAGCAGATGAACCGCTACGGCGCGAAACCGTTCCTCTGGGCCAAGCGCGGCAGCGCCTACCGGAGTCAGTCGTTTGCCGAGGTCGCTGCCCTCGCCGCAGACTGCGGCCACGGCCTTCACGCCCTGGGCCTGCAACCGGGCGAGCGGGTGTTGCTGGTGGCGGAAAACCGGCCGGAATGGCTGGTCACCGACACCGGCATCATGAGCGCCGGCGGCGTCACCGTGCCCGCCTACACCACCAACACCGTCGATGACCATGTCCACATCCTGGCGGACAGCGGCGCGCGCTTTGCCGTGGTCTCGACGCCGGCGCTGCTGGGCAGGGTGCTGGCGGCGGCGGCGCAGGTGGAGAGCGTCGAGCGGGTGATTCTGATGGATGGCGAGGCGCCCGCAGCCCCGCCGAAGCCGGTGCACACCTGGGCCGCCCTGCTGGCAGAGGGTCGCGCAGCGCGCGGCAACGCCCTGCCTGCCCCACTGCACGCGGCGGAACGGCGTGATCTCGCCTGCCTGATCTACACCTCCGGCACCGGCGGCGTGCCCAAGGGCGTGATGCTCTCTCACGGCGCGATCCTTTGCAACGCCATGGGGGCCTGCGACCTGCTGTACGAGTTGGACGACCGCTTGCCGGATGACGAGGTGTTTCTGTCCTTCCTGCCGCTCAGCCATTCCTATGAGCACACGGCGGGGCAGTTTTTCCCGCTCTCCATCGGTGCGCAGATTTATTATGCCGAAAGCGTCGAGGCGCTGGCGCGCAACATGGCGGAGGTAAAGCCGACCATCATGACCGCGGTGCCGCGCCTCTATGAGACGCTGCACGGGCGCGTGCTTTCCGGCCTGCGCGGCCAGCCGAGGCTGCGCCAGAAGCTGTTCTGGAAAACGGTGGCGCTCGGCAAGAAAAAGCATCTGAACGGCGGCCTCTCCTTCCCGGAAAACCTGTTGGACAAGGTTCTGGACAAACTGGTGCGCGAGAAGGTGCGCCAGCGTTTCGGCGGGCGCAACAAGGCGCTGATCTCGGGCGGCGCGCCGTTGAACTACGAGATCGGCCTGTTCTTCACCGCCCTTGGCTTGCGCCTGCTGCAGGGCTATGGCCAGACCGAAACAGCGCCCATCGTCTCCTGCAACCGCGCCCACAAAATCAAGCTGGAAACCGTCGGCCCGGCCTTCCCCGGCGTTGAGGTGAAAATCGCCGAGGACGGCGAAATTCTGGTGCGCGGCGAACTCGCCATGCTCGGCTACTGGAACGAGCCGGAGGCGACGGCGGCGGTTCTTCGAAACGGTTGGGTTCATACCGGCGACGTTGGTGAGATCGACGCGGACGGCTTCATCAAGATCACCGACCGCAAGAAGGACATCATCGTCCTTTCCGGCGGCGACACCCTCTCGCCGCAGCGGGTCGAGGGCATTCTGCAACTGGAGCCGGAAATCGCCCAGGCCATGGTGGTCGGCGACAGGCAGCCCTACCTGGTCGGCCTGATCGTGGCGGATGAGGAGGCCGCCAGGGAATGGGCCAGGGCGAAAGGCAAGCCCGGCGACTTCGGGAGGCTGGCCGCCGACAAAGATTTCCATGCCCATTTCGAGCGCGCGGTGGAACGGGTGAACAAGCGCCTCAGCCAGCCGGAACGGGTGCGCCGCTTCGCGCTGGTGCCGGAGCCTTTCAGCACCGAAAATGCCATGCTGACCCCGTCTATGAAAATTCGCCGCCACGTCATCCGCGAGGTCTATGGCGACCAATTGGCCGCGCTGCAACGCTAGTGGCCCGTTCGAAACGCTTGCTGCGGCAAGCGTTTCGTGAATCGGCCCCCTATTCCATAGTCCGGCGGTTCGATTCCGCCAACGGATGGGCGCCATCTGTCGGCATCGAACCACTAGCCGCTTGCGCGTTCGGCTCGGCGCGATTATATGGGCGTTTTGCCAAAGAGGGCCGCCATGAAAGCCGACATTCACCCCGAATACCACGAGATCACCGTCATCATGACCGACGGGACCGAGTTCAAGACGCGCTCCACCTATGGTAGCGAGGGCGATACGCTGCGTCTGGATATCGACCCGCTGGTGCACCCGGCCTGGACCGGCGGCAACCAGCGCCTGCTCGACACCGGCGGCCAGATCGCGCGTTTCAACAAGAGGTTCCAGGCCTTTGGCCTGAAGCGCTAAGGCGCTGCTTCCATGACAGCGCGGCCTTGAGGAGGGTCTTCCGCCTTGGCCGCGCCTATCGATCCAGCCTCCGGCCGCCTACCTGCGCCATACCGCCTCGCCTTTCCGCGAGCGTGGACGGTGCCGTGCGTGCTGTCGGTGCCGCATAGCGGCCAGGCCATTCCGGACGATGCCCTGGGGGGCATGAACCCGGATGCCGATTTGGGGGTGCTGGAAGACCCGCATCTCGACACGCTGGCGGCGAACCTGCATCGCCTGGGCCTGCCCGTGCTGGCGAGCCGATGGGGGCGTGCCTATTGCGATGTCAACCGGGCTGCGGGCGAGTGGGATGCGGGCATGTTCCGCGAGCGGCTGCCGCCGCATCTGGCCAGCGATTCGGCGCGGGTCCGTGCCGGGCTCGGTACCTTCCCCCGCTTCCTGCCGCCGCGCCAGCCGGTGAACCTGAAGCGCCTGACCGTCAGGCAGGGGCAGCGACGCTGGCTCGCCGGGCACCGGCCCTACCACCGCGTCCTGAGTCAATTGCTGGCAGCGGCCTGCGCCCGCTTCGGCTATGCGGTGCTGCTGGACCTGCACTCCATGCCGCAACTGCCGGGCGAGCGCCTGCCGGATTTGGTGCTGGGCGACGGGTTCGGACGCGCCTCTGCCGCAGCCCTGCCGCAGGCGGCAAGCGCTGCGGCAGAGGCGCTGGGCCTGAGCGTAGCCCGCAACTACCCCTATGCCGGCGGCTTCATCACCCAGCATTACGGCCGGCCCGGCAACGGCGTGCACGCGCTGCAACTGGAATTTGCCCGGCCTGTCTATATGGACGAGTCGACCCGTGCCCTGTCGGAAGGGGCCGGCATCGTCACCGAGACGGTCAGCCGGATCGTGGCGGACGTGGCCGGCCTCTCGCCAGCGCTGTTGCGCCCGGCGCCCGCGGTCATGGCCGGGGAAGACTGACGGGCGCGTCGCCGCCGGCGCCCTCGTCCCAGATATCGGCGGGCGAGACACCCTCCGGCAGGGAATGGGCGCCCAGCCGGCGCAAGGCGCCTTCCATCTCCACCGCGCGCAGTGCGGCGGCGCACTGGTGCTGGCGGATGGCGCTGGCATAGATGCGTTCCACCTTGCTCAGCATGCGGTCGAGTGCTGCCCGCTGCAGGTGGCCGGCATCGGCCCGCAGCCGCTCCACTTCGGCCCGGATGGCATGCTGGCGCAGCAATCGGCTGGCCTGCTGCGCCGCGGTGCGCCTTGCATAACCGGCATCGCGCGCGGCCTCCGCCCCGCTGGAGCCACCGGCAATGCGGGCGCAGAACAGACGCTGGCGCGGGGTCAGCGGGCCGCTTTCGGCGGCGGCAAGGCGGTGGACGGCCGGCTGGGACATGGCTTTGGGCTCCTGATCGTTTGAGAACAGGATTTTGTTCTTATAATGTTCCCGTGCCAGAGTCAAGAATATTATCCTTGGGAGGCGTCTCATGGAGCGGATCGCGGCAGACGGTCTGGATTGCTGGCCGGGCCTCGCCGAGCGGATCGGCGCGGGCGTTCGATCCTTGCGGCACCCCCTGGACCGCCTTGCCGGAGCGGGCGCGGGCACGGTTGCCGGCCATGGGCCTTCAGCAGCGGCGCGGCGGCCGGGACGCGCCCGTTGCGATGGGGATTAGCCCCGCAGGTCCTGGGGCGTGAAGCCCAGCTTCTCGGAGAAGCGGTGCTGGTATTTCGGCCAGGCGTCCGGGTTGATCAGGCGCGGTGGCACCTTGCCGCTGAAGATCCGGATCCACTGATCCGCCGCCCACTCACGCATGTTGGTGACGGCCTCGTGCGTGACGCCGGCGCTGTGCGGCGTGGCGATGACGTCGTTGCGCTGCAGCAGCGGGTGGTTCTTCGGCGTCGGCTCCTCCCGCCAGACATCCAGGCCGGCGCCAGCCAACCGGCCGGCCTCCAGCGCGTGCAGCAGGTCGTCTTCCTTGTGGATGCCGCCGCGCGCCGTGTTGACGAAATAGGCCGACGGCTGCATCAGGGCGAACGCGGCCTGATCGATCATGCCCAGTGTTTCTGCCGAACGCGGGCAATGTACGGTGATAAAGTCGCTGGCGGAGAACAGGGTCTGCCAATCCACCTTCTCCGCACCACGCTTTGCGCATTCCTTTGCCGAGACATAGGGATCGTAGGCGATGACCTTCATGCGGAACGCCTTGGCGATCTCCGCCGACCGCGTGCCGATCTGGCCCAGGCCGACGACGCCCAGCGTCTTGCCCAGAATGTCGTTGCCGGTGACGGTGCGCCGGTTGAACATGTCGGTCTCTCGCATGCCGCGGTCGGCCTGGGCGATCTTTTTCGAAAGGCTCAGGATCAGGCCGAAGGCGTGCTCGGCCACCGCTTCCTTGTTCGCGCCCGACTGGTTGACGACGATGACGCCCGCCTCGGTACAGGCATCGACATCGATCATGTCATAGCCGGCGCCGGTGGAGCTGACCGCCAGCAGGTTGGGCATGCGGGCGATGAAGTCGGCATTGGTCAGATAGTCCTGCTGCAACTCGGTCCGCGGCAGGCTCTGATAGCCATGCATGGAGAGCAGGTGCGGCCGGTTCGCGCCATAGCCGTCGCTTTGTTGCAGGTGGCAGAGATCGATGACA
>Ga0206129_10004803_pt1 | contig 14677 bp, 11 predicted proteins | sample Helgoland_Spring_8_FD_148616 | JGI IMG/M metagenome (GOLD analysis project Ga0206129, IMG submission 148616) | Pelagic subsurface seawater microbial communities from Kabeltonne, Helgoland, North Sea - Helgoland_Spring_Bloom_20160502_2 | ecosystem: Environmental > Aquatic > Marine > Epipelagic ...
GCAAGGTCTTGCTCTAAGTCTCTTTCGTAAAGTGTATAGGCAATAAACTGCCCGTCGGGACTCACGCTAATTTCCGAGGCGTCGTGCATGCGTAAATAGGTATCCACGTCAAAGGCTTCACCTGAAGCCGCTCGTGGAAAAAGGGTTATGAATAGCAACAGTAAGTAAGTCATTCGCATCATAATTCTGGGCTTACCTCGTTTGGCATAGGCCAATAGCATGCCTCATTAAGTCACGTTACCAAAGCGCTACGAGGCCTACTGCTAAGTCTTTTTGATCTTGCCTTCGGTCATCTTCAGTGCGGCCTATGAGCCGCCCTTTCCTGCGGCCATGCGTTCACCCATAGTAGCGCTCAGGCGATAAGGCCCCGCGAGATTCACACCAATCACCTTGTCGAACAACTCGCGCGTAGCTGACCTATGTGGCGGCCTCCCGGGGAAGCCTGCTGAACCTGGGGCGATGGCTGGCAGTCCTTCGCCGCTAAGCGTCTGACGAAGAGCGCGGCTCAGCCGCATGCCATATTCAAAGTCAGACCTTCCATGGCTGCGAGCCGCCGATACTGTGGATGCCTCAAAATGCTCAGATTTTTGCGACTCAATAGGTGGAAGCTTCTGATGGACGCGAAAACAGATGTACAGGTTGATCGATTCTCTCGTTATTTCTGGTACGCGATAGGTGAGATTCTTCTTGTCGTAACAGGAATTTTGATTGCGCTTAACATTAACAACTGGAATGATGAAAACCAAACATCGGAGGGGGCGCCATGTTACAGCTGCACAGAAGCGGAGGATTTACGGTCGTAGAACTGATGGTTGCGGTCACGATCGTAGCCATACTCTTGGCAGTTGGGGTGCCTTCGTTCGCCAGCCTGATCGAGCGCCAGCAGCTCTCGGGGGCGGCCCAGACCTTTGCTTCTGATCTGCGGCGCGCGAAAAGCGACGCCATAGCGCTGGGACCGGGCGGCAGTGTCACCGTAACCCTCTCCGCTGACAGCAGCGCTGGAACCTGGAGCTATGCGGTTGCGAACTCCGGAACCGCACCCACGAAAAACGTGTCTCAGGCTAATTTTTCTGGCGTCGTGGCATCTGTGACGGGTTGGGGCGTCAGTGGTGGCAGCGCAACATTTTCCATGCAGGCAGTCCGCGGCTTATCGGCAGCGGGTGAGGGATCAGTGACCTTTACAGCCGGATCGGCTTCGTTAACGGTAGAGCGTAATTTGGCGGGTCGGGTAAGGATTTGCTCTGCGACCTCTGACTTCGGGTATTCTACCTGCTCCTGACTTAAAAACACCGTGGTGAAGTCATGTCGTCTGATCAAAGGGGGTTGAGTCTTGTTGAGCTTATGGTGGCAATTGCCATCGCGAGCTTCATTGCCCTTGCCGGGATCACTTTGTACGTGACCACCGTCGGAGCCGGCAAAGACCTGTACGATCAAGCCAGTCAGACCGAACAGATTTTTGCAATCACCAGTGCGCTGTCCGCCGATATCCGGCGAGCAGGGTATCGCGGCGACCCCACCGCACTCGGCACGTATCTGGTGAGTACACGGGGCAGCGGCGGCGCAGTGGGCGACGAGGGAGATTACCCCGCAGTGGAGTTTTCAACTACTGGCCCACCGACAGCAGCCAGCAACTCCAGCGACTGTGTGCTGGTCCAATATCGACGTAAACATACCTGCGCCTCAGGGGACGAGGCCATAACGGCCTGTGATACTGATACCGACGGTACCGTGGACTCGGTAGGAGCTCAGGTGCTGGTTTACCATCGCTTCGGTTATCGCCTCACCTCTGGCGTCATGGAGGCTGCTGCGGTAATTCACCCCACAGAATACGACAGTACGCCGTCAGCAAACTCCGCGTGTAACGCCACAGGCACCACGTCGGCCTGGTCTGCGCTCACGATATCCAGCGCCCTGTATGTCGACGAATTTGAAATTGAACTGCTGGACCAGACCGTCATCGACGCAGACAATAATTGCCCTTTGGGAACCAACGGTGCGGCACCCTGCGACAGCCACGGCAGCTACAGTAACCCCCTGGGATTAGATTGTGGTAACACGGTCTCCTGTCGCGTCCGGCGACTGTACAAAATTAAGATCTGCGCTTACCCGGGCAGTACCGATGGTCAATGTGTACCCGCTGCAGGAGGCAGTCAGCCAGAGAATCAGATTTACGTTGAAGCTCTCGCCAGTCCACGCAATGACACGTTGATCGCGAGGGCCTATTGATGATGATCACGCGACAGGGCAGTGGGTCAGTACGGGTGCAAACGGGTGCCTACTCGGTGGTTATTGTTGCGGTTTTGGCGCTATTGACACTGTTGGCGAGCAAGGTAATGACCGTAGCTACCATGGACTCGGTGCGCCTTACCAATAACACCCATGCCTCAACCGAATCGTTCTATGCTGCGGAGGCGGCACTGGCAGAGGCGGTTGTGTGGCTGGAAAACAATACGCCCACTTATACCGGCGGTGCGACAGTATCGAGTCAGGTGACGGGAACAACAGTGTCCTATACCACGACCAAAGCCGGCACCAACATTGCTCGAAGTTACAGCACTCTGTTTTGGTTTGAGAATGGCGGTGATCGCATTCGCGTTTTCGCGAAATCGTCCGCTGGGGATAATCAGGCGGTTGTGTCGACTTGGATCGACGATACGTCACCCCTCAAGTCACTGGCGCTGGATACGCCGCTGATGTTGGGTCAATGTCTGACCGGTATCACCGGTAATCCGGAGGTTGAGGCTGATCCTGGTGGTGGTGGCAGCTACACCAGCATTCGAACAAAGTCAGGATGCTCATCCACGGCGATAGGAACCTCCTGTTCGGGCAGTCCGAGTTCACGACGCTATGGCAACTTAAATTGCAATGGCAGTTTAATGTCAGAACCAATTGTGGATCTGCAAAACCTGCCGGGTACGGATCTTTGGGCCGACGTATTTAACACGACCCGGGCCAGCTTGGAGGCAATGCATTCCGATGACGGGAGTACAGGCGTCTACTGGATAGATTCCGCCAACTACAACGCGCTTTCAGGCGGCAATCAAACTTGGGGTAGCCAGGCGAACCCGGTCATTATTGTGGTCGATGACTGCAATTCTACGGGTAAAGTTTTTGAGGGTAACAACACCGTTTGGGGTTTGGTATTTGTGGAATCCGACAGTTCAGCGCCCGGTACAGGCACCTGTAATCTCAACGGACTCGGCGGCGTCATTATTAACGGTTCCTACATTGTCAATGGCAATGGCAACAAGTTGAACGCCAATACTGAGATTAAATCGGCGGCATTAGCGGGATTTGATACCAGCGATTTCTCTAGCGACGTGGTCCTCGTGCCCGGCACCTGGACCGACCAGGAGACTGACTGATGGGTCGCTTTAGCAAACAGCGCGGTGTAGGTCTGATCGAGGTTATGATTGCGGGACTGCTTTTAGCCATCTCAGTATCGGGTACGATCATCCTAATGTCGGATTGGTTTCAGGGTATGAACGATGCCAGTAACCGAAATGACGCTCTGATTCGTATTGGCTCGGTCATGGAAGCGGGGCGGTATCAACCCGATGCGACCCAGATAGCAAGCCGGGCCAATGCGCTGGTTATGGCGTCGCCCAGAGCCACCTACACCGTTGACAATATTTCGGTGACTACGGGCACGGGTAGCGATGCCTTCAGCGCCAAAGTCAGCTGGACCGACCCTTACTTGGATGGCAATGACCAGGGCAGGGCGTTGAACCTGAGCTCGGCATCGCCCCATAACGCAGCGTTCCAGCCATTGGCCAGCCTCTTTGTGGCTTCGGTAAACCAGTATGTTGTCAGCGTATCCCAGGGGGTGGGAACGACTTTATCACCCAGCACTAATCAAACCGTAGATGACGGCAGCACCGTTGCTTTTTCCGGGATCGCCATAGCCAACGCCACGTATTTTGAGACGCTTGTATTCAATACCACCTGCGGCAACAGCAGTAGTTACAGTAGCGGTGCAGGGACCTATACCACCGCTGCTATCTCCGCTAACTGCACGGTCAGCACCAGTGCCAGTCTGAAAGATACCGATGGAGATACGGTGCCTGATATCTGCGCCGATGCCTCGGCAACGGCTACGTACTCCATCGACTGTTCCCAGTACACCAGCCTTATACCTGTAGCCGCTGATGATTCTGCATCCACCAACGAAGATACATCGGTTGATATAGCGGTGCTCAGCAACGACACCTACGTCGATGCTGGGGATCTTGCCGTTAATCTGGGTAGCGCTTCCAATGGAACGGTTTCTCTTGTGGGCAACACCGTGCGCTTTACCCCGACCGCCAACTACAGTGGCACTGGGTCCTTTACCTACACGGTAACCGCAAGTGCGCGGACATCGGCGACAGCGACGGTCACTATTGCCGTGACCTCGGTTAATGACGGGCCTACAGCGGATGCTGGCAGTGATCAGACCGTGGCATCGGGTGCCACGTTCTCCCTATCAGGCAGTGGCAGCGATCCTGACGGTGACACTCTGACATACACATGGAGCCAGACGGCGGGTACGTCTGTGGCTTCTTTCAGTACGAATCAGGCGAGCCCATCTGTAACGGCCCCCACCCTAAGCTCGGGTGATTCGGCTGCGATACTGACGTTCTCGCTGTCGGTTTCCGACGGTGCTGCTTCGGCCAGCGACACCGTCGATGTCACGGTGAACCCACCGGCACCCACCAATAATGCGCCCGTACTGGCAGCGATAGGCGACCAGTCCAGCGATGTGGGTGCGACCGTTAGCCTGACCACCGGCGCCAGCGATGCCGATGGGGACAGCTTGACCTTCTCCGCTTCTGGCCTGCCAGCCGGTCTGGTCATTGACAGCAATACGGGTGCGATCACGGGTACGCTGAGTGCCAGTGCCAGCACCTACAGCGTGACCGTATCTGTCACTGATGGCACTGACAGCGACAGCGAAACCTTTAACTGGACGGTAGTACAGCCCAATCGTGCGCCGGTGCTGGGAGCCATAGGGGATCAGACCGACGATGAAAATGCATCGGTGAGCTTGTCTACCGGTGCAACCGATGCTGATGGCGATACGCTGACTTATACCGCGTCAGGTTTGCCGAGTGGTTTGGCCATCAACTCAAACACGGGACAGATCAGCGGAACGATTTCAGCCAGCGCGGGTGCCTACAGCGTTACCGTTACGGCGAGCGACGGTAGCCTGAGCGATAGTGAATCCTTTACCTGGACGGTAAATGCTGTCGTCAGCACTTGGACGGCAACGATCAACATTACGGGCATAACTGGGCAAGGTAATGGTAAGTTCAGTGTGTCGGTGCCTGGGTGCTCACCCAGTAGCAAGGGCAACAATACGGCGGCCTTCAGTTGTACAGCAACTATCAGCGATGCGAGCTGGAGTCCTTCCGTGACGATAAATCCTTCTCAAAGCTACTGCACATCAGACTCATCCAAGTCGAGTTCTGATTACACCCCAAGCGTCACACTTAGTGCTGCCTCGCCGGCGGTATCCATCTCGGTGACTTTCGTGAACAACAAAACCAACAACTGCTCAGCACCCGTAACTTATCCATGAAGCCGGGGCAATGGACTGACTGGGTTAGGCTATGGCTATGAGGGAATGTGAGAGAACAGGACTGTTTTGCTTTGAGGCGGTATGGATCGGCATCCTGACTAAGCCCATCGTCTCAGCGCATCGTCTAAGGGTGGTGGCGGGCAGGTTTTGCGGTGAATAGGGGTTGTACGCTTAAGAGGCGTTGACGTAAGCCGCGACCAAATCGCCTCATCGAATGCGTCACGTCCAGCTCCCTTTCGGTGCTTTGTCAGACTGACCCAGAAAGCTTGGAAGACGAGTTAGGCTTGAGCCTCAATTCCAGCAGTCAGTAGACGCATAGGAACCCGAGCTATTCGGGCCATCCTGATTCACCGCAAAAGTACCGCAGCTGTCACCCGCCTGTGGCCCGCCGCTCACCGGTGTCGCAGTCATGACAAAGGCGGTGGCATTGGTCGCCGAGGCATCAACCGCCAGGGTGTAGTATCCGTCCGGAGAGGTTGTACTCACACCCAGTGCACCGATACTGGTGGCGTAGGATTGGTTGTCCCCCCGATACTTTTCCATGGCCAGTTGTGCTGACAGCAACGCGTTCCTGGCGTCGGCACGGCGGCTTTTCTGCACTAATTCCTGATAAGCGGGCAGAGCCACCGTCACCAATATGCTAATGATGATGACCACGATCATAAGCTCAATCAGTGTCAGGCCTTGCTGGCCCTGATACCAGGGCTTCGATGCTTGATGGCGGGTCAGGTGCATAAATGTTCCGACAGGGTACGCGTAAAGGCGCCGAAGCGCGGGTATTTCCTGAGAGTAACCCAAGCCACGCTGGAATCGCAGCATGTATTGACAAATTCGTGAGCTAGGTAGGCAACTCATTAACCCATGGAAGGTGTTCCCGACCCCAGAAAATCTGGTCTGCCGTCACGAAGGTAGGCGCGTCGATGATGCCCAAGGAATCCGCTTCTGCTTGATGAGCCTCAAGTACGTCGAGGTCTTTCTCGGTGATTTACGCCGCTATGGGCCAACGCGGTTTGTACTGTATCAAAAGAATTCAGGTCAGCCTGCTGGGTCCAGTATAGTTGGGCGCATCTCTCAATATAGGGCGCTGGGAAGTATAACAAGTATAAATGGGGTGTCGGGAGTAACTGGCCGTCCAGAAAGCGGTCGTGGACGAATGAGATCATGGATGTAGGCTCAGAGAGTGCCTGCGGTGAGTACTCGCATTGCTGGTCTTGTAGATCTTTTTCGTTCACCTTCGAAACTTGGCACAAACAACTCCATACCAACGAATTCCTCAGTGGCTTCCTTGTTGATTGAGTGCTGTTGAACCGGATTCCTTACCAGCGAAAAGAGGCAATGCACCCCAGGGCACCCGCTCTTGATGCTTTGCATCAATTCACCTTGTCTCAGGGGGTGTTCGAGATGGTGGTGTTAGTAGCGGTAGGGAAGGGGCGTTCTGTTCCCTCTCGCGACTATGAGCCGGGATCCTGTCGATGATGTCCTGATCCTCAACGCAAGCGATGACTTTGACGGACCCACCGCAGCGACCACAAACTTCAATAAGGCCCGCAAGCTACCTATCGCAGCGAGTAGCTGCGGCCAATAAATCGATAGTGTTGTCCGCACTGCAGCGGTTTTACGCAATTTATGCTGTTCCAGACACTTTTTAGGTCACTGCCCTCGGTGTGGCGACGACTCAGTTATCGGCGGGCCGCCGACCCGATAGAATTAAGGCAACAAAAGACCGCTATTTTTATTAAACTGGTGCTATGGATTTAATGATTATGGCACTTCCGGTTTTTGCGGCTCTCATGGTGGCTGAGGCAACCTTCACGAGCGTTCGAGGGCACAATGTGTATGCGCTCAAGGACTTCGGTGGCTCTATGTCGCAGCTTGGGATCAATATCCTGGTGCGGCTGGCCCTAGGCGGAGCCGTTATTGGTCTGCATTTTTTTCTCTACCGCTATCGTATTTTTGAAGTGCCCGCAGGCCCTTGGGGTTGGCTGCTGACCTTTATCGTTATTGACTTCGTTTTCTACGGGTATCATCGCGCCTCCCATAGGGTGCGTTTTTTGTGGTGTGCCCACGTTGTGCATCACTCCAGTGAGCATATGAATTTAGGCACCGCCTTGCGTCAATCGCCAACGGGCCCTTTCACCAAAGTGCTTTTTTATTGGCCGTTGCCGCTGTTGGGATTCGACCCTTTTGTTATAGCCAGTGCGGGAGCGTTGGCAACGCTTTATGGATTCTGGACGCATACTAAAGTCGTCAAAAAACTCTGGGCGCCATTGGAATGGCTTTTTGTTACGCCCTCGCATCACCGCGCGCACCACGGATCAAACCCCGAATACATTGACAAAAACTACGGCAATTTTCTGATCATCTGGGATCGGTTATTTGGCACATTTGAACCTGAGGCAGCGCCGGTGCAGTACGGCCTCACCAAGAATATCGGCACTTACAATCCTTTGCGTATTGCTTTTACCGAATGGGTAGCGCTGTTTAGAGATTCTCTGGGTAGCACTTCGCTGAGGGGCTTGTGGAACCTGTGGCTGCTTCCCGCTGAGAGTAGTGGCGGTGTGTCGGCTGATCATAAATCTTGAAATCTCTAAGAGCCTGCCTTTAGTGACAGTGCTGCACAGGACGGTGGTGGTCGAAAGGCTTCTACCGCTCGCGAGTACTGAGGTGGTGAGCGGCGAATTCGAGCGAGCTGCGCTACTATCCAATGAAGTACAACGCCGCTACCAATAAGTACGCGAGCTCAAATTTAAACGTTACTGGTGAGTGTCATTTTTATGTCGACGCAATGGGTTTGGACACGGCTTTTTGGGATGGGTGCCTGCGTAGTGGTAACCCTAGCATTACTGGTTAGTACACCGGTTTCTGCCACTAACCCACGCATCGTTACGGGAACAATCTATACCGCAGATCACGCCAACCCGGTCGTAGAGGCGGTGGTTATAGACGCCGGTAAGTACAGCTTTGTTGGCAGCCTAGAAGGCGCAATAGCCTTTGCCCAGAACGGCGCCAGCATTAGGAAATTAGGAACGGATATTGCCTACCCCGGTTTTGTGGAGGGGCACGGGCATTTTGCATCATTAGGTCGAGCGCTGATCAGTCTTGATTTATCTAAGCCCACGACGTTTACCGGCATGGTTGACCAGGTGGCACAAGCGACGGCTAGTACGCCAGAGAATGCCGTCATCTTGGGCCGAGGTTGGCACCAAAGTAAATGGACCAAGGCTCCGTCATTTACCGTCGGTGGCTTCCCCACGCATCGTGCGTTATCCGAGGTCAGCCCCAATCACCCTGTCGTGCTTGAGCATGCTAACGGCCACACCTTAATGCTCAATGCCAAAGCCATGTCGGTTTTAGGTATCAATAAGCTAACTACCGCGCCTGAAGGCGGCGTCGTGGTTAGAGACACCCGGGGAATGCCAACGGGTATTCTGCATGAAACCGCGATGGCGCTTGCAGCTCCCCTCACGGTCTTTACCGTAGAGTCGGCAACCCGAGCGTTGATAGCGGCTCAAGACCACGCCATTAAACAGGGGATTACTGCTTTTCATGATGCCGGTATTGACGCCACAGAGGTCGAGGCTCAGCAAACATTTGATCAAGACAAAAAACTAAAAATTCGCCTTTTCTCCATGATCAGCGCCAGCGATCCCGTGCTCACCGAGCACTGGCTCAATACAACGCCCCTTGTTGCCTCGGAGGACAGTCGCTTAACCCTTAATGCTTTTAAGGTGGTTATGGATGGCGCCTTGGGATCGCGAACGGCTTGGTTACATGAACCCTATACAGATGAACCGACCACAGTGGGTTTGCAAACGGCAGATGCCGATCGGTTAGCCAAGCTCATGGAGCGCTCCCGGGTTAATGGCTGGCAAATTAATACCCATGCCATAGGTGACAGGGCGAACAGCGTGGTGCTCGATACCATTGAAAGTGTAATGCCCGAGGGGGGTGATCACCGGTTTCGTATTGAGCATTCGCAACATTTACGCCCTGAGGACATTGAGCGCTTTGCACGGCTTGGGGTGACTGCGTCTATTCAAACCATTCATCTGAGCTCTGATCGGCCTTGGGCCATAGACCGACTGGGACCGGAGCGCATTGAGGAAGGTGCTTATCTTTGGCGTTCGCTGATCGACTCCGGGGTGCATATTGCCAATGGTACCGATGTGCCGGTTGAGCCGATTAACCCCATAGCTAATTTTTATGCGGCCGTCACTCGTAAAACTCTGGCAGGTTTGCCCTCTGAGGGCTTTGAGTCTGATCAGCGCATGACACGGGCAGAGGCATTACTGAGTCTGACGCAGTGGAATGCCTATGCCGTATTTATGGAAGATACTTTGGGGTCGATTAGCGTGGGCAAGGCTGCGGATATGACCGTGCTTTCCCAAGATATTATGACCGTCGATGAAAGTCTGCTGCTCGATACCGAGGTCACTATGACGGTTATAGGTGGCGAGATTGTCTACCACGCTCAAGCACCGATGGTGACCGGCGTCACCGATCAGTAGGAGTTGTTATAGCGCCATGAAAAAGGCGTGCGCAGTCTGTTTATAGCGGAATATGGGACGCCAGCTTCCCATACGAAAGATCATGATTTACTGAGGCAATGTCATTTTATGATGGCGATTAAATGGTCTATTTACAGATGGATTGAAGCGACTCACGGCAGTCGAGGCCTGCTGTTGATAGGTCTATGCCTGCTGACTATGCCGAGCCTAGTGTTGGCGCAGAAGCAGGACGAGGCGCAAACCCCTTACCTGATTGGACGGGGCATGGTGGATATTACCGGCCCAGAGGTAGGCATGCCGCTGTGGGGCTTTGGTCGACCCGACCAGATTGCTGAGGGCATTCATATTCGCCTGCGGTCACGTGCGTTTATATCGGTGCAGGCCAATGACCCCGAGCAGCGTCTGGTCTTTGTCAGCGCCGATTTAGGAAGCATTGATCACCATATGACACTGGAGATTGTTGAGCGCTTGCAGCGGCGCTACGGCAGTACCTATACCTTGGACAATGTCATTATCAGTGCCACCCATACCCATGCCGGGCCCAGTGGCTATTGGCAGTCCCGTACCGATACGGGTCTCGATGGGGGCTTATATCCCGCGCACTTTGACGCGATCGTCAGCGGCATTACAGCTTCTATCGTACAAGCCCATCAGGATCTTCAGCCCGGCCATATTTATATCAATACGGGCCGTGTGGCAGACGCGGGAGTCAACCGGTCGGAGATTGCTTATCGGGAAAACCCCCAGCAGGAGCGCGACCGCTATAGTGAAAACACCAACACAGCCATGACCTTACTCAAGTTTGTGGGCAATGACGGCCCCCTGGGCATGATCAACTGGTACGCACTTCACCCCACGGCGATGAACTATTACAACCGCCTTATTTCCGGCGACCACAAAGGGTATGCCTCGCTGCAAATGGAAAGGCATGAGGGCACGCGCTACGTATCAACTGACGATTTTGTGGCAGCGTTTGCGCAGTCTGACCCGGGCGATGTCACACCGAACACCAACCTCGACAATACCGGCCCGGGGGCCACAGACGTAGAGACCACGCGCATTATGGGTGAGCGCCAGTTGGCTGTGGCACAGACATTATTTGATGAGGCAGACGAGGCGTTAGCAGGACCGATCGATTCGCGTCGACTGTACGTGGATTTAAGTGATTACGCCGTCGATGACGAATTTACTGGCATGGGCACCCAGCACACCTGCCCCTCAGCCTACGGTTATTCCTTTGCCGGGGGCTCTACGGAAGATGGCGGCGGGCACTTCCTGTTCCGAGAGGGCATGACCGAGCAGAGTGTGTGGCGGGACTGGTTGATTCGGCTCATTATCGGAGCCCCCGAGTGGACCGAACCGGTGAAAGCCTGTCAAAGCCCCAAGGCTATTTTACTGGAGACCGGTAGCGGTGCGCCGCCGCTGCAGTCACAGATACGCTCAATCACCGTGGCACGGGTTGGCCAGTTGGTGATTCTCGCTTTACCTGCAGAGGTCACTACCATGGCGGGCCGACGTTTGCGTGCCAGCGTCATGGCTGAACTGGGCGACTGGGCAAGGCACGTTGTGCTGGCGGGTTACTCAAACGGCTATGCCGGGTACATAACGACGCCCGAAGAGTATGGGCTGCAACAGTACGAGGGTGGCCATACCTTGCATGGGCGCTGGAGCCTACCTGCCTACCAGCAGATTGCGAGTCAGTTGGCGGCGGCTTTGGAGTCGGGTGCGCCGTTGGCAAATGACTTGCCCTACGACGATTGGCGGGGTAAATCTGTTGGTCAGCCCTTGCCGGCAGGGCCCAAAAATTTGCTCTCCAATGGCGCATCGCCGGGGCATGCAGTGGCGCCGCTTGCCGCGAGTTACCGACCGGGAGAGACAATTGCCGCGCGATTTTGGTCGGCCAATCCCACCGCAAATTTCCCCAAGGGGAAAAATTATCTGCTGGTGGAGCGGAAAACTGCGGCGGGTTGGCAGCGGATCGCCGATGATGGCGACTGGAGTACCCGGGTGCGCTGGCAGCTTGAGGCCAACGCTTATATCGCCGAATTAAGCTGGGAGTTGCCGCAGCAAACCCCACCGGGAGCGTACCGATTTTCACACTTTGGTTTTGATGCCACGGGCTCTGCCTTTAGTGGCACTTCTTCCGTGTTTGAAATTACCGAGTCAGACGGCAGTTAGTAGGCTGGGTGTCGGGCTCGATAGGCTGGGGTTGGCTGCCTCAAGACAATGGTGTTGCGTTGGGCACCGAGAACCTGCCAGTAGACCGACGCAGCGAAAAAACCTTGTACAAGGCTTGGGCGCCCCCGAGCACAGCTGCGCAAGGGGAACGTTTGAGGCTCTTTGTAACCGCTCACCTGCCTATTTGGACAGAGACACCCTGTGATTTTGCCATGCATAATGTGCAGGTTGGGGAAAGCTGGCTGACAATTTGGCCGGGTATTTGGCAGTTGCGCTAAATTGCGACCGGTGAAGTTTACTCTTGAACAAACGAACTTTTTAAACGCACGAAAATAAAAAGATATCCGTTATGAAAACTCTCGATCAAAGCTATTACTGCGGCGCCTCTACGACACAAATTATTTATGAAACGATCGGTGTGTATTTCGATCGCATTTGCGATCAGTACCCCGACAAAGGTGCGCTTATTGTTCGCCATCAGGACGTACGGTGGACTTACCGCGAGCTTCAGGAAAAGGTTGATGCATTGGCGGTGGGTTTACTGTCGCTGGGTATAGCACCCGGTGATCGCGTGGGTATCTGGGGCCCCAACAGCCATGAATGGGTCATGGTGCAGCTGGCGACGGCGAAGATTGGCGCCATCATGGTCTGTATTAATCCGGCTTATCGACTGTATGAGCTTGAATTTGCCCTGAACAAGGTGGAATGCAAGGTGGTCATCACCGCTGAGGCATTTAAGACCAGTGACTACCTGGGCATGCTCAACACGCTGGCCCCTGAGCTTGCAAATTCAAAGCCCGGTGCACTTCAGGCTGAGAAGTTACCCCACCTTAGAACGGTCGTTCGGATGGGAACTGCCGAAACCGTTGGCATGCTTAATTTCGGCGCTGTCTGTGGTCTGGGTGGAGAGAAGGAAGGCGATCAGCTGCGGGCATTACAAGGCCAGTTGAAACCCGATGACGCGATCAACATTCAGTTTACCAGTGGCACCACGGGCAACCCAAAAGGTGCCACGTTAACCCACTGTAATATTCTTAATAACGGCTATTTGGCGGGCGAAGCCATGAAGCTTACCGAGGCCGACCGGTTGTGCATTCCGGTACCGCTTTATCACTGTTTTGGTATGGTTTTAGCAGTGCTGGCCTGTGTCTCACATGGCTCGGCCATGGTGTTTCCGGGCGAAGCCTTTGACCCCCTTGAAACATTACAAACGGTCGAGGCCGAGGGCTGCACGGCATTGCATGGTGTTCCCACTATGTTTATTACCGAGCTCGATCACCCCCGGTTTGGCGAGTTTGATCTCTCGTCCCTGCGAACGGGCATTATGGCGGGCGCACCCTGTCCGGTAGAAATCATGAAGCGCGTCATTTCCCAGATGCACATGGAAGATATCCTCATTGGCTACGGTCAGACAGAGGTGAGTCCGCTCAACCATATGACACTCCCCAACGATTCTTTGGAGCGTCGCACTGAAACCGTAGGCCGGGCTGTGCCCTGGGTAGAAATCAAGGTTATCGATGACTCCAATCGTGTGGTGCCCGTGGGTGAGAAGGGAGAAATATGCACCCGGGGATATTCGGTAATGCGTGAGTATTGGAACGACCCCGAACGCACGGCGGAGACGATTGACGAAGCGGGGTGGCTTCACTCCGGAGACTTGGCCACCATGGATGCAGAGGGCTACGTGCGTATTGTCGGTCGTATTAAAGACATGATTATTCGCGGTGGCGAAAATATTTACCCTCGGGAGGTCGAGGAGTTTTTGTACCAGCACCCCGCCATTTCAGAGGTTCAGGTTTTTGGCATCCCCCATGAGAAAATGGGTGAAGAGGTGTGTGCTTGGGTGCAGCTCAACGAGGGCCAGTCAATGACCGAAGATGAACTCAAAGCGTTTTGTCAGGATCAAATCACACACTTCAAAATTCCGCGTCACGTGCGGTTTGTCACCGAATACCCCATGACGGTAACGGGTAAAATTCAGAAGTTTGTGATGCGTGATCAGATGCTCGAGGCGTTGGCCGAATAGGCTTGCAGCATCTTCAGAGGCAGCCGGTCTCAGTGACACGTAACGGTGACTGAGCAGCCGCTCCTGGGATACCGAAAACAGGCTATGGGCGCTAGCGACAGCACCCGCGCCCACTGCGATCGAAGGCACTGACAGCCTCAGTCAACGAATTAAGCACTCTGCAACGCGTTGCGACTCAACGCTTTAGCCGTCTTAGGTGTTGCAGGGTGCCTGTAGTGATTCCTATTGAATCAATGCCAGTGGGCTGCGGGTTAAAAGAAGCCCAACGGACTATCACCATAGCTGACGAGCAAATTTTTCTTTTGCTGGTAGTGGTCAAGGGTCACCTTGTGGCCCTCCCGGCCAATACCCGATTTTTTGTAACCCCCAAAGGCGGCATGGGCTGGATACGCATGGTAACAGTTC
>Ga0206129_10004815_pt1 | contig 14648 bp, 12 predicted proteins | sample Helgoland_Spring_8_FD_148616 | JGI IMG/M metagenome (GOLD analysis project Ga0206129, IMG submission 148616) | Pelagic subsurface seawater microbial communities from Kabeltonne, Helgoland, North Sea - Helgoland_Spring_Bloom_20160502_2 | ecosystem: Environmental > Aquatic > Marine > Epipelagic ...
TTCGATGTCTTTGGCTTCTTCGTCATCTCGATCTCCTAATCGATAAGATGAACCAGAAATCCTCCTTTATTCAAATCTTCAAATCTGTCCAACGGCTGCTGACGTCAGACAATGCTGACATCTTTCCTCAGTTTCCAAAATCGTTTATCGCAGCTTGGCGCAAATACAACATCCGCCTGGCAATACGGCGGTCCCCGTCAGATCGTTACGCCGCCATCTACGCCGATGATCTGACCGGTGATATTGCGCGCGGAATGGGAACACAGAAACACCGCCATCGCTGCAATCTCCTCCGGGCTTTGCGAGCGGCCCATCGGGATCAGGTCCCGAACACGGCTGTCGAACACGGCTTGCGCTGTTTCGCCCAATGCACCGCCGGTAACGTCAGCGATCGTGGCACCCAGATCCTCCCATAGCGGAGACCAGACGTAACCCGGCGCGATGGCGTTTACTGTGACGCCTTCGGGCGCAAGCTGCCGGGCCAGAACGCGGGTCATCCCGTTGGCGGCAGTTTTCGAGACTGAATAGGGGGGCAGGAACGGGGCCGCGATGACGCCGACGATGGAGGTGATATTCACAACCCGGCCTTGGGTGGCGATCAAGTCATCCCGTAACGCGCCTGCCCAGAAAACGCTCGCCTTCACGTTCACGGCGAATGTCTGGTCCCAATCGTCTTCTGAGTTTTGCGTGAAGGGCTGCCCGGGCGGCGAGACGATGCCAGCGTTGTTTATCAGATAGCGCACGGGGCCAAGTTGGCGGTGGATCGCTTTGGCGGTTGCTGCAACGGCCTGCTTGTCGGTCACATCACAGACGAATGCATGGCCTTTGACTTTCTGCGCCACTTCATTCGCGGCCGCTGCGTCGACGTCCACAACCGCCAGTTTCGCGCCTGCGTCATTCATGCCAGCAGCGATGGCAGCACCGATACCTTTGGCACCGCCGGTCACAACGGCAACCCCATCCAAAGTGATCAGCATCAAAAGAAAATCCCGAGTGATTTTTGCGTCAGAACCGCATGGTCGAGGATAATCGTCCGCTCGGCGATCTTCCAGCCTGTGTCGGGATCGGGCCGAAGCCTGTCGATGCGCGTCCCCGAGAAGATTTCCTGATCCGTTTCAAGATGGGAACGGTAAATCAGGAATTGACTGCGTGCCTTGGTGAGCCCGTCCTTTTCGCCCAAAAGCTCGACGTTGGACACCATATGGTTTGTCCGACCCGGAGGCGTTTCTGCCCAGGCACGTCCGGTCGCGAGCCGTTTCACGCGGTTGGATAGGCTTTCGAAATCATCTTCGAAATGCGCAAGCTCTCCCAGTCGGGTGAGCTCGGTCCCGATGTCCCGCCCGATTCGGTTAGAAACGATCGGCATCCAATAGCGCACATCCTTCTCCATGCAGCCGATCCACTTGTCGAATTCCAGATCGTCCAGATGGCGGGCCTCGCGTGTGTAGAATTGCGAAACGGAATACCAGGTTTCAATTTCGGTCATTGGCATATCAAGACTCATGCATTTGCTCCGGGCACCACAGGGCTTTCGCCGTCCATCATCCGTCCCCATTGGGCATAAAGATTGCGCTGATTGATTTCATTCTGAAAACCTGCAATCCGCCCACGAAAATCCGGATGGATCGACTTGGGGTCATCGATTTCGTGATTGACACCCATTGACAGATTCTGCTTCACCTGCCGTCCGACATATCCACGGCTAGACATGGTCGATTGCACCCAGTTGTCCACGTCATCCTGTTCCCATGTTCCGGATGTACCATGTCGTTGAAGGTCGTGGATGCGGACAAGATCGCGATGCTCTTGACTGGCCTTCTTGTCGACAAAGCACCAGGACCAACCCTCTGTGTTGCTGACGCCGCGCGGGTGCCAGACGCGCATGTTACCGGACTGCCAAAGCATCGAGAAGTTCGGGAAGATCGAACAATGCATCGGGCTTAGGTGCATACCGCGCAAGTCACCGAGCCTTGCGTGGGTTTCGGGAAAACGCTCTTTTTCGTAGCCCAGGAACTCTGGCAGGACCATTTCATAGACCTGCTCTTCGTTTTCAGCCCATCTTGCGCCAAAGCCGTGGCCATTCCCAGCGTTTACCTGAAACCCTTCATAGCCATAACCTTTCTTTCGGCGCGGCATACCCTCGAACCCGCTTTCCCAAGCAGAGCCATGGCTGACAGGCCCGTGATAGCTATCGCCGATGAAGTTATCGACGGGGAATTTCCAATTACACTTGATCCGCCATTTATGGACGCCGGGTAGAAATTCGATCCCGTTGTCACGTCGGTCGACCGCCATGTCCAGATACCAAGCCATGTCGCCAAGATACTCGTCAAGCGACGGGGCGTTTTTGTCAAATGTCGCAAATATCATGCCTTTGTAGTCGTCGATGCGGGCGACCGGGATCAAGCCATGCGCCTCCATATCCAGTTCTTCATGATAGACCTGCTTATACCCCGGCACGACCTTCAACTCGCCTGTGTTTCCGAAGGTCCAACCGTGGAACGGGCAGGTGAACGTTCGCTGATTGCCACTGTCGGCACGGCAAACACGGTTGCCGCGGTGACGGCACATATTGAGGAATGCACCAATCTTTCCATCTGAATGCCGGGTCACGATAACCGGATCTTCGCCCATGTAGGCGGTGAAGAAATCATTCTCATTGGGCAACTGCGTCACATGGCCAAGAAACAGCCAACAGCGCGCGAAGATCTGTTTGAGTTCTCGCTCATAGATTGCCGGGTCGGAAAAGATGCTTCGATTGAGTTCGCCCTTGGTCAGGTCCACCAGATGAGAGAAATGGCTGGATTGGGTGTCTAGCATGATGGTTCCTTCGGCCGATCCATTATTGACCAAGCATAGCATTTCAATGAATTCCGATCTAATATCGAAAGCGACTTGCCATTCGAGAAAGGAATAAGGCGTGAACATCTCGCAATGCGAAGCACTGGATGCAATTGCCACGCATGGCAGTTTCAGCAAGGCGGCCGAAAGGCTTGGACGCAACCAACCTGCGCTCTCAAAATCGATTCAATCATTCGAGGCGGAACTCGGCATTGTTCTTTTTGATCGCACGCCGGGCGGCGCGCAATTGACCGAAGCCGGAGAGCGAATGCTGCGAAGGGCCCGGTCAGTTCTGGCCGGCGTGGATGTTTTGAAAGAAGAAGCCGCCGCGATCCTTGGATCAAAGGGTGGCTCTGCCCGTGTTGGTGTGTCGCCTGCGGCCGCAACAACGATTGTCCCGATGGCGGCCAAAAGATTTCTTGCTCAGTTTCCCGATGCAGAGCTTGATATCGTACCAACACTCTACCCGAAGGCGGCAGTTCAACTGCGCGAGGCCTCATTGGATCTGGTTATCGGCCCGGTCCCCGATAGGGTCGACCGCGATTTGCGCGTAGAACGTCTGTTCAATATGCCCGTGGCGATCGTGACGCATTCCGCTCATCCCAAGCGCCACGCCACTTCACTGACGGATCTGGCCGAAGCACGCTGGATCGTTCATGGCCCGGCAGAGGGTCCCAGCAGCCTTTTTGCGGCGGCATTCAAGGTCAATGAACTTGGCCTTCCTAAAGCACAGGTCCGGTGTCATTCGATTTCGGCCACACTGGCCTTGCTGCAGCCGCTAAATGCATTCTGCGTGCTGTCCCGTCCAGTATTCCAGCACTATGCCGCAGAAAGCGATATTTGTTCCGTTCCTATCTCCACAAATCTCTCTGCCTTCCAGATGTCTTTGCTTTCGATGAGAAATCTGGCACCAACACCGGCGGCCTATTATTTTTCGGACTGCGTTCGAAAAGTTTTACTCGCCGCCAAGGGCTGATGTTGGATTTGGCGTGCTCTAGTCCGGCGACCAAACCGCAAAACGAAAGTTGGTCCGGGCATTTGATTAGTGCAAGGTGCTTTGCCGACGTTCGCGAGGGACTTACACTGCTTGCCAATGCGTTGCGCGGCAAATGGTCAATTTAGGTTTCGCCCATTTACGGCGGTTTGAATAACCGCATCTGGGAAGCTTGCTGCGACGCCGCGATTTTGTTGCGGCGAGTGCGAATGGATGCTGCGCCAGCGAAGGCGAAAAATCCAAAGTCGGGTACCAGTTCGCCGACAGCCCGATTTTGCATTCGCAGCGAATGGCAGGAATGCAGGCTGCGACGGCAGCATCTCAACTCGTCGGTGAACGGCGGCTTTGGGCCGGGTGCAGACCTCGCTCCATCTACCTCCAACGGCAGCAAAGTCCGCACTTTGTGAGTTCAGAGACGGGGCAGCCAGCGGCACGTACTCCAGAACCAGTCGTTGGTGCACAACGCGGCTAAGGTCGAATGGGTGCGGGGTGATTAGCCATCGGGTAGGGAGGGTGACGCTTCTTCTTACTGCAGGCTCTATTCAAAAAAACATATGTTCTAATGAATATATTTTTTCGCCATAGGCCGTGCAGTAGAAAAAAGCGTCACGTGCGTCACCCGAAAGCTTTTTGCACCTGCCCACGGTGGCCCTCCCTGCAGTGGACTTGGCCCCGCCTGCACTGAGGTGCGCTTTATGCATGACGATCAGTATGCGTGGAGACTGTTATTCTAGAGCCGACATTCATATGTGACGCAACGAATGGCCGTTGAGAGCCTAGAGGCACCCATGCTGCGGCGTGTACTAATGTCCGGTATGGCTGATAGCTTCGGAATGAACAGCGAAAGGCGGCCGCGTGCCCTGCTCGTTGTAACGCATCGTTATTAAGCCGTCAAAAATTCAAGACCTTACCTTCTTGCCGACAGGCCAATTATGTCCCCATACTCACCCGCATGAAACTATCACACGTCCACGCTATTATTGCGGTCACCGATGCAGGCTCCATCCGAGCAGCTGCGGTGACGCTGGGCAAGACCCAGTCAGCTCTGACCAAACAGATACGCCAGATCGAAGAAGAGGTCGGTCTCCCCCTATTTTTACGCACCACACGCGGTGTCATCCCGACCTCCGAAGGGGCCGCAATCCTTGCGCGGGTACGCTCGATTGCAGCTGAGGTATCTTCCTTGGATGAGGAAATGGCGTGGCTCAGGGGCAGCCAGCGTGGGCAGGTGCGCATAAGTGCTGCCCCTTTAGCTGCTGTAAACATCGTCCCCCGCGCGGTTGCGCGGTTTGCGATGCAGTATCCTGACGTGGATATCAGCGTTTCAAGTGATCTTTTCGGAGACGCGCTAAAGGCGCTGCGAGAGGGCCAGCACGACCTGATCATCGGACCCCATGGCGCGCGCGACACCAAAGGAGAAATCGAGATTGAGGAGTTGATCACAACCGAGCTTGTGGTGATCACTTCTGCAGACGCACCTCACGCGCAGGCAACCTCATTGGCGGAACTTACGAGTTGTTATTGGACGATGATGGGGGACGCCGCAGGCAGCCCAAGGGTACGATTTCAAGAACAGTTTACGGGTCACGGGTTGAAGCCACCAAAGATCAAGCTGGCCTCGGAATCCCGTCAAGGACTGTTGGCGATTGTCCGCGAGATGGGGGCGGTCTGCACCTATCCTGCGCGATTGCTTGATGACAAAAGCGGGATTGTTGCCATTCCAATAGCGGAAGCACTGCGCCCTTTGACCATCTCTATGGCGACACGGGCGGGCAAATCACTGACCCCTGCGGGGACTTATTTCGCAGACTGCATTCGGCACCGTGCTGGCGTGCTGCGCCGTGAGTGGGGTCAAAGCCTTAGTGCTTTGATGCCCGGTGCATCAGACGCGAATTTGTAAATTCTGAACATGCGACCAGGCCCGCCAACATGAAAATCCAGCACGATCTCGCCTGAGGCCGTCACCTCGACCACCCGTTTGTCGCAGGCCTGCATCATCAACGTATTCCCATTCGGCATCCTTTGCGCACCGCTCATGAAAGGAGAATAGATGTCGTGCTGCGCCTTATCGTTGAAGTTCCAGTTGATCTGCGGCGGGGCACCTTGTTCAATCAAACCCGCCCCGTCGCGCGGCAACGTAATTTCAAGCACGTCCGAATAAGCCCCATCAAGCAGACCCATACATTTTTGTTTCGGGTCAGGGCTGCCCTGCGGCGTGCGGCGCATGCCATTGTTAAAGATCAGGATCTCTCCGCTATGCGGCACATTGGCAGGCAAGAAATGCGCGTCATGTTGCCAGAACAGGATCTGATCAGTTGCTTGACCCAACCCATGCGTTTGCGGATTTCCCCAACGCCATAACAGATCGCCGCCTTTGCCGTATCGCCCACCTGTGGAGCCTTTGGCCTCTGCCGTGGTGGTGGAATGATCAATCACCCAGGCTTCGCCAAAGATGGCAGAGGACAGTAGGATCACGTCTTCCTCCGCATTGTAGGACACGCTGTTGCAATGCGCGATCTGGCCAGAATTAAACTGAACCGTGTCAAGCCATGGCCAGTTGAGATCAATTTTGCCGATGTTTTCGGCTGGATCGCCAAAGTTAGCTGCACGCGGATCACGGTCCTGCACCAGATGGTCCAGCATCCGCCATTCCCAGACGATCTGTGTCTCGCCCGTTTCAAGATCAGGTTTCAGTTCAATGATTTTATCCAAAAGAATACGATCACGTTCTCCTTGCTGCGGCCAACCCACAGCCTGCGCTGTGGGCGTGTCGAGAATATGCCATGAAATCGCGAGAATATGCCCGTTTGGCATCACCTCAATATCATGGTGCAGCGCCTCACCGCCACTATCAATGTTCGACCATTTCCAAAGCACCGCACCATCAGGTGCGACAATCGACACGGTCCCATGGGTGCCAATGGGAAAGCGCCCATCCATCTCCAGCCAGTCGTATTCGCAAGTGGTGCGGGCAACGTTACCGTTTGCCATCAGATACGTCACAGTCGCCTCTGGCAGGCGCTGCGGCGTGGGCCAGCTATGAGCTACCTCGCCCATATCGTCCAATAGGATCGTCTTATGAGATTTTTGAACGTCTCCACGGTCGCTCACTTCTTGGATCAGCAGAAACCCCGGCTGTTGGCGCAGATCCGTTCCGGGGGGCAGAGGCCCGGTGATGCCAGCGCTACGCGTGAACATCTTGCGTTGATATGCTAGCCGATCCTTGGGTGTGCCCATGGGCATGCGGTTTTCTGCGTTCTTGGTCAGATCAGGCAGATCATCCTCGGCAGTGATACACCCATCGCCATCCGTATCCAGCCGCAGGATGCGTGCCGAGGCGTCCACGATATCCTCGGGCGTGATCACCAGATCACCATCCGGGTCCAGCAGTCGCACAATGCCACTGCGTCTCAGCATGCCGGGAATGTCTGTGGGACCACCTAGATCACGCTCGCGCAGACAGCCATCCGCGTCCCGCACTAGCCCTTTCAAAACCTCCGGAGCCGCCGCGATTTCATCCGCAGACAGAATACCATCACCATCTTGGTCAAGGGCACGAAACAAAGTTCCGGATTGCGTGCGCATGTGTTGTAGGATCGCGCGCGCTGCGGCATCGGTCATATCAGTTTCGTCTCGCAAAGTGGTCTCCCTCCTGCGCCAGTATCGCGCATTTTCAGAGAAGAAGTATATTCAAAAAATTCATCTCAATGAAATTTACGAATATACCAAAGCTGTAAAATTGATCTAAGCTGTTTTCAACGCGCCAATGAAATTGGGGCTTTTGGGAGGAAGAACATGTCACAGAAATTCACACGCCGCGCCTTGGGTGCATTGACTGCAGCCGCCATTGGTGTCACCGCGCTGGCGACGCCTGCCTTCGCGCAGGAAGAACTCATTTTCAATGTTTTCATCCCGCGCCCAGCACCGCTTTACAAGAACGCGCTAGAGCCATGGGCCCGCGCGGTTGAAGAGGCCTCAAACAGCACTTTGAAAATCACAATCCCAACCTCAACGCTTGCCCCACCGGCCAAACAGTATGACATTGTGCAAGACGGGGTTGCCGATATCTCTGTCGCCCCGCTTGCGTTTCGTCGTAAGAAATTTGGGCTGGATATGATTGCGGCAATTCCGCTGATTTCAGCCAGTGCCAAAGGGGCGTCCATCGCGGCATGGGACACGCATGAGAAATACACTGGCGCTGCGGGCGAGTGGAAGGATTTTGTGCCGCTGACGCTGTTCACGTTGGGCGCACCGGCCATTCTGTCAAACGCGGACGCTATCACCGGCCAAGACGATCTGAAGGGCTTCAAGGTGCTGGCCGTGGGCAAGGACAAGATTGATACTTGGTCTAATCTCGGTGCTACACCCGTTGGCGGCTCCGGCCAGAAACCGTTTGAGGTTGTCTCCTCTGGTGTGGCGGACGGTTTGACCAACCCGCTAGGGACGGCGGCGAACCAAGGCCTGTTGGAAGCGACCAAACACGTTACCCTTGTCCCCGGTGGTATGGGCGGGCGCGCGACCTTTGTGCTCTTCATCAGCAAGGACCGTTTTGAAGGATTGCCCGCCGAGGCGCAGACGGCGTTGACCTCCACCTCTGGTGCGGCATTGGCGGCCAAGATTGGCGGAATCATGGACAAGATCGACGGTTCGGGCCTAAAGAAGTTCAAGGATAAGGGTATCGAAATTCACCAAGCCGACGCGGACTTTGTCGCCGCGATTTCTGAGGCAGGTGAGTTCGTTACTAAGGCCTGGAGTAAACGCGCCGAGGCCGCGGGCATTGACGCCGCCGCCGCCCTTGACCACTTCCGCGCCAAAGCGGCTGAGTAAACGGTTAAGGCGGGCCAGTGCGGTCCGCCTTTCCTTTGTCCGATGACAGAGTCCTTCACCAAATGGTCTACCCGCTTCAGCCTTGTCCTGCGCTACATCGCAGCGGCGGGGATATTTGCGCTTATGGCATTGGTCTTTGTCTCGGTGTTCTTTCGCTATGTCCTCAACAGCCCGATTCTGGCGACCGAAGACATGATGGCGATCCTGTTGGGCATCACGATTTTTACCGCTGTGCCCAATGTAACACTGACACGCAGCCATATCTCGGTCGAGTTGTTCGTCGCGCCCTTCCGTCACTTCCCTGCACTGGACCGTGCGCGCCGCGCATTGATCGACCTTGGGGTGATCTGCGTGACCTTCTTCATGGGTTACCTGATGTACCTTCAGGCAACCCGTCAGTTTGACCGAGAGACCGAAAGCTTCGTGATGGAGTGGGACCTTTGGCCCGTCACTACTGCATTTGCGGTGCTGATCGTGATCGGCGGGGGCCTGTTTGCCCTTCGCGCCTTCAAGGATCGTGGAGACGGCGAAACCAAAGCCGGAATTGATCTGTGATTGACCTCGCGATTGGCATTGTTGCGCTACTATTGCTGGCCGGTGTTGGGTTTCCCTTGGGGTTTTCACTGCTGACTGTTGGTGTGGCAGGCTTTGCTTTGAACCACCCACGGGGGCTGGATGCGGCGGCAACGGTTGCGGGACAACAAATCCTCGAACTGGCTGCAAATTTCCAATTCGCTGTATTGCCCCTGTTCATGCTGATGGGCGTTTTTGTCACGAAATCAGGCATTGCCGATAACATGTACGACGTGGCCTCCAAATGGCTGGGCCAGTTGCGCGGCGGGCTGGCGCTGTCGACCGTGGCGGCCTGTGGGGGGATGGCCGCAATCTCTGGGTCTTCAATGGCGACGGCAGCGACCATGACCAAAGTCGCCGTGCCCGCCATGCGGCGCTACAACTATGATGATGCGTTTTCGGCAGGCACCGTCGCGGCAGGGGGCACCATCGGCATCTTGATCCCGCCCTCAGGCGCGTTAATCATCTACGGCCTGCTTTCCGAAACGGACATTGCCAAGCTGTTCATGGCAGGGCTGGTCCCCGGCGTTATCTCTGTGTTGTTCTACATTGTCGCCATCCAAGTGGTCTGCATTATAAAACCCGAATGGGCACCGCGCGGGGACCGCACGACGTTTCTACAAAAGCTGATCAGCCTGAAAGACATCTGGTCCATCGCCGCGCTTTTCTTGCTGATCATGGGCGGTATATTCATGGGCGTTTTCACAGCATCCGAGGGCGGCGGTGTAGGTGCCGGGGGGGCGCTGCTGATTGCGATTATGCGCCGCCGGATGAACTTGAATATCTTTGTCGAAAGCCTTGCCGAAGCGGCCAAACTTACGGCTACCGTGTTCTCCGTTGGTTTTGGTGCGCTGATGCTGAACCAGTTTGTGAACATCGCCGGCGCCCCGCAGGAGATCCTAATCTTCATTGACCAGCTCGGCTTTTCCCCTTGGGGTGTTGTTGCCGTGATCCTTGTCTGTTTTGTGATCCTTGGGACTATCATCGACGGCCCTGCGATGATCTTTCTAACCGTACCGATCTTTGTTCCCGTGATCGACGGGTTGGCACTCCCGATTGAACCCGATCTGAAACTGATCTGGTGGGGCATTATCATGGTGGTCACGGTTGAGATCAGCTTTATCACACCACCCATTGGCATGAATGTCTTTGTCATCAAATCCATGCTGCCCGATGTTTCGCTCGGTCAAATCTATCGTGGCATCATCGCGTTTTTCATTGCAGATCTTGCACGCCTTGCGCTGTTCGTTTGCTTCCCCGGTATCGTTTTGTGGCTGGTGAGGGCCCTCGCATGAGAAAGCAACCCAACATTATCCTGATCTACGCCGACCAGATGCGTTATGACTGCATGTCGCCCTCGGGCAATCGCGTCGTGAAAACCCCGCATCTGCAACGCCTTGCAGATGAAGGCGTGACCTATGACAACGCTTTCGCCAGCTATCCGCTATGCTGCCCTTTCCGCGCCTCGATGATGACAGGCAAATACGCGCAGGGGCATGGGATGACGCAGAACCACTTTCCACTGCGCAGCGATCAGGAGTTTCTGGGCGAGCGGATGAAGGATGCCGGATACCAGACCTTCTATGTTGGCAAATGGCATCTGGAGGGCGGGCCAAAGCCGGGATTTGTGCCGCTTGACCGGCGCTTTGGTTTCGACAAGTTTGTGGGGTTCAATCGCGGGCACAGCTATTTAGATGGAATTTTCTTTCGCGACACGGATCAACCCTATCGCTGTCGGCGATATGAGCCTGACTATCAAACGGATCATCTGATCGAGTTCATCGAAGAAGCAGGCCCGGATAAACCATTCCTGGGGTATCTGTCCTACGGCCCGCCGCATCACCCTAACGACATGCCCGACCATTGGCGCAAGATGTATGACCCGGCCGAGGTTGAGCTGCCCATCGGTACGCTGCCCCCCGAAGAACAGGCGCGCATCCAGACCGAGCGGGTAGCGACCGATTGCAACGGCAATATGAAAGCCGCGCTGCGATCTCGTGTGGCCTATGGTGCCAAGAAGCAGCTGGAGCCTGAGACAGAGGCTGAGCAGCGCACTTTCATCGCGGAATATTACGCAATGATCTCTAACATTGATCACAATGTAGGGCGCATTCTTGGCACGCTCGACAAGCTTGGCTTGGGTGAGGACACAATGGTCGTTTTCTTTTCCGATCACGGCGATATGTTGGGCGAGCATGGGTATTACTGCGGCTATAAACCCCAAGGGTATCGTGCAGGAATGCAGGTCCCTTTGTTGGTCCGTTATCCGGGGCTGGCAAACGCAGGGCAGCACAGTGATGCCTTTGTTGATGTTGGCGTAGACACGCCAGTGACCCTTCTCGACCTCGCAAGGGCTGCGCCGTTTACGCAGGCCAATGGGCAAAGCTATTTGCCTACCTTGAAAGGCGATGCAGGCACCCGCGATCGTATTCACTACCAAACCTTCCGTATGGATGATGGCGCATGGGCGGAGTTCACGCCCGTCCCAGAACGCGGCATTCGCACCAAAGACTGGGTCTATGTCCGCCAACCAAACCGCCGCAAGTTATTGTTTGACCAGCAGGCCGACCCGAATGAACTAAACAACCTCGTAAACTCGCCTGAGCATAGCGCCTTGATGGATACCTTTGATGCTGAAATCGACGCCCACATGCAAGCCACATGCGATGACTGGAACATCCACGCAGATTTCCCCCCGCCAGACTTTTTGACACATGAGAGGGCAAAGACCTACCTTGAGGAAGTCATTTTGCCCAACGCCATCGAGGTGCCGTGATGAGCCAACCCAACGTCCTACTGATCGTGACCGACCACTGGCCTGCCGCTCTGCTCGGGGCAGCGGGGCATCCCGCGATCCATACGCCTGTGCTGGACCAGCTGGCGCGTAACGGCGTCCGGTTCAGCAATTGTTATTCCGAAACCCCTGTCTGCCTGCCCGCCCGGCGCACCATGATGACGGGTTGCACTCCGCGCCAGCACGGGGACCGGACTTTCCAACCCTACCGCCCGATGGAGCCAACCCTACCCACCATGGCCCAGTGTTTTCGCGATGCTGGCTATCAGGCCTATGCCGTCGGAAAGACACATACCTATCCGCAACGCGACCGCATCGGCTTTGATGACATTCAGCTCGATGACGAGGGACGCACACTTTATGGCGTGACGGATGATTATGAGATTTTCCTTGGCGATCAAGGCTATGTGGGTCAACAGTTCGGCCACGGCATGTCTAACAACGCCTATCAGGCAACGCCTTGGCACCTGCCAGAGCATGTCCACGCAACCAATTGGGCGACGGATACGATGGCCCGTTATGTCCGCCGCCGTGATCCAACGCGGCCTTCGTTCTGGTATCTGGGCTACCGCCATCCACACCCCCCATTGGTGCCGCCACAACGGTTCTTGGATCACTATGCAGACATCGATATTGACGTTCCCTTTGCGGGCGACTGGAGCAGCGCCGATCTGCCCTACAACCTGCAAGGTGTGCAGGCGCGTTCGGTCTATTCCGAGCGTGAGGTCAAATGGGCGCGCCGCGCGTTCTATGCGCTTTGCACACATATCGACCAACAAATCGGTACACTAATCGGCACCATCCGCGAAGAAGGCATTTTGGACGAAACCATCATCATGTTCACTTCGGATCATGGCGATATGCTGGGCAATCATGGGATGTGGGCGAAACAGACCTTTTATGAAGGGTCCTCAAACGTGCCGATGATTGTGGTCGGGCAAGCAGGGGATGATGCTGTTGGCTTCAACCGGACGGATGACCGTTTGACGGGGTTGCAGGATGTCATGCCAACGCTGCTGGGGTTGGCAGGCATTGATGCGCCGGATCATCTGGATGGGCGTTCGATGATAGCAAGCGACACACGCGACCACATCTACGGAGAGTTCGGCGAGGAACAACACGCCTCACGCATGATCCGGGACGCGCGCTACAAGCTGATCTGGTATCCTTGCGGCAATCACACGCAGCTCTTTGACCTGCTAGACGATCCGCTGGAGATGCACGACCTCTGCACTGATCCTGATCACGCAGAGGTGCTCAAACGGCTTAAAAAAAAGCTGCGTACACAGATGTATGGGTCGGATGAAAAATGGATTGAAGGGGACGTGGTCGTCGGCGAATCTGCGCGCAGCTTTTATCCCGGCCCCAACCGCGGCCTGTCACTGACCCGTGGCAATCAATGGCCTGTCCCGCCGATTAATACCAAGGGCGATATGGTATTCTTCCCCGAAGCCCGGCCCAAAGATGACCCTTAAAGGAGGTTCTGCAATGCTCACACAAAACCAAGTTACGCAGTTTCGCACACAGGGCTTTTTGGTAATCGAAGACCTTCTGGATGCCGATACGCTTTCAGCGATCCGTTCGGAATACGCGGCGCGCATGGATGAACTCTATGCAGAGTGGTTTGCGCAGGGTCTCGTTGACATCGCGCCAGGCTGCTTGTCATTTTGGGAAAAACTCGATCAAGGTTATGCGAACAATCTCGACGTGCACCAACCGCTGAACATCACACTGCCCCATGGCGACGTGCGCGCAGACAGCCCCATGCACATCGGCCCGGCGGTGTTCGATATGGTGCGCGCGCCCCGTGTGCTGGATTTGGTAGAGGATCTGATCGGCCCTGAAATCACCGCCAGCCCGATCCAACAGCTGCGCATCAAACCACCCCAAGGCAACGCCCGCGATGATGAATTGCGCGCGCAGGTGATTGCGACTGACTGGCACCAGGACAAAGGCGTCACATTGGCCGAGGCGGATGACACCGAGTTTGTCACCGTCTGGCTGGCCATCACCGATGCGACCCTTGAGAACGGCTGTTTGCAAGTCGCCACCACCGGCCCCGAGGGGGAACTGTTGCCCCATTGCTGTCGCAAACAAGTGTCGATCATCGACGAACATATCCCCCAAGGCGGGGTGATCGCAACCCCTGTGAAAGCAGGCGGCGCGGTGGTATTCCACCCGCTGACACCGCATTGTTCTTTGCCCAATACATCAGACGCATATCGATGGTCGTTTGACCTGCGTTTCAATGTAACAGGCCAACCGACAGGGCGCAGCCATTTACCCGAAGTCATCCTGCGCTCGCGCCAAACCCCGGACAAAGTTCAGACCGATTGGCGCGCGTGGAAACAGGAATGGGACGAAACCAAACAGCGGTTGGCACAGGATGCTTACCGCCCGCAACACCGTTGGGATGTCTCTAATCCCTATTGCGCATGATACCGCTCAGTGTTTGAAGTCCTGATGAGCTCTGTCGACCCCTCCCGCCCGCATGAGGTTGGGCAGGCCCTTGCGTGGCACGGGCGCTTGATGGTGCTGGGATGGGGTGTGCTGGCACCCTTGGCCGTTCTTACCGCCAGGTTTTATAAGATTTTGCCAGGACAGAATTGGCCACAAACG
>Ga0206129_10004821_pt1 | contig 14634 bp, 21 predicted proteins | sample Helgoland_Spring_8_FD_148616 | JGI IMG/M metagenome (GOLD analysis project Ga0206129, IMG submission 148616) | Pelagic subsurface seawater microbial communities from Kabeltonne, Helgoland, North Sea - Helgoland_Spring_Bloom_20160502_2 | ecosystem: Environmental > Aquatic > Marine > Epipelagic ...
GGTCGCTCGCCTGAGTAAGAGGTCGCTCGTAAGTAAGAGGTCACTCACTCAAGAGTGAGCTCCCTTAGCGAGCTCCCTTAGCGAGCTCCCTTAGCGAGCTCCCGTAAATAAATAAAGAGGTCGCTCGCAAGAGCGAGCTCCCTTAAATGGAAGCAAGGAATATGACATCAAAAGCTGCGTTACTAAAGCTGCTAGAAGAAAAAGAGAGAAGAGTTAAACTTCAAAACCTGAAAACTGATTTCACTTCTTTCGCTAGCTCTCAGATAAGAATAATCACTAAGGATGCCAGTCAAGGTTTTATTCCATTTGAATTTAATGAGGCTCAACAAATAATTACACAGTCTCTCACAAAACAAAAGTCTGAGACTGGACGCGTCAGAGCGATCATACTGAAAGCCAGGCAGCAAGGCATCAGTACTTACTGCTCAGCAAGAGTTTTCTGGAATACATATTTCCAGCAGCACACCCGCTCTGTTATTCTTGCTCACGATTCTGCCACATCCGATGCTCTTTTCACGATGAGTAAAAACTTGATTAGAAACATGGGTGATGGGTTAAAACCAACTGAATTAACATCGAACGCTAAAGAGATCAAACTTATATCCCCTGCGTACACTGATAAAGATGCGATTGGATCTTACCGACTCTATACAGCAGGCTCACCGGAAGCTGGTCGAGGCACCACGCCCACGGTTGCTCACTTATCAGAGGTTGCGTTCTGGACACACGATGAGAAGATATTAGCGGGTCTATTCCAAGGAATATCGCAAGCTGATGGGACAGAAGTCATCTTAGAGTCCACTGCCAACGGTGCTTCAGGTGAGTTTTATCGTCTTTGGAAGGGTGCTGTGAATGGGGAAAATGAGTACTTACCGATATTTATTCCGTGGTATATAACGCCAGAGTACCGCAGAGAAGCTCCAAGTAACATAATGTTAGAGAAAGAAGAAGAGGATTTAATGGAGCAGTTTGGGTTAGATCTCGATCAGCTCTATTGGCGGAGATTAAAAATTGCGGAAGGCGGGAAGATTAAATTTCAGCAAGAGTATCCGGCTACTGCAGAAGAAGCTTTCATTATGTCGGGTTCTAATGTATTCAATAAGGATAAATTAGATTCGTTGATTCCAAGACCACACAGGCGGAGAGCTGAGTGGGATGTTTCAAGCAAGATGTTTGATGAGAACAGAGAAGGCAACTTGTTTATTCATGAGTTTCCGAAGTGGGAGCAACCATACGTGATTGGAGCGGATGTTGCGCTAGGCGTTGGACAGGACTACTCAGCTGCAGTGGTTATGAATAACAAGTACGAAGTGGTAGCGAACTACAGGAATAATCGTATAGATCCCAGTTATTGGGGGCAATTGCTGTTCTATCTCGGTCGGTACTACAATAACGCTCTACTCGCTGTTGAATCTAACAGTATTGGTATTGCAACTCTACAAAAGCTGGAGCAGATGGATTACATCAATCTTTATCGTCAAACTAAGATAGCGAACGTATCAAATGCGGAGGGTGTGCGGCTAGGATTTCGCACGACATCAGCCACTAAGCCAGCTATTATTGGCAACTTGAAGAATTTGATTGAGAATGACGGCATTATGATTCCTTCACCTCAGATCATACAAGAGCTGAAAGACTACATAAGCACTGAAACTGGAAAGACTGAGGCAGCTCCAGGTTGCTACGATGATAGTGTTATTGCCCTGGCAATTTGCTCAGAAGTTCTACGAACTCACTGGGATAAGCTAGGAACTAAAAATGTGTCGTGGAGAGAACGAACAAACGATTTCGTTCAAGACGAAACAAGTTGGCTGTGAAGAGATCGTTTACAGCGGGTATGGAAGAGGCCACTCGCTCTTGAGCTCCCTTCCTCCCTTATTGTATCCGTCCCTTATAGAGGACTCAGTTATTGTTGACTAAGTCAAAACCAATATTGGAGAAATTACAGATGAAAAATACTATTAAAGCGTTAGCTGTTGCAGCTGCTTTAGCGGCGCCTATGGCCGCAAGCGCAGGCGAGCTAATCATCATTGAGCCCGTTGAGTATACAGACTCACAAGTTCTTGTTGGAACTGTAGGTTGCGCAATCCTATTCGGTTCAGTCGCTGTACTGACCGGTGGTATCGCTGCACCAGTTGCTGCTGTGATTGGTGGTAGCGTGTGCGCCATTGGCCTCGGTGAAGGATATATTACTGGTGAGCGGATTGTTGGGCACGCATCAGGAGCTTGATTTAGAGTTTCACCATTAGTCCTCATGCCTGAGGTGGGCAGGCGGTGAAAAGCCCATCACATCATTCTGTAGATTGGAAGTGAGTATGCACACACGCTTCAAGGAGTATCAATGCCTAGAAATAAAAAATACGAAGCAGTATCTGACGACCAGGTCATCCACATGATAGACTATGGAGTCGCAGGAAGTATAGGCGATTGGCTCAACAGCAGCGATCTCGCAAATGAGCGGCAGCGCTCGACATACGAATACGCAGGAGTGCCACTTGGCCACTTGACTCCTCAAGGCGTATCTACTATTGTTGACACAAGCACTACAGAAGTGATCGAAGCCTACATTGCTATCTTGTCGGAATTATTTCTGAACAATGGTAAGCTAGCTAGGTTCACACCTATCGACGAGCAGCCTGGATCTTTCAAGGCTTCTCGCGATGCAAGTATGATTACGAACTACGCAATATTTAAGCAGAATAGAGGGTGGGAGCAAATCCAAACGTGGATGAAGTCTGCCTTGCTATGGAAGAATGGAATTATTCGCTGGGATTTTGTAGAAGATTTTTCGTATAAAATAGAAGAGTACGATCGCATCGACCAAGCGCAACTTGATCTACTTCTCTCAGATGAAAACATAGAGATTGTAGGCGATCTTCAGTTTGAAAACGAACTCACAGACATTCAGCCCGATGGATCGGGTGGAGTTGCGGAGCTAGTCTACATTGACGTTCGACTTCGTCGGAAGCGAGATAAATCTCGTGTCAAGATTACAAATATTCCACCAGAAAACTTTCGCATAGCGCGGGATGCTGCAACTATAGAGGAAGCAGCTTTTGTCGGCATACAGACGGATATGACTCGTTCTGATATTAGAAAGAGCTGGCCTGACGTTGCAGACCACATTGATGATTGGGACGAGTTGGGTGCACAAGACGACTGGACTATGACAACGTCCGAAGAGCAAGCCGCGCGTAAGCAAGTCACTGGCCAAGGAGTCTATACTAGAAACACTGACGATATGTCAATTGAAGCTAATCGAGAAATAACAGTGACAGAGTGTTGGATGCCGGTAGACCGTGATGGTGACGGTATCGCAGAGCTTAAACGTTTTGTAGTTGTCGGTTCACATATCTTATTTGAAGAGGATGTCGATGATGTTCCTCTCGCATCACTCAATCCAATAGATATTCCTTTTGAGTTCTATGGTATGTCTATGGCAGATTTTGCTCGCTCTTCTACGCTAGCATCTACTGCTATCCTTCGTGGTTTTGTCGAGAATACGTACTTAACAAATTACGCGCCTAAGCTCGCTGACCCGAACGTAGTAGATTTCTCTACACTTCAGAACATGAAACCGAAGCAGATCATTGCAACTAATGGCAGTCCAGTTAACGCTGTCGCCCAGTTGCCACCAGAAACAATAAGCACAGGCACAGTACCTCTCTTAACCCATCTTCAGAATGTTAAAGAACAAGCGACTGGAATGAGCAGAGCAGCTCAAGGTCTTCAAGACGAGTTATACGTGTCTGGTAATAGTGAAGCTAAGATTGCTCAAGTTCAGTCAGCATCACAGAAGCGGATTCAACATATCGCTCGCCGATTTGCTGAAACAGGACTGAAGCGTCTTATTCAGGGCGTGTACAACACTATGCGCGATAACATGCAGACAAACGTCAAGTACATGGACGGTGCAACCTTTCGTGATGTTGATATTCAAAGCTTACCACAAGATATGGAGTGCGAAATCTTCTTAGATCTTGGTGAGAATAGTAACGCTAATCTGATTGCTAAATACGGACAAATTGGTACACAAGTTCTTCCCGGTTTAGTTGAGCAAGGTTACGGTTCAGTTGTAAAGCCAGTCGCCGGAGCGGCAATCGCTACTCGTGTTATCGAAGCACTTGGCCTAGACGCCAGTGTATTCTTAGAAGACTACACCACCGATGAATTCAAAGCGCATGCTCAAGAAGAAATGGCGATAAACGCAGATGCGCAAGCGCGCGCAACAGAAATGGCAGATCGTTTGTCGGCAGCAGAAGTAGGCACAGCGGAAGCTAATCTTTTGTTTACTGAATCACAGACTCAGAACACGATGGAAGACAACGCTCGAGCGCTTACGATCATGCTTGATAAACACTACCAGGAGTGGGCAGACATTGCTATTAAATCTGGAAAAGAAGGAGTCAGCGTTCCTGAACATCCTTCGATACCTGAACTGCTTATGATGTCTAAGGCTATAATGGACAAAGCCGCAGAATTAAGCGCGCCACAAGAAGAAGAGCAACTGGAAGCTCCTCTGCAAGAGCAAGAGTTACAACAACCAATCTAAGTAAGGAAGTATTATGGAAAAGTTTAGGAAGGCAGCCGAGAAGAGGCTAGACCCTACAAAGGCACATCCCGACGTCGTGGCAAAGGAGGCTCTAGTAAATGCAGAGTTTGCTAGCCGCGAGCGGGAGATGTTCTTTGAAAATGCTTATGGGGAAATCCTTGTAGAGTATTTTGTACAATGGCTGAAAACAGAGCCACACGAGACTAAGACACGTGAGTTTATATTTAATTCGGCGCTCGCTCTCGGTGATGTTAAAGCTAAGATGATCCGCTACGAAATGTACGGACGCAACGTCTCGTTTATGGGACAAGGAAATGAGGACAACAATGGTTAGACACGCAATAGATTACACTATACTCGTCAAGAACGTGGAAGTGATGATCAACCTACTTGAGTACGATGCAATGCGTTCGTCAGGTAAGGCAAAAACTAATTCAGCAACTCTGAATGATCTTTACGAATTGGCAGATCGGTACAACAGTTTTACGAAAACAAAAGTAGAGCTCTCGTCTGAGAAACCAGCTAAGCCTACGACAGGCTCCAGCGCATCAAAAGTAAAGAAATAGAAAGAGGTATGTTTAAATGAATTCAAAAGCCGAAGGTACTCTACCCGTAATGGATGACACACCCGCAGCTGAACCGACGGAACAAGCACTCCTTGATGCCGTACTTCGTGGATCCGAGTTTCTAAAGGATTCACACGACGAAGTGCCGCTACCAAATGAGGAAGACCTTGTTGAGGTTCCGGAAGAGTCTGATGAAGAATACGACGAGTCAGACGAAGCCGTTATTGGAGAGGAGACTGAGAACGATGATGGTGAAGGAGAAGATGAGGATGCCGACGATGAGTCCGCTACCCAAAAAGATTCTGTATTCACTTCGGATGATCTCGATCTCGACGCTCAAGTCATGGTCAAAGTTGACGGTGAAGAGCGCACGGTTTCTTTTGGAGATCTTCTTAAAGGTTTTCAAACAGATGCTCATCTCTCAAAACAAGGTCGTGAACTAGGTGAAGCACGTAAATCATTTGATACAGAACGAACAGCGCGACTACAGGAGCTTGAACAAGCTGCTGCGCTTTCCAACGCTGTGTTAATGGGTGCGGAGCAATCAAAGGCGAAAGCGTATCATGAGATGGAAGCGAAAATTAAAAAAGCTCGCGCCGATGGTGAGACGTACGAAATCAATGACCTAAAAGACAAGCGTGAACAGATTCAAAGTGAATACTGGGAGGCGCGACGTAACCGTGAAGGTCTTCAAGCTCAATTTGATAATCAGCGTAAGACGCAATCAGACGAACAACTTCAGCATCAGCTGTCTGAGTTCACTGAGATTATCCCAACTCTTATTCCTGATTTCAGTGAAGACGTTGCTACGTCTATTAGAGAGTTTGCACTTGAAGAAGGCATTGCTGATGAATTACTCAGCTCTGTTACAGACCCCATGGTCGTCAAGTTCATTGATGATTATCGTCGGTTGAAACAAGGCGTCAATAAAGGAAAAGCTAAACGCAAAGCTAAAACAGCTAAGAAAGCTATTCCGATTAAAAAAGCCAAAGCTCCTGCCACAAAAGCCAAAACCGAAGCTGACAAGCGAAGAGCTCGGGCTTTCAGCCCAGACTCCAGTGAGTCAGATCAAATGGCGTTCTTACGTGATTTTGCTGCTAAATCTCTCAATCAATAATATTTAGGAGTACTAAGAATGACTACTACAGTCGGCGGACGCGGAACAGCTGGCCCAACAGGCCCAATTCGCGCAACGAACGCAAACGTCTCACAGCGTGAAGATCTTGCTAACTTTATTACAATGATCACACGCGACGAGACTCCGTTCTTGTCAGCAGTCGGTAAAGCGAAAGCAAAAGCTATTTATCATGAATGGCAGACAGACGAACTGAATGCACCAGGAAACAGCCGTATTGGCGAAGGACAAGACTATGTCGCGCCTAATGGTTCAGGCATCGACGATGTGTCTCCAATAACTGATCCGCTTGTCGGACCAGAATTTGCGGTAGGTGGAGCCACTCGTACACGTCTCGGTAACTACACACAGATCAATGGTAAGACTGTTGCTGTGTCGGGTACCCGCCGTGCGGTAGACCAAGCCGGTGTTGCGGATGAATACGCGTACCAGTTGAAGAAGCGTGGCACAGAGATGCGCCGTGACATCGAGATGGATATTGTTTCCACAGGTAACGTTTCTAACGCAACAGGAACATCTGGAAACCCAGGCGCTCGTACCATGGGTGGATACCAGTCCTTCATCAACAACCCAACAACAGTTGCCTTTGCAGGCACTGGTGGTTCTGTTTCAGCAGGTTCAGATAACGGCACAGGCGTCATCACACTGGCTAATGAATCAGATCGCGGAGCTTTGTCACTTACCGACATCGATGGAATTATGCAAGGCATCTATGAGCAAGGTGGTAAAGCTTCGAAGATCATGGTATCTCCAAAGCTTCGTCGTGACTTCTCTGACTTGATGCAGACTGAATCCAACGTTCGTCGTAACATTGACATGGACGGAAAACTTCGTCAGTCAGTTGACATTTACATGTCTGACTTCGGCGATCTTATGGTTGTACCAAACTATATCATGGGCCTCAACGCTCCAGTAGCTGGAGAAAACGGTGGTGGTGCAGGTAACGCAGCAGATTGGGGCAACGCATCCGCGTTAATCTTTGACGCTATGTGGTTTGCCGTCGCAACACTACGTCCAATGCAAGAAGTGGAAGTTGGCCAACGCGGTGACTCCACAGCCGGAATGTTTATCGAAGAATGTACTCTTGAGGTTAAGAACCCTAAAGGCTGCGGGGCCATCTATAATCTCACGTAACTAAAAATAGGCGGTAACGTATGCCCATCAAAGATCCGCAAAAGCGTAGAGATTACCATAAGGCTCTCTACCTATCGCAGCAGTCAAACCCTGAGCGTAAATGTTCTGAGTTCGACCACTGTGGACGAAAGGTCAAGAGTAATTCTCGTAGTCTTGTCTGTAACCCCTGTAAGGAGTTACGTAAAAGATACGGTATAACTATGGCCGATCGCAATGACATGCTTAACGAACAAGATCACTGTTGCAAGGTATGTGACACTCCTGTAGTCTTTACTAAGATTCAAGGAACTGGCACAGATCGTAACAACGGAGATAGTCGTAGAGCGGTTGTTGACCATTGCCACGTGAGTGGTAAGGTGCGAGGGGTTCTTTGTCATAACTGTAATGTGTCTCTTGGTCTCATAAACGATGATCAAGAGATACTTACAAGCATGCTGAACTACCTACAAGAACACGGACAATAGTTTGGTCTAATTAGACCTATGGGGAGAGGGAGAATTTCTCCTTCTCCCTTTTTAATACAATAAGTATGATTTAACTAATTCAAGGGAGAATTAAGTATGTTTGTAATCCAAGGCAATTTGCCAGCCGATCTTTTTGGTCCAGGCTCAAATCTTGCAACTGATCTTTTTATTATACCGGCGGATAAGTGTGTGTGGTCCGTGCAACCTGCAATTGGTAAGAACGGAGCTTACACGATCTCCAACGTACACTTTATGAAAGAGAACAGCGGCGGCGGCTCAGCGGATCCTGTTGAGCCTTCAGCAGAAGAAGCATCGAGCCTTTCAAAAATGTTTGGCGGCTCTGCGGCTAAGCCAGCACGAGATGTGGCCGGCGCGTCCATTTTGAAAACCGCGGTTAATAACCCACTCTTCGGGACAGTGACTAAGACTGGCCGATTTGTAGCACACACAGTATAAGTAAGGAAACACTATGGCAGTATGGAGAGTTAAACCCAGTCAAGATCGCAACACGTCTATGACTGGTACCTTCGAATATGAATCAGGAACGGTTGGCGGTGAACATATATGGAGTGTCTCGCAGAACGTACAACCGTTCTTAGAGCAAGCAAAACAGGATCGAGATACCCTGGGCATGGCTCCTAACGGAATGAAGAAATTTGCCACTATACCTGATCTTGTCGCAATAGATATTAAAGACAAATGGGGATTAGATATACACGCACCAGAATTCATGAGCGACAAGGAAATGCTTGCAAAGCTCATGGTAATTGTTCGACAGGATTACCCATACCTCCTGTCAGTTTAAGGAGATCGTTATGGCAAAAACATTTGATGAGATAACCGCGCGCACGCGAGATTGGCTCAACCGAGACACTGACGTCATTAGCGATGTCATACTAAAGAACTGTATACGATGGGCCGCGGACCACGCGTACCGTAAACTACGAATTCCACCGTTAGAGTTCACTCAAGATTATTCTCTATCTGGTGTTGGTGCTGTCAACCTGCTGCAAGAGCCAAGTGTTGGCGGATGGAGAACTGTAACATCTTTCGCTGTTCCAGAAGATCTTATTGAAGTCATCAAAATCAGCACCCTAGATAGCGGTGGGCAAACCAAGCGTGTAATTCAAAACAAAGAAGATCCACGTACATTCTTTGATCCACGCACGAGGCATTGGGGATACGACACATCGTGGACACGGCAAGCCGGCCGCTACTACGTTGCCACTGAAGTTGGGTACGAGGATGAGACAACAGTTCAGCTGTTATATTACCGCCGCCTCGCTGCGCTTGACGCAACCTACTCAGTTGTTGCCACAAACTATAATTCCGGGGGTTCGTACATGAGGCTGGCGGATGTGCAAGAAGGACCTGCTGTCGTTGACGCTGAAGGCTTTCTGCGCATATTCGACGTTAAAATGCAGCCAGTAGTTTCGGACCCACCTGAAGATGCGGCAGTGTTCGCGCCTGGCAACGTGGCAACAGAAACAAGTGCAACTGAAGCTAATCCATTGATCGGAGTTTATAAATTTGCGGGTAAAATACCAGATAACTGGTTGCTTAACGAGAACGAGAGACTGCTCACTTACGGTGGTTTAACCGAGGCATTTTCCTACGTTCAAGAAGACGATCAAGCCGCAAAGTACAAACAACTTTTCATGGAAGAAATTACTGAATTGAATGATGAAGACGTTAAGCGTAACGCGACGGGTGGTAATCTTCAAACCAATTTTAATGGCTTTGGCCTACTATAAACGGAGGCCAGCATGGCAACTTCATACACGACAAAGATGGCCCCAGGCGGCCTGTTCAATCAGATTGGAGGGGCGAACTCTCTATCAGCCGACACGTACGTGCCATACCAAGAAGGCGACTTCTATGTGTATGGTGATCTCTACGTGTCTGGAACTGTCGACGGGCGCGACATAGCGCTTGATGGTCTTAAGTTAGATGGTATTGAAGAGTTTGCTGACGTAACAGATACAGAGAACGTGACGGCTGCTGGAGCTCTAATGGACTCAGAGGTAGACGCAGATATAAAAACTTTTTCGCTGCCTCCGAATACTACGATCTCAGCGTATGGCGCGACCCTCATAGATGATAACGACGCAGAGACAGCAAGAACAACGTTAGACGTAGACGTTGCCGGTACGGCGCTGATCTACGCTATAGCATTAGGATAAATAGATATGTCTGAAACAACATTCAAGAACTTCAAAGCGCTTGCCGTCGGTACATCCCCAACAACAGCGTACACTGTGCCTTCATCGACGGTAGCAATACTGATTGGCATGACGGTGGCAAATATTAGCGACTCACAGATTTCTGTAACAGTAACGTGTGGTGGCGCAACACTCGTCAAGAATGCGCCAGTGCCAGCGAACTCATCTCTATCAGTTTTAGATGGTAAGATAGTTCTGACAGCTTCGGAGCCTGTTGTCATAACATCTGATACCGCGTCTTCAGTAGACGCAATAATAAGTTTAATGGAGCAAGTGTAATGGTCGGGTACATCGGTCCGAAAGCCATACAGTACAACGTAGACAACTCAGTAGTAGAGGGTGACTCTAGTATAGGTGGTGACTCTAGTGTAGGTGGTAACCTCACTGTCGATGGTAATCTTCAAGTTAACGGCTCTATTTCCCCGCCCTATCCTACAGTTGCCAATGCAAACATACTAATCAACCCGTCTTTCACAGTGAACCAACGAGGGGATGTGATAGATCATAATACAGAAAGCTACGGTCCTGATAGGTGGAGAGTTAGAGGTATTAGTCAATTAGGCGGTACAATGTCACAATCCTCTACCGTTGTTGACCCTGCCACTGGAATAAATAAGCTAGTGGTAAAGCATCGTAATGCGACAAGTTTTTCTTATATTTATCAATTTATAGAAGCTGTTAATCTTCAAGGGCTATACAGTAAGGAGATGACTTTATCATTTGGCTACGAAGACACAGGCGGGTCAGGGATACCTTTCGTACAGTTATTGTCTTTTGATTCTTCAGGCAACTATCAAACCTTATACGATGCAGTCCCCACCTCTTTAGGAGGCAACCGTTGGGCGTGTACAATCACTTTATCCGCACCTAACGGAAATATTCCAGTTCCTAGTGAAAAAGGTATGCAAGTATTAATATACCCCAACGGAACCAACGCTGCCCCTGCCGAATGGTCCGTATGGGAAACAAAGCTAGAGGTTGGCTCAGTAGCTACACCGTTTATTGCTAGGTCATATGGTGAAGAGTTGCTTTTGTGTCAGAGGTATTATCAGGTGTTTGGGATAGACCATGTCTTTGCTGGCAGGGGTGGCTCTACAACAACCATAGCTGTTAGTGTAATCCCATTTGTGGAACTCAGGGCGACACCTACAATTCCCTTTAATGTAAATGCAAGGGCGTATAGCATTAGTGGCAGCACTAGCGATACAAACTCTACATTGACACTTGCGCGATATACTAGCGCTATATACGTAACGTTTGCAGGTTTTAATTCTGTAATAACAGATAATAGAGTTGGTACAATTCAACTTGCTCAAAACATGCCCGTAGATGCGGAGTTATAATCATGGAGAATGAAACGATGAACATAACGTCGGCAATGCTTCAAGCTACAATGATGCCTGACGAAGAACCAACATCCATCAAAGCCACGATAGACGGCATTGAGATGTCAGTACCGATGGACCCTCTTAACAGGCATTACAAAGAAATACTTAGGCAAACTGAGGCTAATACCTTGGTTATACAGGAGGAAACCCCATGAGTGGATACATCGGTAGCTTACCGACCCCTCAAGCTACCCAAGCTAGGAATAAGTTTACAGCAACTGCTGGTCAAACTTCTTTTGCTACTACTGGTTATTCGCCTCACTTCTTAGACGTGTACTTGAATGGTTCTTTCTTAAGTAATGGAACAGATTATCTAGCTGGCAATGGTTCAGACGTTGTGTTAACTGCAGGTGCATCAGCTGGTGATACATTAGAGGTTGTAGCATACACTACCTTTGAGGTAGCAGACGTATCTGGCGGAGGTATGTTCAAAGGAGACAACGGCACAGTTGGTTATCGTCCTGGAGATATATTCAGAGTCAATGATCAAGTGCTTAATGCTGATGTAACAATAAATGCTGATGAGAATGCCTCATGTACTGGTCCTTTAACAATAGAAAATGGTGTAGTTCTCACCGTCACAGCAGGGGGGAACTTGTCCATTGTCTGATATTAGAGCAAATACAATAAGCGATGCGGCTGGAACTGGTCCCATCGAATTATACAAACAGAGTGCGGCGAAGGCTTGGGCTAACTTCTTTAACACGTCTGGGGGTGGGGTTCGCAATAGTTCAAATGTGAGTAGTGTTACCGATGTTAGCGTAGGGGTAAATACTATTAATTTAAGTTCGGGCATGTCGGGGGCTTATAACGCAACATTTCATGCTATTCTTACTACAAATTATCCATCTGTGGCTGGGTCGTATGCATCAGGTCGAACCTCTACAACTTGCATGTGTAATACTTCTGACCCAAATCCTAATACTTCTTGGAGTGATGTTGACCAAATAGATGCCACAATTCACGGAGACTTAGCATGAGTGTAATCAAAGTAGATAATATTCGCATTGCGAGTGAATCCGTTAGCCGTCCCGTAACTGGTGTGGCTGCGGCTTTCCTAGCTCTTGATTATCCATCAGGTGTACCTACGGCTGGTGAGAGTTTTAACATAAATAGTTTAGTTGATACTGGTGCAGGTCTTACTAACGTAACTTATACATCAGATATGGCTAATAATAACTACGCTATTTTGATTGGTGCAAATGATAGCGACTACGGAAACAGAGCGTGTTATGTCCAAAATAATACAACAGCCAATGGTACTCGCTTAATCTTCGTTCAAGGTGCTACTGATAATACCGAAGATAACACTATGAACATGGCGTGTTTAGGAGACTTAGCATGAGTACCTTAAACGTAGCAAACATCTCCGATGGCACAGACAGCGTACCGACAGGGTATGTAGTCAAGGGTTCTGCGAAGTCTTGGGTTAATCTTTATGGTAAAGAGACACCATACATTGTAGCTAGTATGAATGTTTCCAGTTTAGTTGATGCAGGTGCTGGTAGGTACGAAATTTACTTAACGTCTAGTATGAGTTCTTCTAACGAATACGCAATTACGGCAACTAAACAGGATACAACAGTTAACACAGATTCCACTTGTTTTGATGTGATTAACAGTAGAAGTGCAGACGCGTATCAGATAATTTCCATAGAAGATGGTGTAAGCGCAGATTCAAATAACGTAAATGCTGTACAAATGGGAGAACTGGCATGACCCATGGACACCTATGGGACCGCCTAGCAGAAGCCAAGGAGCGTCTTGATCCAGTACAATCTAAGTACCGTATCATGTTTGAGAATCCTGATGACCTAGATGCACCAGCGGCTATCATGTGTCCAGATCCTAACTGGATGGCCTGTGCTTTAGCTGGCGACATCCTTCCACCAATAGATACTTACCAACGGGACGCTTTAGTACCCGATGGTGAGCCAAAGGAACATCCCTATGCTAAACCTATCGGTCCTATGACCGAAGAGGAAGCCATTGAGTATCTTATAATGAAGGACTGTCCGCCTCAAGTGTGGAGAGACTACACTGGCAACAGGAGCATCCTAAAGATCGTTCCTGTGGAAGCCATACCAACTAATCGTAACTTCCGTAATGCTTGGAAAATCAAACAGGAGATGGCAGCATGACCACTTACTTAAATATTAATGGAGATGTTCGTGATACGGCTTCTCTGACACTACCGACAGACCGTACATTCCGTAATGCGTGGGTGTTTGGAGACGCAGATGTTGTTGAAGTCGATATGCCAAAGGCACAAGAGATATTCAAAGACGACCTACGGCGTGAACGTCAGCCTTTGTTAGAGGCACTGGACGTTGAGTATATGAAGGCGATGGAACGTGGTGAGGATACTGCATCTATTGTCGCACAGAAGGTAGCCCTACGAGATATTACTGACGATGCTCGAATTGCTTCTGCGACTACACCCGACCAACTTGGGGCAATGGACGTTGCTTCTCTGACAGCTTAGAGGAATATAAGTATGACGAGAGCAAGAGGAGTCGCAGACTACGGGTATTATCCACCCGTCAACAACAACATACTAATCAACCCTAGCTTCACTGTGAAGCAACGAGGGGATGTGATAGATCATGTCAAAGGCGGCTACGGGCCTGATAGGTGGAGGGTTAGAGGTTTAAATGACGTTGGCGGCACTAAGGTGGAATCTAGCACTGAAGTTGACGATGCTACTGGTATAAACAAGCTAGTAGTGAAACATCCTAGTGATGCTACAGACCCTATTAAAAGTAATGCCAACGTCCAACACCGTATAGAAGCTGTTAATCTTCAAGGTTTATATAGTAAGGAGATGACTTTCTCGTTTAGCTATTCAGACGTAGGGGGGTCAGGGATACCTAAAGTATGGATTGGTGCTTGGGATTCTTCAGACACCTTAAAAGTCTTATACGATGCAGTTCCCACCTCTTTAGGTAGCAACCGTTGGTCTTGTACGGTCACTCTATCAACTGCTGACGGAACTATTCCAGACCCTAATGAAACGGGTATGCAAGTAACAATATACCCCAACGAAGGCAACAATGCCCCCACTGAATGGAGACTATGGGAAACCAAGCTAGAGGTTGGTTCGGTAGTTACTCCGTTTATTGCTAGGCAGTATGGCGAGGAGTTGGCTCTGTGTCAGAGGTATTACTATATGA
>Ga0206129_10004824_pt1 | contig 14632 bp, 13 predicted proteins | sample Helgoland_Spring_8_FD_148616 | JGI IMG/M metagenome (GOLD analysis project Ga0206129, IMG submission 148616) | Pelagic subsurface seawater microbial communities from Kabeltonne, Helgoland, North Sea - Helgoland_Spring_Bloom_20160502_2 | ecosystem: Environmental > Aquatic > Marine > Epipelagic ...
GAGTGCGTTCTGGAGAACCTCTTGGGACTGAATGTCGAGGTGGTTAGTAGGCTCATCAAGAATGAGGAAATTAGCAGGGCGAAGTAGCATGCAGACGAGTGCGACGCGTGAGCGCTCACCACCTGAAAGCACACCGACCTTCTTGAAAACATCATCACCACGAAACAGAAAGCAGCCGAGGAGGTTGCGCGCTAGTGGCGCGTTCTCACGGGAGGCGGCACCTTCAGCGCATTCAAGCACGGTGAGATCGGGGTTGAGTTCGTCTGCATGGTTCTGGGAGAAAAAGGAAGCTGCGGCTTTGTGGCCGAAGTGGTGGCTGCCGCTGTCTGGTGTTTCTTGGCCAGTGATCAGTCGGCAAAAGGTCGATTTGCCGGCGCCGTTGGGGCCGACGATAGCGATGCGTTCGCCCCGTGTTATCTCGAGATTGAAGTCGTTAAAAATATTAATCTCGCCATAGGATTTAGAGGCGTTTTCAAGAGTGGCAACGCTATTCCCGGAAGCGGGCGGGTCAGGGAAGCGGAAGCTCATCACGGCGTCGTCTTGTTCAATCTCGATGATCTTTACTTTTTCAAGCTGCTTGATTCGGGATTGCACTTGTTTGGCCTTGGTCGCTTTAGAGCGGAATCGATCGATAAAATCTTGAGCCTGTTTGATTTCTCTCTGTTGGGCTTTGTATTGCTTAACGAGGATTTCTTTACGCAGTACGGATTCTTTCGTGTAGAATGAGTAGTTGCCCGCATATTCCTCAGCTCTGCCGTGGTGGAATGCGATCGTGCGTGTGGTGAGCATGTCGAGCAGGGCAAGATCGTGGGAGATGATAAGAATCGCCCCTGGGTAGTTGACCAGATAAGACTCCATCCACTTCTGGGAATCGATATCTAAGTGGTTGGTAGGCTCATCCAGGAGCAGGACTTGTGGCTGCACGAGGAGTAGTTTGGCTAGCGCGATGCGCATCTGCCACCCGCCGGAGAATTCTCCGCAGTCACGGGTGAAGTCAGAGCGTTTGAAGCCTAGGCCGGTGAGCACCGATTCCATCTTTGGTTTGATGGTTCCTGGGCTGGCGGCTTCAAGTTTTAGCTCAAGGTCACCGATATCATGAAGTAGGTCAGAATAAGGAGCTGAGCGTGGATCGAGATCATGGAGGTTTTCGGAAAGCTGATCGATTTTGCGCTGTAAATCACGAGCCTCCGCGAAGGCGGCTTCAACCTCGTCCCATAGTGAAATGCCTTTGATGTGGATGCCTTCTTGAGGCAGGTAGCCAATATCGCAGTATTTGGGTTTAACGATTTTGCCGCTATTGGGTGTTAAAATGCCCGCGATGCATTTCATCAGCGTTGATTTGCCGGCGCCATTATGACCTGCAAAAGCGATGCGCTCCTTGGGCAATACGGCGAACGAGAGGTCAGAAAAAATGACTCTCGCACCAAATTCAATGTGAAGATGTTGTATAGCCAGCATAGCGCGCAGTCTTCTGCCAGATTCGAGGCGATTAACAATGGTAATTTTTGTATTTGGTAGAGGGAATGGGGGTTGTCAATTTGCTCATAGTGGTTGAAGGTAGCTGCAATGAGTATTTCTTGTGAGGTTACCAGCGCACTGATTGACTTGGCTCTGCGTGAAGATGTGGGTGAAAACCTGCAGACAGGTGATGTGACTTCGGTCTATTTTGTTCCGCAGGATAGCATTTCAAGTGCTTATATTTATGCGAAGCAAGATGGGGTTCTGGCTGGGATGGAAGTAGCGGCAGAGGTGTTTCACCGAGTGAATCCAGAGCTTAAGGTAGTGCAGCTCAAAAAAGATGGAGATGTGCTGTTGCGGGGTGAGCGTGTGTTGGAGGTGAGTGGCCATGCGCGCTCGATTCTGACGGCCGAGCGCACGGCCTTGAATTTCCTGCAACGCTTGTCCGGTGTTGCCACTCAGACCCGTGCTTACGTGGCTAAGGTGGAGACCACAAATGCCAAGGTTCTCGATACCCGAAAAACGACACCCGGATGGCGTGCCCTAGAGAAAGGGGCCGTTGTTGCAGGAGGAGGCAAGAATCACAGAATGGGCTTGTATGATCGTGCGATGGTGAAGGACAACCACCTAGTGGCAGAAAACAAACTTGAGGCCTTGCAGGATGCCATTGATCGTTTGCATGCAGATAGGGCAGGGGTAGAAGTGGAGCTAGAAGCAGACACCTTAGAGCAGGTGCAGGGTTTCTTGAGCCTTAGAGGTGTTGATTACATTCTCCTTGATAATATGAATTATGAGATGATGCGGGATGCAGTGGCAATGCGGGATGATTCTGGTTCTGCGGTTGCTTTGGAGGCGAGTGGAGGTGTGACCATCGACACCATTGCCGAGATTGCTACAACGGGAGTGGATTTCATCTCGGTAGGGGCGCTGACCCACTCGGCAGTCGCCTTGGACTTATCTCTCGAATTTGAATAAATAACTTAACTTGATCACTGAAATAGAAGATTATAACAACCCCGTTCAAGCTATTATGGCGAAAAAAAAACATACCATCTTTCTTATCTTGCGCATAGCCGTTGCGTTATTTCTGGCCCTGATTCTATTTTTGAATTTATCCAGTAGTGCCGTTTCTATCGACTTTTTCAGCCAGCTTTCGACATGGCTTAGTGGTGGCGACTCCATGTTAACTGCGTTGCGCCTAACGAGTAGTATCGTCATTTTTGCGATCGCTTTATTGCTGCTGTTGAAAAAACCAGTGGTCATATCAGTTGGTGCGTTTCTGGCAACCGGACTGTTCGTAGTGTTGCAGGTGATTTACGTGGTTGTTATGTCGCTTCAGTTTGGCGAGCAGCCACTGATGTTTGTTGCTACCTGGATAGCGTTGATAGGGTCTCTTGTGCTGTTGTTTCGGTTCAGGGGATCTTTGCCTGTGTTGGGGAAATTCACATGAGCAACGGACTAAGCTTTCGCCGTGTGCGGAATAAAACTTGCCTAATACCGATACAATTTAAGTGTTAAAATGATGAGATCAAAGACGTTCAGTATTTTTATCTATAGCGTGCTACTGATGAGTAGCTCTTTATTGCTATTGGCCGCGCCTAAGGCTGAGTATATCGAGCTGCCTCCAGGGCTTGTGGAGAAGCTCTCATCAGATGATTTTGAGGTGAGAGAAAAAGCTTACGCGGGACTGAGCAAGTGGTCTGAGGAAAACATCAAGGCATCGCCCAAGTTATTATACAAAGCCTGGAAAGGCAACGATGATCCAGAGGTGCAGACGCGCTGTTATAACTTGATGAGGGAAATGGTAGTGCAGAAAGAATTCGGTAAAGGTAAAGGCTTTCTGGGCATTCGAATGACAGGTGTTATTTTGCCCGCCAAGCCTGGAGGGCCTGCTGGGCTTCAGGCGGTAAGGGTCGAAAATATACTGGATGATACGCCGGCACAGAAGGTGGGGCTTAGAATGGGGGACTTGATCGTCCGTGTTGATGAGCTCGACCTGCAACGAGCCAAGCCAGCCAATCTAGGCGCTGAAGAAAAGCCTGGCAGGCTGAGATTGGGAATGGGGATGGGGAGGGGATTTGAAATGCACGCGGTGTCAGTATTCAGTGAACATATTAAATCCAAGCAGCCTGGAGAAAAGGTGGTGCTGCATTGTTTGCGAGGTAATCAGCACCTAGAGATCGAGGTACGTCTGATGAAGCTCGCGCCTGCAAATGATCCAACGCATGAGCAGATTGAAGCGGCGTCCGAAATGTTTTTTAGACAGTGGCTCGAAGAGATGAAGAAGTGAGGCTGTGAATGCGATGTTTGAGCGATACCTGCCCAATACCGGCCCCATACCTGCCCGCTGTGTGAGCATAGGATGATCATCCATTAATGGAGCTTTTCTGGTTTCAAAACTCATTTAGTTCGCTACGTTCACCAAGCGATGCAGGAGCAGGAACATGATATGCACATTGGTCATTGCGGCTCATGTGGCTGCCAAATGGACATCTCCGCCTTGGAGCCGTATACCAACGTTGTGTGCCCAGAATGCGGTGAGCATACGCGGGTAAAATGTGAGCTGGGAAACTATCGTTTGATTGGCCGTCATGCCGTGGGTGGCATGAGCAAGTTATTTGTTGCCCGTGATATGACCTTGGGCCGTGAGGTCGCCATTAAAATTCTCAACGATGAATATTGTCGAGATGAACATAGGATGAGGCAGTTTGAGCATGAGGCGCTGATCACCGCGGCCATCAGCCATCCTCATGTGGTCAGGGTGTTTACGGTGGGTAAAGCGTTTGGCCATTTCTACATCGCGATGGAGCTGGTGCTGGGTGAAAGTCTAGAGCAGAGAATGGCGCGTGAGGGCGCGATCAGTGAGGCTGAGATACTGCCGCTATGTGAAGAAATTATCGCAGGATTGCGTGCGGCCCAGGATGCGGGCTTGATACACCGGGATATCAAGCCAGGTAATATTCTTTTTGATGCTAACGACCATGTGAAGATCGTTGATTTTGGTTTGGCGCTGGTGACCCAAGGGGGAGTGGCTAAAGCTGAGGAGATATGGGCTACGCCCTATTACGTGCCTCCAGAGGCGTTGACGGGTGAACATGAGGATTTCCGCAGTGATATGTATGCACTCGGAGCAACTCTTTATCATGCTCTTTCCGGCAGACCATCCATTCCTGAGCAGTCGAAATCGTCACGTGACGTACTGCATGGCAAAGAGCATATTGAGCCTCTTGCAAAAATTGCTCCCTGGCTAAAGCCTGAGACACGTCAGTGGGTTGAGCGGGCAATGGCCTTTCAGCGTGAAGATCGTTTCGAGTCCTATGCTGAGATGGAGGAGGCCCGTGCACTTGCCAATCATGTCATCGATGCAGTGGGCGCCAGTGATCCGGTGTATTTCAGTGAGCGGGATCAACGCAGAACACGTGACAAACTGATTGTCACGGTAATGGTCGTTGCCGGCCTCATCGCACTGATCGCTATTTTAGCGGTGGTGATGCTTAAGAACAAAAACGGTGCTAATGAAGAGCTTGCTGGCTCTGAAGTAAACATGAATGCTGCGATGTTTGCTGATGATGATAACTATTCTCCAGAGCTGGCGGCCGAGATAGGGAAGTTGTTTTATCAGTCACATAAACAACTAGGCGAGGGCCGTTATCTGGAGGCAAAGGCGATTTTTGAAAACTTGATGAACGACAAAAGGGTCTTGGAACCTGCAGCGTCGTGGGCGGGGGTTGAGGCGGTTATCTCGGCTTGGCTTGCTGGTGATACCGAAAAAGCAGAAGTGGCAAGCGCTAGATTGGGCCAACATATCCAAAACAGAAAAGTGGCCAGTGATAGTGATGTCGCCTTGTTGTCTAAGCAGCTTTCAGGCACCGAAATCATAAGCAAGTTGAAGAAGGGTGGGGATAGTATGGCCCTCTTGCAGATGGTGGCGGTGGCATTAAAAAACTGGGAGATAGGAGCTTGGGATCTTGCGGTGCCAGTGTTTAAAGCCGTTGAGGAAACGGAGCTGCCAAAAGAAAGCCCACTGAGGGTTTATCACAAAATCACAAAAAAATACTTAGCTGATCATGCTCGCCTGAAAGCCCTCAGCTCATTGCCGATAACAGCAGACAAGAATCAGGTTGAAGGCCACATGGCAGGGCTTAAAAAGGCAGCCAATGGCTTGAAAACCAAAGGCAGGGCGAAATTTCATATTAGAGTATGGCAGACAAGGGCCGAGCTCCACCTTGAAAAGCTTGAGAAGCTTGAGCGCGAAAGCAAGGCGGCAGCGGCGGCTCTCAAAGCTCAGGCGAAGAAGCTCAAGGTTCCCTCTTATCAGGATCAGTTGCCCGAATTCCATAAGCTTGTGGCGTTGTCGAGGTTTGCAGAAGCCCGGCAACTGCTGCAGAAAGCCGCCACTCAGCCAGGGGATATCAAAAAGAGAGATGCGTGGATTTATCTATCAACATCTGCGGGCTCATTTCTTGATGATATCGGTAAAGCGGCGTTCAAAAAAGAGCTTAACATCGAGGTGGTCAGCATAAGCGGCAATAGTTATGATCAGGTTTTGGCGGCTTATCGAGAAGGCTTAAGGCTGAAGCGCGATGAAGGCGAAATCTCCCTGCCATGGAGCAGCATTCAAGCTGAGAGTATGCTGGCTATGTATCGGCAGATGTTTGAGCTTAGCCTAGAGACTCTCGACGGTCAGCGCCTGACTGAGCGCGCGATATGTTACGCATGGCTGATGAATTTGAAGGCCAAGGCTGAGCCTGCGGTCGAGGCTTTGTCTGAGGAGAATGACAACTTTAAAAAGCGCTGGCAGTCGACCTTGAATGCCATTGGGGGTGGAGAAAAAGGTGTTAATAAAAAAGGTGGTGGAGAAAAAAAGCCGAACAAAGGTAAACGCTGATTGGCGTGGCAAATACCTCAGCTCTTGGAGGCGTGCCCCAGGAACGGCTCAGAATTGGCTCAGAATTGGCCGCAGATGAGTTCGATAAAGCGTTGGCCGGATTTGCTCAAGCTGGCGCGTTGGCCCGAGCCAATGACAAAACCTTTGGTGTGGTAATCATGCTTTGAGCGGCAATCGCGAATCCAGCTAAGGCTGGGTGCTGCCACAACAAGCTCACTCGGACTGATGGTAATGGGGAAGCCGGAGGCGCTGAATGAAATTTCTAAGGAAGGTGTGTTTCTCTGGTATTGCCCTTGCAGCATCCATGGATAACGCTTGAGCAGTTCAGGCGCGCCTTTTTTGATCTGATTGCGAGGAATGGTCACTTTATAGTGAACGGGCATGGAAGATACAAACTCGGGGATCGTGAGCGCTTGATTTTTGTTTTTAGCAATCAGGAAAGAAGCAACATCAAGGCCGGCGATGTTCATTCCGTTGTAGTTGCCGTGGTGATTGGGATCTGAAAAATATTTGTCATGCCAGGGCGTGAAGTCAGAGCAGAACATCACCCCCAATTCTAAATGCAGATGGGCACGATCCCGATTGATGCCGTTACCGGTGTAGCCGAGCTTGCCGAGCGTTTCTCCGAGATTGATTTTCTGACCTGCCTGGACGCTGATCGAGGATAGGTGGGCGTAGAGGCTGTAGATAGGGCCTCCCTGCCAGCGGTGTTCGATGACCGCATACTTGCCGTAACTACTGTGGTGTGATGTTGGATTGCAGTAGACGACTTTGCCCGCTGCAATGGCGTTGACATCATCCAGAGGATTACCGCGGCTATCTCGCTTGATCGGTTTGATGTCTATGCCCTCATGAAACTTGGTGCAAATAACACCGTCTTCCGTGCGCTTCTTGTTGCGAACAAAGCCGTATTTTCCTCCTGTAAATGGCCGTGATTCCTGGTTTTCGAATTTACGGTAAACATACATATAGAAACGCTCCTCATCATTCTGCAGCAGATGATGGTTGATCGTGGGCAGCGTGACCGTTTCTGTACTGGGCTTGGCCTCTGATGAGCTCAGTAAGATCAGGGCTTGGGCGATGAGGCAGACAGAGGTAATGATTTTAGGCATTCGGAGTATGAGCTGATGGGTTACATCCCCAATAAAGGCAGCACGAGGGGGGGCTGTGCGGAACGGAGTTGGACGGAAGGGAGTTGGACAGAAGGGGCCGCTATGATGCCATCAACTCTTTTTAGACTCCTTTTTGTTTTTTTTGAGGCGAGCTTTCCATTTTTTAGGATCTTCTCCAATGCGTGGTGCTATTTGATCATACAGTTTGACCTCTTGCTCGGTAACACCGCTCCAAATCACTAAAATCCCATCACTGACGGGTTTGTCAATTCGCACCACTCCGAGGGGTTGGCCATTGACCAGTGAGAGCAGGAGTTTGCCCTGGTGCATGGTGGTTACTTCATTGAGGCGTTTGGAGCCTTGCGAGTTGAGTTTGAAAACGATGCCGTAGGTGCGATCGTCATCGGCGGGGAAGGGGCTACATGCTTCGATGTTTTTTGAGCTAACCTCTGGTACTTTTCGAAAGTATTTTGCCCCTGCAAGGGTGTTAAATTCGCGGGCAAATTTGGGAGCCTCGACGGCAGAGCCTTCCAAGTGAAATGAAATCGAAGCCGGTGGTGTTTTTTTGCCACTTGCTTGAGCCGGTAAAGAAAGCACAAAGATGGCGCAGAAGAGAAGCGAGGATGACAATACATTCATGACTTCGAGACTGGGTGGTCAGGTGTATTTCTGGAAGGAAAAAATTACCCGGATGCGACGAAGCCGAGCGCCCCATGGCTCGAGCTTGTGCAGGTCAATAGCCAAGAAATGCTCTATGGAAGTGGTGTGGGCGCGATACTTAGAGGGTGGGGACGAGATACGGATTCTAGTTGGCTTCTATATGCGCAGACAAAAAAAGATCCTGATGGAAAAACCATCAGGATCTTTTTCAATTCTACCGGCAAGGGGGACAGCCGGTAAAATCAAAATTTATGCTCTGCGGCGTCTTAGTAAGATCATGCTCATGCCGAGTGCACCCAGTGCAGCACTGCTTGGCTCGGGAACGACGTCCCACGAGATGGATTGTAATCCAACGCCGTCAGATCCTGGAGCTCCAATCGTTGCAGCATAATAGGCTCCATCAACAGGCAGCTCACCGGGATAACCTGATTGTTGTAGAAGGCCAGGCAGATCAACGAATATTCCTACGTCAAAAGGATTTGCGCTGTTTCCAGCGAATGTGGCCTGGGCGTTTGTCACTTCGGCACCATTGAAGGTTACCTCGATGACTTCTGCTTTAATTGGGTCAATTTCCTCAAGTCCTATTCCTTCTAGCTCAAGAGAATTAACATTATTGCCATCATTGTCTAAAAAGTTGTTGCCAATTGCTATGCTGCTTTCGGTATTCGGAGTGATGTTTGTAAACGTTACTGTGCCGTAGTTGTCAACGGTCACCGTGAAGGACTCACCTTGACCAATGGCCGTCGGGGTAACGGTGAGGGCATTGAAGTCGATGTTAAAGGCATGAGAAGTCGCCATTGCTGCAGCAGAACAAGCAGCGATAAGGGTTGTTTTTAGTTTCATATATTTGGAGGGATGGTTTAGGTTGGGGGGTGGAGTTTGTTTTGGAGGTCTGCCAACTGGGGCGGGTTAACTGTTTTATTGTTTATTTGCCGAATTGTGGTGGGAGACCCTCATGTGAGTTTCTCACCTCTGAATGCAGCTTGTGCTGGGAAGCAACAGGAGAATTAGATTATAGAAAATAAAACCCATCAAGTAATTTGGACTCTAAATTATCAATATTTCCTTACTTTTATATAAATTAACTACTAACAAGGGTTAAATAAATAATGCGCATCCCCCTTGAAATATGGGAAAATAAACGGTGCTTGTGGCACATCTGGAGCCATTGATCGGCATCGATAGGGATTGGGGCCCTTAAAAAAGATGTTAGGCACTGTAATAAATGATTTAATATAACTTAACTAAATGGCATTTCCAGCCGTCGAAGGGCATAAGTGACTTGTATTACTGACCGGCTGGGGCACCGGTTTTAGTATGCGGTTTAACATGTGTGTTGTGGCTCTCGTTTGCTTTGTCATGGTTCTCTGCATGCAGGTCAAAGGACATGGGGCGGAGGAGCCGAATAAAGAGCTTGGGCAGAATCATCTGGCGGGTGAAAAATCACCTTATTTGATTCAGCATGCAGCTAATCCGGTGGACTGGTATCCTTGGGGTGAGGTGGCCTTTGCTAAGGCAGGTAAGGAAAACAAACCCATTTTACTCAGTATCGGCTATTCGACCTGCCACTGGTGCCATGTGATGGAGCGTGAGAGTTTTGAAAACAAGGAGATCGCGCAATATCTCAACGAGCATTTTGTCTTGATCAAGGTCGATCGAGAGGAGCGTCCTGACGTCGGTAAGATCTACATGACCGGCTACCAGACCATGTAACAGGGGAGCGGTGGCTGGCCTTTGAATATGTTGCTTACTCGAGAGCTGAAACCCTTTTCCGGCGGCACGTATTTTCCCCCGACCGATCAGCCGGGACGGGCGGGGTTCTTAACGGTCTTAAAAACCATGCACTCTGCATGGGGGCAGCAGGGTGAGGGGGTGATGAGCAGTGTCGAGAGGAGCCGCGCGAGTTATCACCAGTCATTCTCACCAGTCATTCTCACCAGTCGGTTTGCTCGCTGAGAATGCTCTTATGGAGCTTGATCGCCTCGCCACCTAAGATGGCAGCGGTTCCCAGTAAGGTTTCCTCTGTCACGGTGCGTGGCACTTGTGCTGCGGGCCGAGCCAGTCCCATGATGAGTTGCCCGTAGTTCTGAGCTCCGCCGACATGCTGGAGGAGTTTGAGGGCGATATGTCCAGCATCGAGGTTGGGGAATACTAAGACATCGGAAGATTGGTGGGCCTTGACATCGGGGGTTTTTATTTCAGCTGCAGAAGCATCGAGGGCGACGTCTATCTGAATCTCACCTGAAATTTCGATATCAAGGCGCTCATCGCGGATCATTTTTTTGGCAAGCACGGTCGCTGCCGCCATTTTCTTGGCGGACGGGGACTGGGCGCTGCCTTTGGTCGAGTGGCTGAGCATGGCAACCCGTGGTGTGCGCCCGAGAAAGTGAAGGGCTAGCTTTCCTGTCTCAACGGCAATCGAGGCAAGCTGCTTGACGTCGGGCTCGGGGATGACGCCGCAGTCTGCCATGAATAAGATGCCGTCACGGCCGAAATGCTTGAGGTGCGGCGCCACCATGATCATGGCGCCGAATACACGAGGCACATTTTTTAACGGCTTGATCATGGTGATGACAGAGCGAAACACGGTGGCAGGCATGGACTGATTGCCGGCAATCATGCCGTCTGCATGGCCATACTGCACCATCATGGCGCCAAAATTGTGAGGGCGGGTCATGATTTCCTCTGGGTTAAGGATATCCCGGCCTTGAAAGCGGTTTGTTTTTTTAAGCCGATGGCAAAAGAGCTCGAGGTCCGATGCCTGCGCGGGATCAATGACACTGACAAAGGTCATGGAAATGGATTCATCGGCCGCCATTTGATGGATTTTCTCTTTGTTGCCCAGTAGAATGGGGACTCCGATTTCCATCGTAACCATGCGCTGCGCCACGCGTAGGACCTTGATGTCCTCGCCGTCGGTGAAGACGATACGCTTTGGGTGACGCTTCAGCGTCCGGTAGAGCATATCGGTTAATGCGTTGGTTTGATCCAAGTTTGAGTCAGCTGACATAGGTTACTGGTAGGGGGTAGGGGCTAGGGTGCGTTGAAGGAGCTTTGAAAGTGGGCTGAGGGCTGGCTGAGGGCTGGCTGAGGGCTGGCTGCAGGTGTGGCTTATCCATGTTCAATCAAGGGTATGTTCACGCTTAAATGTTGTGCGAGGCATGGAGCAAGAGCTGGGCCGATGCAAGGCATAAGTAGTGGCGGTGAGCCGCTATTGATTGATATGCTCGGCATGATGTTTATTCTGGAAGCTTGTTGTGCTCAGCGTATGCCGTTATACTAATTTTTTTAATTTGGTTTTCTTAATGAAATGAGTAATATGTTGTTCGGTGATACATCGTCAATGACCGACAGTAAAAGTGAGCAGAAAGAAAAATAGCAGATCAAAAGCTTCCCGGCAAGTTGGCTACAACAAGGTTAGGGTTCGCACAGAGCGCATGAATGCGAGTGTGCGTCTGGCTTTCTGTATTCTTGTGCTGATGGGTTGTTTGGCGTTTGTCGCAACGGCGTTGCAGCCTTTCCGAGAACTTAAAAGGAAGGAGGCAGCTTTGTCCGAAGTCATAGAAAAAGAAGAGGTGGTCATTCAGCGTAAAGACGCTAAGCAGCGTGAGCTGAGTGCGATTGTGAATGATCCCAAGTATTTGGAAATCATCGCACGTGACAGGTTGAATTATTATAAACCTGGCGAGCAGATTTTCCGCATTGAGCCCATTCAGGGCATTCAGCCTTAGCTCTATATTCGTTGGCATCTTGATGCTGGCTCAGGCAAATAAGATTGGCGCTTGCACTTGAGGGGCGGGGGGGTAGCTTTCTTGTCGATTGTCAGCCTAATCACTAGACTATGAGATTCCCCAAAGTGCCCGCGTTTTGCTATCCCCGTTTCCCGGCGACCTTTTTGGGTGCTGTATGGACTGTTGTTCTCATAACGCTATCGCTTTCAGCGGCTACCTCTAGCGCTGAGATTCCTGACGTGTTGGCGGCTCATTTTGCTAAGGACAAGACGGTATCAGGTGAAGTGGGGGCAATCATGCCGCCGGAGGAAATCAACAAATACATTGCCAAGGTTCAGGCTGCGTCCAAGGCTAATCCGGAGTGGTATGCGGAATACGCAAAAGAAGCCAAGCCAGGGATTCCGTTGCCGTGGCATGAAAATTTGGGACTCAGCAAAGAGGACTATGAGGACTACATCAAGCTTTGGGATCAAAGGCAGTTTAAGGCCATGCAGCAGGTGGTCATCCGTCTTGAGGAGCCCAAGCCCGGTGAGTGGATGATCCGTGTCAGTGGCGTGGGCATGACCATCTCGCTTCTGCGCTACAATCCGGAGACGGGTAATTTCAAATCTCCCAACGGTGAGCTCAAGCGTATTGAAGATATTGATGCCGAGGAACGCAGTATTTTAGGAGCTTGGACCGGTAAGGAATGGCGTTATGAAAACAATAGCGAATTCATTTCTACCAAGGAGAACCTAGCAATTGGAAGCTATAAGGATGGCAAACATTGCCTGTTGATCTATCGACTCCAAGAGAGCACCTCTGGTCGCCGACTTGCGGATAAGAGTTTGCTGATTCGCTTTGGTGCTCCTAAAAAATAAGCGATGGCGGAGGGCTCAGGTGGTAGCAAGTTAAGCGGTGATCGGCGAAAAATATTTCTCCGTCTTCTGCAGAGAGCCGCACTTGGCGTTGTGCTCATTTTCTTATTGGGATGGATCGGTTCAAACCTGTGGCTGCTTTCCCCATGGGGAACCGGCATGGTTGAGAGGAAGCTCGAAGAGCGTTTTAACCGAGGCCCTAACTCTGGTCCTGGCCTAGAATGGGAAATTGGATCGATGACATGGTCTCCGTGGAATGGGCTCACGGTCAATAGGACTCGAGTTTTTTTGCCAGGTGAAGCTGAGCAGTCTATGGTAGCTATTAGTGACATCAACATAAGGCCTTACTGGAAGCCTCTGCTTAAGGGCAAGCTGCGTCTGCGTGAGATTACGCTCAATGAGCCCCGTGTTGAGTTATCACTAGAGATGCTTGCTGCACTACCGAGTGATGGCGGAGTGATTGAGACGCCGCCGCCCGTTGCTCCAGCCCCACCTACGCTTGCTGCAGGACAAGCGCAGGTGATTCCTGCCAAGCCATTAGCTCAGGCCAGCCTAGCTGATTACGCTCAGGTATTGAGGCCGCGGGGTGTTGGTTCGCAGGTGCTGGCTCAGCAAAAACCGAAAGTGGAACAGCCAGTGCCTCCAGCAGTAAAGCGTGCTGCAGCGGGCTTGCCGATGCGCTTGCGGGTGAACGGTGCTAGCATGCGTTTGTATTCTGAATCCAAGGAGGTAGATTTATTAAGTGTGGATGAGCTGTCTCTCGATCTGCCGCTCTCAGGTGAGGATGCTGAGGGTCATGTTAAAATTTCTGGTTTGAAGATGCCTAGTGCCGGCATCGGTATTAGCGATTTGCCAGATGTTAATCAAACCGTGGTGTGGAAAAGACCGCGTCTGGAGATCGAGGAAACAGAGGTGGATTTGGGTGGCGTTAAGCTTAACATGCGTGTTCAGCTCGGGCTGAAGAATACAAAAAGCAGCTTGCCCTTTCTGGTCGATATGGCGATCAGGCCACAGCAAGTGGAGCCTGTTGCCTGGCTGGAGCAAAGGTCAATGCATGCCAGCGCCAGGCTAGTGGCAGGACGTTTCAGGCTGCTAGGATTGCTTGCTGATCCACTGAATTGGAAGGCTGAGGCGGTTATCGTCGGCGAGGGCGTTACCGTGCAGGCTGGCCAAGGGCGGCCGCGCGTTACCTTTGATACGATCTATTTGCCCGCTATCCTCCACCAGGGGAGATTGCATTGGGTGGGCTTCAAGATGTTAGGCGAGGATTTTTCTGTGCTGGGCAATGGCCGCCTGTCCATGCGTGGTGGTCTTATTAGCATTACTCGTCTGGTGGCCTCTCCTGAGGTGGCTGAGGTCATGGAGAAAAGTTTTAGGCGTGCGGGCATGGTGGAGAAAAGTTGGTGGTATGATATGTACACGCCGGACCGGAAGGTGAGAGACTTGCTGGTCAGTGGCAGTATTCTCAATCCTAAGATTGATGCTGGGCCTCGTCATGCCAGCATGCAGCTGAGTCAGTTGATACGCTTGGCCATGCATCCGGGCATCAATAAAAACCTGCAAGAGGGGGATGGGGTGATTGAGCCAAAACAAGAACCAATCTTAGAATCAAGCCCTGCGGAAAATCATAACGAGAACGATAACGGTAGCGATAACGGTAACGGTAACGGTAGCGATAACGGTAACGACAACGATAGCGATGAGAATTATTAGTGGTATCGCTGGCAGGCGCCACATTCGTGTGCCGGGATCGGTGGCCCGTCCAAGCACGGATCGACTTCGTGAGGCATTGTTTTCCATCCTTGCTGATCGCGTTCAGGGCGCTCGAGTCATGGATCTTTTTGCCGGCTCTGGAGCACTGGGTCTGGAATGTCTGAGCCGTGGAGCCAGCAGCTGTGTTTTTGTTGATCATAGCCGCGAGTCCCA
>Ga0206129_10004839_pt1 | contig 14607 bp, 12 predicted proteins | sample Helgoland_Spring_8_FD_148616 | JGI IMG/M metagenome (GOLD analysis project Ga0206129, IMG submission 148616) | Pelagic subsurface seawater microbial communities from Kabeltonne, Helgoland, North Sea - Helgoland_Spring_Bloom_20160502_2 | ecosystem: Environmental > Aquatic > Marine > Epipelagic ...
GGCGATTTCTATGCTGTCGAGGGCATGGCCAAGGCTTGCGACGGGGTGCTGGAATGGCTGGAGCACGAGGTGGGCGGCCGCGCTTGCATATCGTATCATGAGACGGAAATGGCTGCATGTTGAGGCACCGCTTTCCTTTGCTGCTGGCCATGATGCTGCCATTGCTCGCGGGCGGCTGTGCGGTCCTGCCGGGCTATGGTCCGCCAGCGATGGATGTCGCCCTTGTCGAGGACAATGGTGCCCGGCCGGAGCCTGGCTCCTACATGATGGTCTCGTTGGATGTCGCCACGGTCGAGAAGATCAACTCCTTCCAGCCCGAACCGCTGGAGAGCCAGTTCGGCACCTCCCTTGGCAATGCACGCGGCCAGGCGGTCGGGGTCGGCGACCGCCTTGTGGTCAATATCTGGGAGCCCTCCCAGGATGGCGTGTTCGCGACACAGGATAACAAGCAGACCTCGCTGCAGACCGTTGTTGACGAGGACGGCCTGATTTTCATTCCCTATGCGGGACGGGTCAGGGCCGCGGGCCGCAAGGTGGAATCGCTGCGCCGGGCGATCGAGCGCAGCCTGCAGGGCAAGGCGATCGAGCCGCAGGTCCAGGTGGTTGTGATCGACAATCAGGCAAATGCGACGGTTGTGGTCGGCGATGTCAACGCCCCCGGCCAGTATCCGATACCCATCCAGGGCATGCGGCTGATGGAGGCCATCGCGAAGGCCGGCGGCAACCGCGCGCCCACCTACGAAACCGTTGCAACCATCACCCGTGGCGAGCGGACCGCGACCATTCGCCTGGACGAGGTGATCGGCCTGCCGGCCAACAATATCTGGCTGGCGCCGGGCGACAATGTGATGGTCCTGCACAAGCCGCGGACCTATCCGGCCTTCGGTGCGGTCAAGTCCGCCGGGCTGATGTCGTTCAAGACCGAAAGCGTCAGCCTGTCCGAGGCGCTGGCCCAGGTGGGCGGCCTCAGCAACTTCACGGCCGATGCGGGCGGCGTCTTTCTCTTCCGGTTCGAAAACGCAGCCCTGTCCGATTGGCTGGTGGAGGTCGGGCACAGCGCCGACCTGCCCAGGCGCCTGGCGCGCGATCTGACGCCAGTGGTCTACCGGCTGGATTTCAACGAACCCCAGGCATTTTTCATCGCCCAGCGGTTCCTGATGCGCGACCAGGACGTGCTCTACGTCGCGAACCACCCGACGGCTGAGCTGGGCAAGTTCCTGGCCACCATCGTCTCACCGCTGATCTCGCTGGCAAGGTCCGGGACATCGTTTTCGGAGTAGGGGCTGATGGCCGTTGGATCAGAAGGCTTGGAAGTGTCGCAGTGCAGCAAGGCCGTATCAGGCAGCGTTGCTGACAAAGCGCACATTATAGAGGGTGCACTCCAAAATGCGCACTCCGATCCTGGCGGTGTATCTTGCGTTTGCCATCGGCACTCTTATACTGCGCTTGATTGTTGTGCGCGAGCGTATCCGGCATCGATATTGCTGGCAGGCACTATGCCTCATGCCATTGCTGCGGCAGGTGAATGGAAACGGAAGGTCTACGATCTGCGCACCATTGATTGGTTCACCGTGGGAACGCAGCCTAAGCGGTCTTTGACAAAGCTTAAGAAGCGTGGCAATTGCGTTGAATGGGCGGGTGCCAATCTGACTACTGAGCTATCGCTAATAATCGAGAGTCTATCCGCCTGCGCTGCGGATGGATTGTAATCCCGCAAGTTTGCCACAATTGGTCTATGGAGCGTTGATATGGGAAAGATTCTGGTCTGTGGTGGAGATGGCTACCTGGGGTGGCCTACCTCTATGCACTTTGCCGCACTCGGGCACGACGTCATGTCAGTCGACAATTATCTCCGGCGTGATCTTTGTCGCAACACGGATAGTGACCCGTTGTTTGCCGTTCCCTCGCTTCCCGAGAGGGCGCGGCTGTTTGAGGAGAAAACGGGCAACCGCGTTAACGTCGAGATCGTTGACTTGGCAGATGCCAGAGCGGTTGAGCATCTGTTTGCGAAATTTGTTCCCGACACGATCGTTCATTTTGCGGAGCAGCCATCCGCACCGTATTCGATGCGCGGGTTCGATGAGGCAGATCTGACCTTGCGGAATAACCTAACCGTAACGCACAACTTGGTTTGGGCAATGCTACGGTTTGCGCCCGAAGCGCACATGATCAAGCTGGGAACCATGGGTGAATACGGCACCCCGAATATTGACATAGAGGAAGGTTGGATCGATATCAATCATAAGGGCCGCGAAGACCGCTTTCTGTTTCCCCGCCAAGCGTCAAGCTTGTATCATACAACAAAAGTCCTGGACACAGACTTGCTGTGGTTTTTTGTTCGTACATACGGGATTCGCGTGACCGACCTTATGCAAGGTCCGGTCTATGGGTTGGAGACAGAGGAGACCAAGGCGGACCCCCGCCTGCGGCCCTGTTTCAACTATGACGACATTTTCGGCACGGTGGTGAATCGCTTCCTGGTCCAGGCGGTTGCCGGTGTGCCATTGACGGTATTTGGCAAGGGGGGGCAGACTCGCGGCTATCTGAACATTCGTGACACGATGCAATGCATCACTCTTGCCGCAAACAATCCACCCGATGCCGGCAAGCTCGAAATCTATAACCAGTTTACTGAGACATTCAGTGTCAATGAGTTGGCCGAGCTGGTCTGCGAGGCTGGCAGCCGGTTGGGCATTGACGTCGCCGTCAAATCGATTACCAACCCGCGGAAGGAGAAAGAGGACCATTACTACAATCCAGCGCATTCTGCGCTTCTGGATCTGGGGCTTGAGCCCAATTACATTTCCATTGATATGCTCGCGCATATGATGGAGGAAGTAAGACAGCATAAAGACGCCATCGACGAGCGGCGCATTATGCCGCGGGTATCCTGGTCTTAAGACGTCTGGAGCATTGACGTGAATAACAAACCTATTGTCGCCGACCTTGGGCACGCGCACGAATGGTTGCAATATTATTCGGGCCGAAAGGTTGCCGTCACGGGGGCAGCCGGCACGATCGGACGGGAACTCGTGCGGCAGCTTTTGGCCTCGGATGCTGAGGAAATCCGATTGCTGGACAACGCGGAATCTGCGTTGTTTTCACTGGAGGGTGAGATCAGCGATCCGCGCGTCCACTGCTTTGTGGTCGATATTCAGCACCTTCACCAAGTGGAGCGTTTCACCGCAAGCATCCATGATCTTATCCATTGCGCAGCCTACAAGCACGTTCCGGCCTGCGAGCGGCATCCCGTGGCAGCGGTACAAAACAACATTATCGGTGTCCAGAATGTGATCACGGCTTGCCGCAACAATGGTGTGGAGCGGGTTCTTTTCACGTCGTCGGACAAGGCTGTCAACCCGACGAACGTCATGGGTACGTCCAAGCTGATGGGCGAACGGCTGATCACGGCGGCGAACACCCTTGATTTGGGTAACGAGACCATCTTTGCCAGCACTCGGTTCGGCAATGTGCTGGGGTCGTCCGGCTCGGTGGTTCCAATTTTCCAGCAGCAAATCGCCAATGGCCGGCCAATTACCCTCACGCATGAGGCAATGAGCCGGTTCGTCATGACACCGGCTGACAGTGCCCTACTCGTTTTGCGCTCCCTTCAGCTTGCAAAAGGCGGGGAGGTGTTTATCACAAAGATGCCGGCGCTGAGAATTTTTGATCTCGCCAAGCGAATGCAAGCTATGCTTGCGCCAGCCAATAAGGACTGTTCCGTCAAAATAACGGGCCCTAGACCAGGGGAGAAATTGTTTGAAGAGCTAATGACCGAAGAAGAAATAAATCGTGCTTACGAAATAGAAAATTTCATTGTGGTGCTGCCGGCGTTCCGAAATATTTACAATAGAATTGATTATAGTGCCTATGAAGGCGGGGCTCAACCAGATCAAGTCTATCGATCTGACCACCAAGAGCTATTGGATGCTGACGGTATCGACGCGCTGCTTCTTGGAATTCTGGGGGAGATTGAAAGAGGCGAATTTTCATAAAAGGGAACAACGCAGGATTCCTATGTGCATCAGTTGGGGGGGGCGCTGGGCCTGGGGTGGATGTATTCTGCAGTGGTTTGCCAAAGAATCAAAGCAATGGTTGATCTCATTCGTGGCACGAATGTTGCAAGTAAAACTACGGTATTGAATATGGAAGATATGAAAATTTTGATTACTGGCGGTTGCGGTTTCATTGGTGCGACCGCGGTAGCTCGTTTTTTTGGTTGTGGCGCCTGTGTCCGAGTTTTGGATAATATGTCCGTCGGAAAAATAAATGACATACCTGTAGCCAATAAAGAACTTGAGACTGGATACGATCCAAATATATGGTCAAGTGAGTATGTGCAGGTGGTTATCGGGGATATCCTTGAAGCCGAAGTTGTTTTGCAGGCTTCCACTGGCGCCGATGCGATAGTGCATTTAGCTGCAAATACGGGTGTGGCCATATCTATTGAAGATCCTCGCGAAGATTGCCTGACCAATGTGGTTGGAACTCTGAATGTTCTTGAGGCTGCGCGTTCTGCAGGCGTGCTCCGCGTTATTTTTGCGTCCTCCGGCGCACCGGCGGGAGAGGTGACGCCACCAATTCATGAAGAGATTGTCCCTCGGCCGATCTCTCCGTACGGTGCAAGTAAACTGGCCGGCGAAGCTTACTGCAATGCATACTGGCGGTCTTTCGGTGTCGAGGCGACGGCGCTCCGCTTCGGCAATGTCTATGGGCCTGGCTCTAGTCGGAAAACTTCCGTCGTTGCCACCTTCAGCCGGTGCGTTCAGCGAGGCGAGCCACTGGTGCTTCATGGCGATGGCTCTCAAACCCGCGATTTCATCTATATCGGTGACCTTGTAGAGGCAATCGCCAAGGCGTTGACTACACCCGATATAGGGGGTGAGATTTTCCAAATAGCGACGAGCCTGGAGACGAGTATCCAAGAGATCGCGAGTGCCGTGCAACGGGCGTGTGAGCGGCACGGTGTTCGTTGGCCTGGTATTATCAATGGCCCGCAGCGGGTCGGAGATGTGCCTCGCAATTACTCAGATACCAGCAAGGCTGAGCGCGTTCTGGGTTGGAAAGCCAGCCATTCACTGGATGACGGAGTGGCCGCGACGCTTGCGATGTTCATCAACAATACTGTCGCTGCGGACTGATATTAGAGGTTCTCACTGTGCTCCGAGGCTTTGGCAAGGTTTTCCGTAAGGGGATGAACCACATATTGGCTCCATTCGGCTGGCGAGTTATTCGCATCGGCCACGCGCGGGCCGATATTGAAGACATTGCTGATTCTCGGGAAGACTTTCGAATTTGGTTAGAGTATGAAACGAAAATAGTTGAAGATATGTTCATTTCATTTCGGTCTGTAGATACCGATTGCTCAGGTGAAGGATGAACGAGCGGATCATCATTTCCATCCCAGCATTCGCTCGTGGCAAGGGCGGGGCTGAACGGACCGCCGCAACCGTTGCAGCGCTTTTGCGTAAGCAAGGACATAGTGTGGCGATAGTGTGCAACAAAAGATTTAATTCTGCACCCTCTTATCCCGTCCCCGAAGGGGTCGATCTAATAGCTTGTGACTATTTTAGCCGTGTCCCGCAAAAACGCAATGTTGCGATATCTCAAGTTGCTGAATTCGACCCAACAATAGCTATTTTGTTTTATGCAGATGCGAGTCTTTATAAGCAATTATTCTTTTTTAAACAGTTTGAAGGTCTTGTGCTTTTGGCGCAAGAGTGTACGAATCCCGTTCGGGCAGTTCGCAATTTTAGAAGAACATACGGAGCTCAAGTAAGTATTTTTCAAGCTTTTTGGCTTCGTCAAGCGGCACTATTTCAACTAGATGCTATTCGCTTCACAATTCCTGGTTACGTGTCGTCTGTGTTGCCTGCTTTGCGATCCCGCGCGCGCGGATTCTACAATGCATTTCATTTTGAGCAATTCCCTCAGCCGTCTCAGGTTGGTCGCAGGAAGATTATATGTGTCGGTGGCCTGAAAGACCTGAACAAGAACGGTTTGGTAGTGGCGGAGGCCTTTGGCGCAATCGCCCACCACCATCCTGGATGGTCATTGCACTTTTTCGGCGTTGACCGATTCAGCGACAAGTTGCAGCAAATTATTTCACGACATGGGCTGGAGGGCCGCGTCGTATCTCATGGCATCGTTGGTGGTGCGGATACGATCTATACGAATGCCGCAATAAGCGTGGTGGCGTCATTCGAAGAGGGCAATCCCAACGTCGTGAACGAGGCTATGGCTTATGGGGCGATAACGCTGGGTTATGCAGACTGCCAAGGTGTAAAGCATCTTGTAGATCACAGGGAGACTGGGTTCCTCGTCGGACGCAACCATGAGGTCGAGGAACTTGCGGCGGGTATGGAATGTTTGATTGCCTCGCCGGAACTGCGGGAAACCATAGAAGCTAATGCGCGTGCCCTGGTCCTGCAGCGCTGCGATCATGACGCTTACGTTGCAAACTGGCTGGATATTTTGGATTTGGCGCGGCAGAGACATGACGCTGGGGCGAAAAGCGATCAAACGATAGCCGCTATGGCTAGGTACTTTGATATCGGTCTCGACGCTTTCAGAAGATCCGCTGAACGTATCTATTTGGCGGCGCCGACCGAATCGAAATCGACAGGTATGGTTCGGCTGTATCGGAAAGCATCTTCGTTTTTTGAGCGCAAATTCGTGAGAAGCCCTCGTGAACGGATAGGCAGATTGGGTTGGAAGGACCAGCGACGATCATTCCGGTTTTTTAAGTTATGGGCTACGTCATTTTTCCAACTATCCGGTCGATTTGGCGCCTATGACCTGGTGATATTGCACGACACTCTTGGTGCACTTGCTGCGCTTTGGCTAGCCGGTTGGCGCCGCTCAAGGATCATTCTGGACGTATCGGAGACACCAAATCTCCGCAACCGGACGACGCCGCTGTTTGCGCGATCATGGCTGCCATTCCATTGGTTGTACCAAGCGACTGCAGCCTGGGTCGGCCGAGGGGCTAAGCAGGTATTGTTGCAAAGCCCGGATCTTAAAGATGTCGCTCGACAACATTTTCGCCGTGAAGGCGCGGTTTGGGTGCATACGCGCACGCCAGACCAGCTGCCACCGGGGCGGGAGCGGCAGGCGACGATTGTAAGGAACAATCCCAAAATTCTGGTGGCTTGGCCATCAGATTTTAGCGAGGCGACCGGCGCTGCCCTGGCTCCCGAATTGCTTGATGCTATGGCGGCCGAAATCACTATGATCTTCATTGGTTCGCAGGTTCCGGCGCACAAGCAGCAAGAGATCCTGGCGAGATATGGCGACAGTGTGAAGTTTCATCCCCGTACGAGTGAGCTGGAATATCTGGCGCTGCTCGAGGGTTGCGATATCGCGATCGTACTTTTTAATCCGGACTTGGAAAACACGAGATTGTGCCTGCCCAACAGGTTTCTCGATTGCATGCAGGTTGGGGTTCCTGTCGTTTCCACCCCGCATCCAGGGGTTGAAAAAGTGCTGCAAATGTACCCTGATCAGGGCATTATGACACAAAGCCGAAACATTGAGGATTTGCGAACAGCAATGCTGCGCGCTCGTTGCCTGCGGGCAGAACGCCTAGACCGAATCCAGCTGAACTCGGCATTGTCGGGAATGTCGATGGAGGATTTGGTAAGCTTGGTTTCCACGCCAGCAAACGGGCGTATCGCAGTGGTTGCTCAAAGGGATGTTACGGATCGCCCTCGGTTTCGCGAATTGGTGCGACTGGCCGAACAATCCGGATGTATTGTGGACGCTTTTTCGCGGGCAAAACCTAGACGCTGGGTAATCAACTCTAAAGGCCGGGAGTGAAATCTTGTGAAATGGAAATCCGCCGCATCTCATCTTAATCCGATTTGGTATGAATTGCATCCCAAGAAAGGAGTTGTAGTCCTTGTCTAAAATCCAACAGCAGGCTGGAGCGGTTCATTTTTCGGTAGAACCCGGGCGCGTGTACGAGTTGCGGGTGCTTTTTCAGCGCCAAGAATCATATTTCAACGGTGGCGATCTTTCCTCGACTTCCTTTCGTTGCAGTTTTTACGACGACGATGGCAGAAAGCTCGATCCACGGCTGGAGAACGGAGAGCCTGTCGTTCCATTTCCTGAGACTGTCGAAGTCCTGCCTGCCGGGGAATTGAATGACGCGCTGACAGCGGCAGGAACGGTTTCCATCTTTCTGCTCGCCTCGCCGGATGCCGCCCGTCTGGAAGTCGATGGATGGTTGGAGGATGTGGTCTTACGCCGTGTATATTTGCACGAAACCGCTATCGAATGGCCTGGAAAACAGGGCCAGCATATGGCGAAGCACTTCGAGGAAATCGCCAACGCGCGCGTCTCTCTGATCCGGCGCGAACTGGATGTAACCGAAGCCTCCGAGCCGATTCTTTCCGAAATGGCAGCCCTGCCGCAGCGGCAAATTGCGGCCCTGCGCGCATATTTCAAATCGGGCGGCGACTGGCAACCGTTGCTTGACGACCTGCATGATGCGGATGGCCGGGCGGACTACCGCCTTCGTTGCGAGCGGCTGCGCAGCCAGGCGGAGCGGGTTCCGCGGGTCGGCTTCATCGGCAGCGAGCGCGGGCGCGAACGCCTGGAAGGGATGGCGGAGGTCGTTTGGCTGCGGGAGGCGGAGCTTGAGGATCAGCTTCGCTATCTGGACCTGGACCTGATCGTGGTCGAGACCACGGCAACCAGCGGCGCCGGCGCGGAGGATGTCGACTGGCAGTTGGCATTCTCAAGCCTGACCGGGGATTTGCCGGAGAAGGGGGAGGCGCTGTTTGCGGCGGCAGAGGCTGCAGGGGTGCCCGTGCATCTCTGGGCGACGGGTGCGCCGGAGAAGGCGGTCCTGTGGCTGGGGGCGGCCCGGCGAGCCCATCGGATCGTTGCCGAGGGTTCAAGGGAAGAATGGTCGCCATTGCAGCCTGACCATGTTGCCCCCCGTGCCACGGAGCCGGTTGCGTGCTCGCTCGCCTATTTGAAGGAGAGACCGCAGGACCTGATGCTGGTTCCGGCCGCCTCGGACATCTTGCAGTTCCCGGATTTCGCTGCCCTGGTCAACGCAACCAGCCTGTATGCCACTGCGATTGCAGAATTTCACTATAAGTTTGCGAAGACTGCGCTACGGGGTTATTTGAGAAATCCAGAGATATTGCTGATCGGTGAGCACAACCGCACCAACGAGCGCGCCCTGTTACCGGCTGCGCGAATCGTGTTGTTGCCGGCGCGGAGTTTGCGCAGCGATAGCGAATTGGCGCAAACGGCAATGGATGCCATTGCATGTGGGGCTATCCCCGTGCTTTACGGCACGCCTCGGGGCGGGGAGGCGCTGCTGGATGCGCTCGATCGCGTTTACTCGCTGCCGGAGTTGATTGAGCTTCAGGCTCTGTACCGTATTACTTGGGTTCGAGAACGACAGTGGCGCAAGCTGTTCCGCAATGTCATGCGGAACCATGTCTGGAAGTCCGCCGACCGCGCCGCCCTGTTGGGGAACGATCCTTTTGAAGCAGGATTCGATACGCCGCGTGTCTCAGCGGTTCTGGTCACGAAGCGTCCGCATCTGATGAAACAGTGCTTTGAGACCTTCCGAAGGCAAAGCTGGGAAAACAAGGAATTGGTGCTGGTCTTCAACACCGGCGTTCTTCCCGATGATTTGCCCGTATTGATGGAAAATGAATGGGTTTTTGCGCTCCCAGAAGCTTCAAATATCGGAGAATGCTTGAATCGCGGCATAGGTTTCGGATCTGGAAAGTATTGGGTGAAGATGGATGATGATGACTATTATAGCGAAACATATTTAGAGGAAACGGCATACTATTATCGGTCGACCCAAGCGGATTCGGTTGGGCGACAGTCGGTTTTCTTTTATTTTGATGGTAATAGGGTGACTTCTTCACGAGAAAAGGTGCGCGGACGGACACAACAACTTTTGCGTGTTGCTCCGAAAATACATGTTGCCGGAGCAACTCTGTCGGCCAGGGCATCACAAACGCTACCGCTTTTTTCGCTTTCAGAGCGGAATTCTTGTGACTCCAATTGGATTCAGCGCATGGTCCGTGATGGGTGGAGGATATTTGGGGGCGATGGCACTTCGATGATTGTTTATCGCGCGCCGGACGAATCCTCGCACACTTGGAAGTTAAGCACGGCCAATCAAGCTGCAGGCGGTTGGTCGGACATTACGCAATCGAACCTGTTTGATCGGATTGAGCGCTCATGACGGAAACCTACGTCCAGAATGAAACGATTGGGTGCATGGACACTTCCCCGGGGCGCTTTGATAACGTTCGACAGGCTGTTGAAAGCATTGCACCTCAGGTTGACACATTGCTTCTTTACGTTAACGAAACGACGGAGGGTCTACCTGAATTTCTCCAAATCGACAATGTAAGGGTTTTTGATGGTCGAGAGCATGCTGGCGATCTGTTGGCCAATGGTAAATTCTATGTTCAACGATATGCGAGAAATTGCCGGATTCTCACTTTGAACGATGATGTGATTTATCCGGTTGATTACGTTGAAAAAAATCTGGATATTCTCTCTGCGTTCGATGGAAGATGTGCCATAACAATCGAAGGTGGTGTCTTGCCGGAGACAGTTGAATGGTATTACGACAGGACTCATGTAATTAAGTATAGTGATCCTGTATTTCAATTGCAGCTTTGTTCAATTGCGGGATGCGATATGTTCTGCTTTGACCAAAGATGGCTGACGTTGGAAATTGACGATTTATCGACAAGCGCAATAAATGATCTTGAGATCAGCTTAGCGGCTCGTCATGCGGGTTTGCCGATCTGGGTTTTGCCGCGATATCAGAATTGGCTTAGGCGCGTTGGGGTTCATGATATCTCTGAGCATGTTAGCTCCTCAGTTGAATTAACGTCATTTACCTGTCTGGCCCGGGAAATCGACTGGTCTTTTGAGCGCTATGCCGAAATAGCACGAAACGCGTTGAGTCAGGCTGGGGTTTCGCCGGAGCAAATCAGCATGGACCCGGAACTGGCTGCATGCCTGCGACATAGCGGCGTTCCTGCGCTATGGCGTGGTTCAAATGCCACCTATCGGATACGGGGCGACTACCTGAACCTGCTGTTGCAGATGCAGGAGGATGCTTGAGGATGGCCGCTGTGTTGGTGATTGGCACGGGACGCAGTGGCACCTCCTTGCTGATGCAGGCCCTGGGTGCCTTGGGTCTGCAGATGCCGAAGGAGGCGGTGCCAGCCACGGAAAACAACCTGCGCGGAACCGGCGAGGAAATCGCCGTTCGCGATCAGATGCTGTCACTGCACGACAGTCTGGGCCCGGTCATCGCGTTTCGGCCGGACGACTGGCAGTCCGAACCAATTTCCCGCCAAACGGTGGAGTGGATCGCGGATTATCTTGCGGAAAACCAAGAACAGGCAGGGGAAAAAGGGTTTGCCGTCAAGTTTCCCTTGACCGCATTGTACCTGCCGCTATGGCAGGAGGCCTCTAGGCGGGCCAATGTGCCCCTGAAAATGTTATGGGCGACGCGCGGCGCGCCGCAGACGGTGGGCTCCCTGATCAAGAGTTACGGAAGGCAGCCCGAGGTAGCGATGCAGACATGGGCGCAACGAACGTACTACCTGCTGCGCGATGCGCCGGCAGATGCCATGCTGTTACCCTATGAGACATGGGCTGCGGATTCGGAAGGTTTGGTCCGTACCATTGCCGATTTCGTGGGTATTGCGGACGACCCGGAGACTATCGCCGCCGCTCGGCAGTTCTCGCCGCTGCTGGATCATTCCGCGGAAGGCGCATTCGAAATAGCCGAGCCGGTAGGCGGGATCGCCAGTGCCGTGGATCAATTGATTGCGGGCCGTCAAGGCGAACTGCGCGAAATTGTTCGGCGTGATGACATCGACTTCTTGCGGCTGATGACGCGTCTCGCCGATGCGATACTGGCCCTTGCGCCGGGCGTGGTTCCGGTCGCGGAGGAAACGGAAATGCGGACGAACCTGTTGAAGAGGCTTGGCGATGAAGCGAACCAGGAGACATCGGAAATGAAAGAGGAAATAGCCGTCCTTGCCCAGAGAATCCGAGACGTTAGTGCGGAGAACCGGAATTTGAAGAAAGAGTTAGTCATACAATCCGATAACACTGCGCATATTGGAGAAAAAACAGGAGAAAATGGGGTGGACATTGCGTGGGATCCGAAAAAATTGAGCGACGTCTACCAGGAGCTATTTGCAGCGCGCGGGCAACTCTATGAATTGCAGATCGAGAACGAGACGTTTCGTTCCAAATTGCAAAATTATGAAGAAGAAGCTTTAAGGTGCCAGTCAGAGCTGCAAGAAAAGGAACAATCTCTGAAGGCTTTGAATGATGAGTTTGAACAGGCTTCCGTAGCGCATGCCGCTATGGAAACAGAAGCGAGTGAAATACGGGAAGCTTATGCCCGGCTGGCCTTGCAGAGGGATGGTGTGGAAGAAGAGGTTGAATCGCGGTTCCGCGAAAGGTTGAATATAATGGAGGATCGAATTGAATTCATCGAACAAAGAAGAGATGTGTTGCGGGAAAATAATGAAAGAATAAGAAATAATAATGAAAACCTGCGGAAAGAATTCAATGCTTTAAAAAAGCAACGAGATGAAATGGTAAAGAAACGCGAACAATTTCGGCAAAAAGTAAATGAAGTCACGGCAAGGCGAGATGAGATTCGGGACAGCAAGAACGCGGAAATCAAGGCCCTGAAGGCACAGCTTGCTGCGGCCAACGGCAAGAGCGCCCAGCCCCGGAACAAGAGTGTTCCAACTCAAAACACCAATGCCGGGTCTCCAAAGCAGCAGCCGGCCGCAAAGCCGCTCCGGAGTATGTGGCACATGTTTTCCCGAAAATAGCGTCTCGGCCTTGAAAGGCCGGACAGAATGATCGCCTGGATTTCATCGGTTCGCAAATTCATCGCCGCGGAGAGCGTCGTCCCCGATCCCAAACCCACCCTCCGCCTTCTCGTGCGTGCCGATGCGTCCAGCCGGCTCGGTTCGGGGCATGTGCTGCGGTCTCTGGCGCTGACCGAAGAACTCCGCTGCCGGGGTGGCGAGGCGATTTTTGTCTGTCGTGATGCGCCCGGCCATCTTGCGGATTGGATTCGGGATCGAGGCTATCCGGTTCGCCTGATCGAGGCCCTCGATTGCCCCGAGGCCGATGCCCAGGCAACGCGGCAGGCGGCGGCGGCGGATGGTCCGTTCGATTGGCTTTGGGTCGACCATTACCACCTCGATGCGCGCTGGGAGCGGGCGGCCAGGGGCCTGGCCCGCCGGACCGCAGCGATCGACGACATGGCCGACCGGCCGCACGATGTCGATCTGTTCGTGGATTACACACATCCGGCCTCGGAGGCTGCTCTCTACGACCCGCTGCTCCCCGCGGGCACACGCCGGTTGATCGGCCACGACTATGTCTTCCTGCGGCGGGAATTTACGGATCGGCCCGTGCCCGAGCGCGATTATTCGTCGGTGAAGCGGCTTCTGGTCATGCAGGGCGGCAGCGACCCGCCCGGCATGACGGATCGGGTGCTGGATGCCCTGGACGCGCCCGAGTTCGCGGACCTGCGGGTCGATGTTGCCGTCGGCCTGTCAAATCTGCGGCTGACGGCGCTTCGGCGACGCCTGGGTGATTGCCCAAACCGACAGCTGCACGTGCAGCATCTCCGCCCCTCCGATCTAATGCGGCAGGCAGATCTCTGCATTGGTGCTGGCGGCATGACTTCATGGGAGCGCTGCTACCTTGGGCTGCCCACGCTGGCAATCGTGATCGTCGAAAACCAAATGCACATCACAAACATGCTGGCGGCCTACGGGGCGCTTCAGAACCTGGGGCGCAGCGAAAACCTGTCCATCGTGGCGTTGCGAGAGCATTTGCGATGGGCAATTGCCGATGACATATGGCGCCGTCGAAGCGGAACGTTAGGCCAGCATTTGATCGACGGCCATGGTGTCTGCCGGGTAATCGATGCGCTCGAAAATCCCACCCTCTGAGTGTCTGTCCGGGGACGATGTGTGAGCTACTCCCATCGATTGGACAGGATCTGGCGCAATTTAAGCTACTCGTTGCACCTGCTGGTCGGGTTGGTTGATGGGCACCTCGAAAAATGCCGTGATTTGGCCGGATCGGGGTAGAATCGCCGCCATAGTTGCGATGACCGTAAGCGGTAGGTACAGTTCACATTGCTGATTGGGGCATAACGTGGTTGAAACGATCCTCCTGAGGAGGATTATGAGATGAAACGTTTCGTCCAAAACGACATCCATTTGTCAGGCGATGTTCACGGCTGTATTTCGCGCATGGAGGCACTCGAAGGACCGACGGGTCGGCGGACGTGGCCAGACTATTGGAAGGCGTAAATCGTGCGCGAAAGCCTCGAGCCGGGTGTCCGGGTTCGTGATGTTGCCCGGCGTCATGGGCTGGCGCTGCAGCATCTCTCGACTTGGCGGGGCCTAGGAGTCTGTCCGAGTAATGGTATTTTGCTCGCAGGGAGCGATCGAATCTGATTCTCTAGTTCCCATGAGCAAGACCTATCGAGCGTGGGATGTGGATCAGGAATGGCTGCTGCCGCCGTCGATCCACGACTTTGTGTCCGCTGATCAC
>Ga0206129_10004840_pt1 | contig 14607 bp, 14 predicted proteins | sample Helgoland_Spring_8_FD_148616 | JGI IMG/M metagenome (GOLD analysis project Ga0206129, IMG submission 148616) | Pelagic subsurface seawater microbial communities from Kabeltonne, Helgoland, North Sea - Helgoland_Spring_Bloom_20160502_2 | ecosystem: Environmental > Aquatic > Marine > Epipelagic ...
ATGGGCGTGGGGAGGAAATACTGGAACAGCGAGAAATGATTAAACGGAACACTTTGGTCATGCGCAAACAAATGCATTACGATGAACAATTAAACCAGATGAGCTAATGTGTCTCTCAGATCGGGTGGTCTACTGTCCAAAAGGTTTTGACGACGCACAAAACCGAATAAAGCATTAAATAAATGATTCCACAAAGCGTTTAAACTAAAAAAATATTGTGGCAGGTGTACAATATCAAGTTGTACTGACAACAAATTCTTTTCACGTACAAAATAGGAGATTAGCTGATGTCTGAAAACAAATGCCCAGTGATGCACGGCGGCGCTACAGAGAGCAGCATGTCAAACATGGAATGGTGGCCCACGGCCCTGAACCTCGATATTCTCCATCAACATGATACTAAAACCAATCCGATGGGGGCGGGCTTTAACTATAGGGAAGAGGTCAAGAAACTTGACGTAGCTGCCTTCAAGAAAGACCTGCATGCTCTGATGACAGACAGCCAGGCATGGTGGCCGTCGGACTGGGGCCACTATGGTGGTCTGATGATTCGTATGTCGTGGCATGCGGCCGGTACTTATCGTATCGCTGACGGTCGGGGTGGTGCTGGTACAGGCAACCAGCGCTTTGCGCCGATTAACTCCTGGCCGGACAATGTAAACCTGGACAAGGCTCGTCGTCTGCTCTGGCCGATCAAAAAAAAGTACGGCAACAAACTCAGCTGGGCCGATTTGATTGCCTACGCGGGAACTATGGCCTATGAATCCATGGGGTTAAAGACCTTTGGTTTCGCCTTTGGACGTGAAGATATCTGGCATCCGGAAAAGGACACTTACTGGGGTGCGGAGAAGGAGTGGCTTGCTCCCAGCGGAAGCGAAGGCAGCCGTTATTCCGGTGAGCGCGATCTGGATAACCCGCTGGCAGCGGTGATGATGGGACTGATCTACGTCAACCCTGAGGGTGTGGACGGCAAACCCGACCCACTCAAAACGGCCAAAGATGTGCGCGTGACCTTTGAGCGAATGGCCATGAACGACGAGGAAACCGTGGCTCTCACCGCAGGTGGTCACACGGTGGGCAAGTGCCACGGTAACGGTGATGCTAACTTGCTCGGCCCAAAACCCGAAGCCGCCGATATCGAAGATCAGGGCTTTGGCTGGAACAATAAAACCAAGCGTGGCATTGGCCGCGACACCGTTTCCAGTGGTCTCGAAGGCGCATGGACGACTCACCCCACCCAATGGGACAACGGCTATTTCCACTTACTGCTCAACTACGAATGGGAACTGAAGAAAAGCCCTGCCGGCGCATGGCAGTGGGAACCGATCAACATTAAGGAAGAAGATAAGCCGGTTGATGTCGAAGATCCATCAATTCGCCACAACCCGATCATGACCGATGCCGACATGGCCATGAAGATGGATCCGGAGTATCGCAAAATCTCCGAGCGTTACTACAAGGATCCGGAGCACTTCTCTGAAGCCTTCGCACGGGCATGGTTCAAACTCACGCACCGCGATATGGGTACGAAGGCGCGTTACATTGGTCCCGATGTGCCAAAGGATGATCTGATCTGGCAAGATCCCGTTCCTGCTGGAAGTAACGACTACGATGTCCAGGCCGTGAAGGATAAAATTTCTGCCAGCGGTCTGAGTATCAGTGAGATGGTGTCCACCGCATGGGATAGTGCAAGAACCTTCCGTGGCTCGGATATGCGCGGCGGCGCCAACGGTGCGCGCATTCGTCTCGCCCCCCTAAAAGACTGGGAAGGCAACGAACCCGGGCGTTTGAGCAAAGTGCTAGGCGTTCTTGAAGCGATTGCTGCCGCCAGCGACGCAAGCGTGGCGGATGTGATCGTGCTCGCCGGTAATGCCGGTGTCGAACAGGCCGCAAAGGCCGCTGGCGTTGATATTACCGTTCCCTTCTCGCCTGGCCGTGGAGATGCAACGGACGAGATGACCGATGCAGATGCCTTCGAAGTGCTGGAGCCAATCCATGATGGATACCGCAACTGGCTCAAGAATGACTACGTCGTCAGCGCGGAAGAACTGATGCTCGACCGTACTCAACTAATGGGGCTGACCGCCCCTGAGATGACGCTACTGGTTGGCGGCATGCGCGTTCTTGGCACCAACCACGGCGGCACTAAGCACGGTGTATTCACCGAGCATGAAGGCGCACTCACGAATGATTTCTTCGTCAATCTGACCGACATGAACTATACGTGGAAGCCGGCCGGGAAAAACCTGTATGAAATCCGCGACCGCAAAACGGATAAGCTTAAGTGGACGGCGACTCGAGTTGATCTCGTCTTTGGATCCAATTCGATCCTTCGCGCCTATGCCGAAGTCTACGCTCAGGATGACAACAAGGAAAAGTTTGTGCAGGATTTTGTAGCAGCATGGACGAAGGTGATGAACGCAGATCGCTTCGATTTAGCCTGATTCTCTGTACATATTTCCGCGCCGCTCATAATGATGAATACCTATAAACGTCATCGGTTCCCACCCGAGATCATCAGTTACGCAGTTTGGCTCTATCATCATTTCAATTTGAGTCATCGTGATATTGAAGATCTGCTTGCAGAGCGGAGCATCATCGTCAGCTACGAAGCTATTCGTATCTGGTGCCGCAAATTTGGTGCTCAATATGCCCGCCGTTTGAAGCGTAATCACCAAGGGTATGGTGATACTTTCTTTATCGATGAGGTTTTTGTGAAGATTCAAGGAAAGCAGCACTACTTATGGCGTGCCGTGGATCAAGACGGTGAGGTAGTTGATGTTTTTCTTCAGCCCCGAAGGGATGCAAAAGCCGCCAAACGGCTATTTAAACGCCATGACGCCGAGCCTAGGAAGATCGTCACGGACAAATTGCGCAGCTATGGTGTTGCGCACCGTGAGTTGATTCCTGACACCTTCCATGACACTAGGCAATATGCCAATAATCGTGCAGAACTTTCCCATCAACCAACGCGAGTGAGCGGGGCATGCGGAAGTTCAAATAGGTAGAGCAGGCACAAGGTTTCCTCTCAGTTCATGCAGAGGTATACAATCTATTCAACTTGGGGCGTCATTCAGTATCGGCCAAGAACTATCGATCTTTCAGGCAGCGCGCCTTCGCGTCTTGGGAAAAGGCTGTGACAATTTGAGAGGGAAAGGGAACGAATTTATCTCGACCTGGGAAGTTAACTTGTCAATACCCCCTTGAATATATTCAACCCATGCCATAAGTTGTCAAACATGCGCCAAGGATTCGCGACCTTTATCGCGCTGGTGTGCTCGTGGCACTTAGGCTGGATTGCCTATGAGGAAATTAAGCTATGGCTGAGATGGAAGATCGTTGGCTGTTTGTAGGTGATATTTGTACCTACTTCGTCGTTGTCGCGGCTTGCGCCCTGTTCACCGCATCGTGGGTGGGTGCGGCTCCGAACAGTCCAATTCCTTCGTTCGAGGCAACCGCGCTGAGCGGTGAGAAGGTCACCGACGCCAAGCTCATCGGACAGCCGACGATCCTGATCGTCACACCCAGCAAAGCTGCTGCCGGAGACACGCGAAAGTGGGCCAATGCGCTGCGGGAGAACCTGGACCCGAAGTCAATCCGCATCCGCGACGTGCTGGCTGTCGATCTGCCGTTCTTCATGAGCGAGGCCGACGCCATAGGGCGCGCCAAGGAAAAGATTCCGGCTCGCTACTATGACCAGACCTGGATCCTCGATGAAACGAGCCTTGAAACGAAGCTCAATATTCCGACGGGAAGCGCGAGTGCTTACGTGATTGTTCTGGATTCCGAAGGGCAGATCATCGCCCGCGTCAGTGGCGCTCCGACCGAGCAGCGCATCAGCCAGGTCAAGTCTGCTGTTCGGTTGGTGAAGTGATGGAGAGCTAGTGTGGTGCGCCAATCTTGTTCGTACTTATCGAGTGACAGTTGCCAGGGCTGCTTTGGCTGTGTGTGCCAATGCTAGATACTTTCTACACTACTGCCGACGTCAACAGCCTGCCCCCAATGTTGTTAGCTGTCAGGTTAGTCAGTTGGAAACTAGGGGCTGTAGAACTTCCTTTAGACATTTTAATGACAAGCTGCGTATTAATTCTTATGTGGGCCGTAATTCTCCCACTTCTCGTTAAATTTGATTTTCACCTTAGAGAAAACAGTTATGAATAAATGTATAATTTATTTAATAATTATTTTTCCTTTGTCATTTAGTTTGATCACAGCCAATACCTTTGCTGAAAATATTTCACTAAACAACAAGAAGGAAACACTAGCCTCTTTGGCTCCAGTGATAAAACATGACGCCTTTAAACTAGTAGGTGAAGGCACAATGCGCTGGTTCTGGTTTGATATTTATCAGGCAAAATTATTCTCGCCCTCAGGAAAATATCATCCCCAGCAATGGCCTATATCACTAGAGCTTATCTATGTGCGTAATATAAGCAGTAAAGAACTGATTCAATCAACAGCGGACGAATGGCAACGGCAATCGATTAACTACCAAGAGGAATGGCTTACCCAACTCAATAGGATATGGCCTAATGTTGTCCCCGGCGACAAACTATTACTCAATGTTAATGAGGAAGGCCACAGTTGTTTTTTTTACAACAACCAATACATCGGCTGTATTTACGACACTGTATTCTCCCACGCATTTACCTCAATCTGGCTTTCTGAGAACACATTAAAACCGGGGTTACGTAATCAATTAATTGGACTGAAACCATGACAATCCATACACATGAACCGTTGATAAAAACCAGTCGCAGCATGGAGAAACGAGCCTTCTCATATCCTGCCGTTGTCGCATTATTAACTTGCGTCTTACTAAGCGGGTGTAGCTCAAAGCTATCTGATTATGTATCCAGTAAACCTGAATTCGACCTTAAGTCTTTCTTTAACGGAGAACTCAGCGCTTACGGTATGGTGCAAGATCGTTCAGGAAAAGTTATGCGCCGATTTCATGTGGACTTAATTGGCCAATGGAAAGGTAACCATGGCACCTTGGAAGAAGACTTTTTTTACGACGACGGTGAAACTCAACGACGTGTTTGGTCTCTCAACAAACAAACTGACGGTAGTTATATAGGGACAGCGCCCGATGTTACTCATCAGGCAATTGGCCGAAGTCATGGATTTGCTTTTAATTGGCGCTATACCCTGAATATCAATATCGATGGCGACACATGGGACATCGATCTCAACGATTGGCTTTACCAACTTGATAGCTCACGTTTAATTAACCGTACCGAGATGAGAAAATGGGGATTTAAAGTAGGTGAAATAACCCTCGTCATAGAAAAAAATGGGCAGGTCCACTAAAAATGAAAAAAATACTGAGTGCTGCATGGTTTTGTCACATCAGAATTTACCGGTGAAAATGATATTATTGTACTCCTGTTAGAACTAAAGCTGCCATACCATGTAATATCTAGCTGCTTGCTTACCAGTAGAATTCTTATCTAGTATCTATTACGTTTTGTATTTTTTAACTTAGTTTCGCTCAGTTCAGCGCGTCAACTGTATTGATTTATTAGGTATTGACAAGTTAACTTGAAGGTCTGGGCCAGGGCTATACAACTAACCCTAAAACGCCAGAAATCTCTTAGTTAGCTACCACTTTTGTAGCGGGTTATCAGTATAAAACGCAGTAAAATACCACTTCTCCAAGAAAAATAAGTTAACTTGTCAGTACCGCCAGACGGCATATTGAATAATTTTAGGCGGAAAGCGGTGACGTTTGTAGATGTTCATTCCCTGAATATCCATTTTCTCGCGTTAACTTGTCAGTACCCTATCAAGGGATTGCACCTGAAGAGTTGGAATATCTTATGCAATACACGATATTGCCGCTGTTTATATGATAGACCTGTAATAAAAACACCTCGTTATATTGATTCATACACTCGTTTAAGCGACATTTCGTTTTTCATATTGCCCAGGGCTGAGACGAGCCCATACGCTGTCATGAAAGAGGCTAGATCAGCCCCACAGTTTGTTTATTCTTTATGGGTGCGCCAAGCATCATCAGGCTTCTATCTAGCGACCCACTCAGCTATCCCAAACAACCTGCACTTCTTCGCGCTCAGCGGCTTCAAGTAGCTGAATAAGTGGGAAAGAGCGATTTCGTAAACTAACCGTGCGCTCATCATTATCTTCGGTTTCATCATTATTTTCGAATTCATTAATAGAATTAACATCCGTATCTGAAGATGAATGGTCCTCTAGCGCTGTTTTCAGTAGTCGAATGGCCTGTGGTAAATCTTCCGGCTGCAGTACACCCGGAACTTTACCGCTATGCCCCATAAGCTGAATAAGCTGAACTGCAATATCTCCAAACATAACGACATCTCCTGCCGCGGGTGTATGAAAGGTCACAAGCATTAATTAAAACCTCCAAGTCTAATCCACAAAACCATATATCGTTTTTTGCTTTCTAAACAAGCATGAAAAAAGGGCCTTTTACTGATCTGCTCCATCTAAAACGGACACTCGTTTAAGCGACATTTCGTTTTTCATATTGCTCAGGGCTAAGATAGCCAAGAGTACTGTGCCTTCTCTTTCGGTTGTAATCAACCACAATGTATTCGAATACGGCTTGACGCATATGAGCGCGGTTCATCAGCGGTTCGCATTGAATAGCCTCCACCTTGAGTGAATGGAAGAAGCTTTATACACAAGCGTTGTCCCAGCAATTACCCTTGCGGCTCATACTCTGCTTCGGCACTGACAAATTAACTTCATCGGGCAAGTGTAATATGGGTACTGATCAGTTAACTTGAAGGTCTGGACTGGGACTATATAGCCAACCCTAAAACGCCAGAAACCTGTTGGTTATCCACCACTTTTGTAGCGACTTATCAGTATAAAGCGCAGTAAAACACCACTTTTCCAAGAAAAATAAGTAAACTTTTCGGTACCGTTAGAGCTTGTCAAAATCGTCAGTCAGCACGCAATCATAGCGGAGCTGGTCATAGTCTTTTAGAGGCTGAACATCGGCCTCAGAGACAACTCCTTGGCGGACAGCTTCTTTGAGTGCGCTGTCTAGGTCGGCAAGAGCATCCCCGAGTTTCCCTTTGCTGCGAGCCCGGCTGAAGGCTTGCCATGCGGGGTCGACCTTGAGCAGTGCCTGATAGGTAGTTTCCACACGGCCGACGGCATCTTCGGGATGGTCGCTCAGGAAGACATACTGCTTCATTGCCTGCCGCACAGGATTTGGCTCCATGATCAATTTTCCCAGCAGGCGAATTTGCTCGTCATCAGGTGCTTTGTAGCGCTGTCCCGTGGGTAGACAAAGTAAACGCAATGTTATTCCCAGCCACCGCTGCGGGAAATTGTCACAGAAGGCCAGTAGGGCTTTTTGTGCACAGTGTAGAGAACGCTGTAGAGCATACCTAGCGTGGGCGTCATTGGCCTCAGACTGCTCCTGCGAACTGCGGTATTTGATAATACTGCAGGCAATTAACAGTTCACTATGGATATCGCCTAGCCTCGCAGAGATTAGCTCCCGGCGTTTGATCCCACCACCCAGAGAGCCTAGGGCAACGTCGGAACAGATGGCTAGTGCCGCACTCAGGTGATTGATTTTCTCGTGCCAAGGTTTGCTAAAGGCATCGGTATCAACGGGTAATGGGTTGCCTCGACCGCCGCTGAAGCCGTAGACCAGTGTTCTGGCCGCATTGCTGCTGCTGTGCCCCAGATGGGCTAATAACAGTGGTTCAAAGGCGGCAAGACCCGCCTGTTCATCATCCAGTTGCAGTGCCTGTACTTCTGCAAACAGCAACGGATGGCAGCGCATGGAACCCTGTCCGAAAATCATCAGTGAGCGGGTGAGAATGTTGGCCCCTTCCACGGTGATGGCCACTGGCATGGTGTGGTACATGATTGCTAGGAAGTTGCGCGGTCCAAGCTGGATGGCTCGGCCTCCTACCACGTCCATGGCGTGATTGACTATCTGGCGCATGCGTTCTGTGGCATGGTATTTTGCCATGGCGGTAAGGACTGCCGGGGCACCGTCTTCCAGACCGCGAGTGACCAGTTGTCGCATCGCTTCTAGGGTGTATGCGCCCGCAGCAATTTCCGCAGTGGCTTCCTGAACACCTTCAAATTTACCGATCTCCATATTGAACTGACGGCGGATGCGGGCGAAGGCTCCTACGGTGAGATAGCACATCTCGCTGCCAGCCGTTGCGAGAGAGGGCAGAGATACCCCGCGCCCGGCACCTAGGCATTCGATGAGCATCCGCCAGCCCTTGCCGGCCATACTGGCACCGCCGATGATCCAGTCCACCGGGATAAAGACATCAACCCCCTTGATTGGACCATTCATAAACGGCGCGCCGGGGTTGTGGCGACGGCCAATTTCAATGCCGGGATGATTCGCCGGTAGTAGTGCACAGGTAATGCCGTAGTCCACTAAATTGGGGTCGCCGAGCAGGCCATCGGGGTCCCGTAGTTTGAAAGCGAGACCGATCACCGTGGCAACGGGTGCGAGGGTGATCCATCGTTTGTTAAACGTCAGTTTCAGGCCGAGAACTTCTTTGCCGTTGAATTCTCCTTTGCAGACAACACCAATATCAGGAATAGAACCTGCGTCGGAGCCGGCCTCCGGGCCAGTTAGACCGAAGCAGGGCAGTTCTGTGCCATTGGCGAGTCCGGGTAACCACTGGTACTTTTGTTGCTCAGTGCCGTACTTAGCCAGCAGTTCACCCGGTCCCAGAGAATTGGGAACCATCGCGGTGACCGCCGTGGTGGGGGACTTGCTGGCAATCTTGCTCATGATGCGGCTTTGGGCGTAGGGGCTGAAATCTAGGCCCCCGAACTCCTCAGGAATAATTAGACCAAAGAAACCATTCTGCCGAAGAAAATCCCAGGCTTCCGGGGACAAATCCTTGCGCTGTTCGATATCCCATTCATCCACCAGCTGACACAGTTGTTCTACTTCGTTATCGAGGAAATTCTGCTCCCTCTCACTGAGCCTGGGCATATCGATATCGGCAAATACCTTCCAGTCTGGGTTGCCACTGAATAATTCTTTTTCCCACCAGGTAGTACCAGCCTCCAGAGCTTCACGCTCGGTTTTGCTCATGCTGGGCATCGAGCGTCTCAGTAATTGATAGGCAGGTTTGGTGAGAGCTTGTTTTCGCCAGCGAGGAATATTAAGTATTGCAGCGATGACCAAAGTAGGGAACAGAACCAACCACATGGCTTGACTGTATGCGGTCAGCACGAACGTGCCAATAACCAGGATTATTGAACCCAGTTGCAGTGAAGGGCGGTAGTAAAGCACCGCAACCAATAAAGAGATAAACAGTAACAGTGATAGCAGCATGATTATTTCACCTTAAGTGGCTGGTGCAAGAAGGGTTAGGCCGCACGTAGGGCAGTCTGATGGCTGCACCCAGACCTTGCCCAAGATCCTGCCATAATGGTCTTTCTTTGAAGATTCAACCCTGACAGTCTTACCTGCGACCAGAGAGGCCAGGTATTCGCGGGGCTGACCCCGCTCGGGAGCGTCAATGCCCGTCAGGCGTACCTTATGTTCGACTTTGCGCTCATCTAGTACCTTAATCGTATCGCCGTCTATGACAGCTACAACCCGGCCAGAGATGTCAGCCAGCGCAGCTAGCGGGAAAGCGATAAAAGCTATCAGGAATAAGCGCATATGATGTCGCTCAAGTGAACCCAGTTATTAGAACGACTTCGCACGAATACCTATTATCCTCCAACATCTACCTAGATCCGCGATGCAACCGAATTGCTTCATTAGTCTACGCAACATCGCTTTTGTTGCTGGGGTAGGCGCGCCATGTACAAACTCTGGACGCCGACCATTCTCTCCCACAGAATCTAGAAACTTAATTGTGTCCTCTGGTTCAAGCCCTATGTGACCCTGCTTATAGGACCGATTGTAGTCCTCTGTTTCTATCACCAGTGATCCCGTCTCTGTGAAAAAGAGGTATTTTGATTGACCTGTTTCTGTCGAGGGAAACCGTAACTTGTAAGGCGGTTTTTTAACAGACACGACGACTCGAACCTAATCCAATCCGTCAGTAGACTGTGCAGATAACTTATCCTGAAAGCCTAGAATGTAGTCCTGAAACTCGTTTTCGCCCATTTTTCCATACAGGGTGTTAGCGATGTTCCAGAACTGGGCTAGGGTCCGTTTTTTATGGTAGCCGGTCATTAAGCCTCGTCTATGTGGGCGATTTCCTTTCAGTAATAGAGGCTAGATGAATGAAGTCTTCACCTTGCGATGCCTTTATCAGTTGAAAGCGAAGCTGATAGCCTACATCAAGCAGTTATGAGTGGGAAAAAATTAGAAGTAACTACCAGTGTTTCTTCTGACTATTAAACAGAGTGTTAACTGATCAGACGAAGGGAATGTTAACTAGAGGAGGGTGGTTCGCTGTCAACTTATGTAAAAATGGATATTAACCTCAGTAGTAACGCTAATGCTATGTATAATCGCGATACGCCAAGAGTTAACTCCCCTAGTAGTTTTATGACTCCTTGTCTATATCCCAAGGAACCAAATTTTTCATTTTTAGTCTTTTCATAAACAGTCTGTATTTACTTTGTTCGTCTTTCCACTCCTCTAGCCATTGCTCACCAGTACGTTCGGCATCAACGAATACGGCATTAGTAATTACAATTGGTATTAATATAGTTAAGTGAACAGCTATACTGGTCACAGTACTATAACCCAGCCATCCAATGTAGTACGTGGCAATAAACCCAAAGGTCACACTCCATATCACAAACAATACCAACATAAAGTACGCTTGCAAACTTGGATCTGGAATGTACTTCAGTGGATTAAATTTTACATTCATTATTCTTCGCCAGAGATGAACGACTAGCATTACCGATCTTTTAAAAATGTTTGGCTTGTCCATTTTTTTGGCTCAATTTTTTTGGATTCTTGAATCATTACGATTCTATCGCGTGGATGGAAAATAAGCTAATCAATTTTTTTGGTGGCGTTTTGGCACAGTATTACTTGCCTGAATGCTATTTTTTTAGCTTTTACTTTATTTGCAAAATAAAAAATCAAACGCAAATTAGACTAGAATTAGCTAATCAGTGTGAGGCGCGGGTCAAAAGCCTACGGCTCTAGAGCGGCAGGCTTAGTAGTTACTAATAGCGAAGCACTAGCGACGGGGACGCTCTAATGTATTTCGTTATAGGAAGTTGGTAGTTGGCTATCGGTCAACAGCGAAAACCCTTGATGAGGCGATAGAGCAAATGGCAGAGTTCTTTGGCTATGACACCTAATGAAAAATAAATGTAATTTGCTGCATGTCAACCGATCTACCTATAATCACACTCGAAGGGATTTGGGGATAGGGGCAGTTGGTGCTGTTGGGAGAGTTGACTTATCCCTTTCCTCGTAGTGTTTTGCAAGACAGCTTACGGCCAATATCGGTCATGTCTTATTTCTTGGTTGATCAAAAAATAATCTCTCCGTCACCTTTTGCATAAAAGCCCAACCAACCCTTATATTTAAAAACTAATTTTTAATCCGATGTTTTTTAATAAAATTGTAAGCCGCTTGCACTTCTTGAGTCTTTTCTGTGGCCACCTGAATCATGTCTTTAGGCACGCCCTGACCCATTAACTTATCGGGATGATACTGGCTCATCAGTTTTCGGTATGCACGCTTAATTTCATGGTCTGTGCTTTGAGCACTAACGCCTAATGCGCTATAAGCATCGTCTAAATCCGACGCTGTTGTTGCCGACCCGCCGCCACCTGCAAAGTGCGACTGGCTTTTGACCATGGCAATCAGCCGTTCATATTCAATACTTGAAAACCCTAATCTTGCGGCGACGGTTCTTAATAACGAATCTTCAGCTTGGTCGACCACACCATCTGCTAACGCCATGGCAATTAAAAAGACTAATAGCAACTGTTTTAGGTTATTCGTATGGCCACAAACGATTAAAAACTCATCTAATACCGGCTCGATGGAAAACTCTTCGGTAGAACCTTTTTTAAATAAAATGATCGCTTTTTTTCGATGCTCAAACGTCATACCTAGCTGCGCCATAAACTGCTCAACATGACTGATTTCATCCTGTGAGATATGACCGTCAGCTTTGGCTAATTTACCTTTTAAAAGAAAAGTGGTTTCCATAAAAATGGTTTGACGTTTTTCATTAGTTAAAGGATTAATCGCACCTAACCCTAAGGAAAAGAAGCGATCTAGACTCGACCCCAAAAACCACGCAACCAATATTCCGAAAAAACCAAAACCCGAGAAATAAGCTAACAACGGTAAAATAAATTTAAGCAATGTAATAACCTATAAAAATAATAAAAAGACTAGAGTTAGTAGTAAAAAGGGTACTGACAAGTTAACTTGAAGGCTTGGGCTGAGACTACACAATTAACCCTAAAACGCCATAAATCTGTTGTTTATCTACCACCTTTGTAGGGAGTTGCCAGTATAAAGCACAGTAAAACACCACTTCTCCAAGAAAAACAAGTTAACTTGTTAGCGTTCTTAATTTACATAGCTTTGCGAGTTAAACGTAGGGTTATCTCTTCGGGACAACAGGCTGGACTTGAGTTAACGGCCAACATGACAGCTTCGGCAATATCCGCTGGCTGTAAAATTAGATCCCTGTCATTTACTTCAACACCAGCTGTCATATCGGTATTTACAAATGCTGGATTGATCAATACGACTTTAATGCCATACGGTTGGTTTTTATTGCTTGGTTTTGTGTCAGTATAACAATCACATTAACTCGTCCTTCAGGACTGGGACGCTTCGATTATGTGTGATGTTAGCTGATCAGAGAGAGGGACGGGTCAAAAGTTCAGGCCCGTCAATACGTAGACCGCCGCCCTAATAAATCTTTCACACAGCCAATTGGACGTTTTGGGAGTAGTCTAGAAAAGCATCTAACTGTAATAGACAATAAAGAAAGGGACCTCACAATGAAATCTTGTTATTTTCTTCTATCCATACTTCTTATGTTCAGCCTATCAGGTTGCAGTAATGATTCAGAATTTGATCAAACTCTGGAAAAAGCTCAACAGGGTAGCGCGGAGGCTCAATTTAATCTCGGTGTGATGTATGACTATGGTCAAGGTGTGCCAAAGGATGATACAGAAGCCCTTAAGTGGTTCCGATTAGCGGCTGAGCAGGGAGTTGCGAGAGCTCAATTTAGACTCGGTCGGATGTATGCCAATGGTAAAGGTGTCCCTGAGAATGATACGGAAGCCGTTAAGTGGTATCGATTAGCCGCTGATCAGGGAGGTGCGGGTGCTCAATTTAGACTCGGTTATATGTATGCCGCTGGAGAGGGTGTCCCTAAAAACGACATCAAGGCCTATGTCTGGTATTCATTAGCCAAGGCCCAAAGTTATAGGGGCGCTGTGGAATTGATCGAGATGCTAAAGGAAGATATGTCCCGTGAACAAATAGCAGAAGGTCAGGCCCTAGCCGCTAGATGCTCTGAATCAAACTATAAAGACTGTGATTAACCATACGTTTTAATAGGTGGGTATTTTAGAGATGGCTAGAAAAAAACTCCCTACACAGCTCAAGATCGTGAAGGGCACAGATAGAAAAGACAGAACCAATCCAGCAGAACCCAAACCAGAATCCAAGCTCCCATCCTGCCCAGCCTGGATACATCCAGAGGGGAAGAAGGAGTGGGGAAGGCTGGTTGATGAGATGACGAAAACAGGTGTTGTCACTGGATTTGATTTCATCGGTCTGGCTACGCTTTGCAATATGTGGGGCGAATATGTTGAAGGCGTGAAAACAGGTGAACCGGTCAGTATGGCTCACATCACTCAGATGAGATTGTACTTGGTTGAATTTGGCATGACCCTAAGCAGCCGCAGCAAAGTACACGCTGGCGAGGGTTTTAAATGCCTATATTACCGAGTGCTTTGATGTCCTGTCTGATGATGGCCGCTATTTGGGGGTAACCCTCTTCCACTTCATCTAACAGGATTTCTACGGATTCTATAAGGCTGGGTGGAACCGGTTCAGCTGTATCAATATCGTGTACGTAAGTTTCCAGTTGTTGCATCAACTGTTGTTGTCGCGGGCTGGTTTCAGCATCACCAAAACTGTCATGTAAATCAATGATCAGGGCTTTTAGATTATCGATTAGCATAGTTTCGCTCCGTTGCAATGAACTTAAATTACATACCCTCAGTATAAACCTGTCCATGGCGAAATTCTAATTCAAGCCGCCATCGGAAGTTCAAACAGACCACGACAATGGCTTTTCAGTTAATGCGAGAAAATGGATAATCAGGGAATAAATATCTACAAACGTTACCGCTTCCCGCCTGAAATTATTCAATATGCCGTCTGGCTCTACTATCGTTTCAACCTCAGCCATCGAGATATTGAAGATCTACTTCAGAGCGGAGCATCATCGTCAGCTACGAAGCTATTCGTATCTGGTGCCGCAAATTTGGTGCTCAATATGCCCGCCGTTTGAAGCGTAATCACCAAGAGTATGGTGATACTTTCTTTATCGATGAGGTTTTTGTGAAGATTCAAGGAAAGCAGCACTACTTATGGCGTGCCGTGGATCAAGACGGTGAGGTAGTTGATGTTTTTCTTCAGCCCCGAAGGGATGC
>Ga0206129_10004843_pt1 | contig 14598 bp, 11 predicted proteins | sample Helgoland_Spring_8_FD_148616 | JGI IMG/M metagenome (GOLD analysis project Ga0206129, IMG submission 148616) | Pelagic subsurface seawater microbial communities from Kabeltonne, Helgoland, North Sea - Helgoland_Spring_Bloom_20160502_2 | ecosystem: Environmental > Aquatic > Marine > Epipelagic ...
TTTTGGGAAGCTTTTCATTTCGCGGATCCCGCATGGGCTTTGGGAGTTCTCGTATTGCCTCTTATTTATTGGATTAAGAAAAAATTAAACCATGAAAGAGCGACTGTTTTTTTCCCAACCATCTCTCTGCTAAAAACATCTATAAATCTACGCTCCAATCGATGGACTGCACTGCCCCGAGTTTGCAGAAGCCTTTCGTTGATCTTTCTCTTTCTTTCTTTATGCCGCCCGCAGTTAGATCGCAGCACGACAACCATCTTATCCAGTGGCGTTGACATCGTTCTCGCTGTTGATTTATCCGCTTCTATGCTTGCTCTCGATATGAGTGAATCCAATTCTCTTGATCTCACGAGACTTGATGTGGTTAAGGAGGTGCTTAAAAATTTTATTGAGCAACGAAAGCATGACCGGATCGGAATAGTCGCATTTTCAGTAGATCCTTACTTGGTAAGTGCACTGACTTTAGACAAAGAACACTTGCAAAGGAACCTGGATCGATTACGAGTCGGACTTACACACCAAACGGGAACAAATCTAGGATCTGCTCTGGCCGAAGGAATTAATCGTTTGCGCCCATTGGAATCGAAATCAAAAATTCTCATTTTGCTAACAGATGGAAAAGACGAACCTGCACCGCCACACAGCCCCCTAATTTACGCTAATGGTGCAAAATCTGACGAAATCAAGATCTACACCATTGCTATAGGTTCCAGTACCAGAACCCGCACCTATTTGTTTGACCCCTCTACCCGAGATCTCCTTCGCGCTCCCAACGGTCTTCCCATTGTACGTGTTGCCGACTACCCGGTAGACAAACAGATACTTGGACAAATAGCTAAAACCACCGGAGCTCAGTTTTTTGAAGCACAAGACAAAGAAGCGCTCGAATCTATCTACAATGAAATTGACCGCTTGGAGAAATCTGATGTCGAAATGGGTGTGAATGCACTTTTTGAAGATTTATACATTTGGCCGTTAGGTGCATCTATTCTTTTTCTATTTATTGAATTCATTCTTGCCCGGACTAGGTATCTTCGAATCCCATGAATTTCTTTGCACAACCAGATCTTCTATTTTCCATCCCGCTGGTTCTGGGAGTTCTTATTTTGGTATACTTTAAAAGCCGCAAGGTTGCCCGCTTAAGATTGGCACAGTTAATCGCATCAAAACTCCTTCCGACCGTTGTTCCCCATTTTTCAAGAAAAAGAGAAGGAATAAAGATCGCATTCTTTTTTGCTGGTATCATCTTCCTTCTATTATCTCTTGCAGGCCCTCAATGGGGTTTTTCTAAGCGCACGGTATCTCCCAAGGGGATAGATATACTCATAGCCGTTGATTTGTCTAAAAGTATGCTTGCTCGAGATGTCCGCCCTAACCGCTTAGAGCGGGTAAAACTTACTCTATCTAACCTCCTTGATAAAGTAAAAGGTGACCGACTCGGACTGATTGCATTTTCAGGGTCTGCATTTTTGCAATGCCCACTAACTCTTGATCATCAAGCTTTTGTAAAAACATTAGACGAGTTGAAAGTTGGGCTTATACCAAGACCTGGGACGAATTTAGCACGGCCCATACAGGAAGCTGAACGGTCTTTCTCTAAGGACGACACTGATAAGTTTCTCGTGCTTATTTCTGATGGTGAAGACCTAGAAGGCCAAGGATTGATGCAAGCAAAAGAGGCCGCGAAAAAAGGTATTCGGATTTTCACCATAGGCATTGGATCAAATGAAGGAGCCCGAATTCCAACCGACCCCCTTAATCAATCGCCACAAAAATTTTTGAAAGACAGAGCAGGGACTGAAATTCTTACAAAATTAGACGCAAATGCCTTGGGTGACATTGCCCGTTCTACTGGTGGACAATACCTTCCCATTGGCCCTACTGGTGAAGGTCTCACTCTTGTATTTTCGGAGCTACAGACTTTTGGTCAAAAAAGATTACGGGAACAATTATCCACAACTTTACCTATTAACCGCTATCAAATATTTGTGATTCTTGGCATACTTTTTTTAGTAATCGAAAACCTTTCGCCTTCCTCGAAGAAAAATGTGCTTAAGGCTGCGACTAAGTGTTTTCCTGTCGCTATACTCTTAATGATTGGATGCACACAACCTGATAATGTCAGGAGAGCTGAAGAGGCAACATTGAAGGGCGATCATCTTGACGCCGCCAGGCTTTACGCCAATGAAATAGGTTCACTCAAAGATGATGATGATTCACTCAAAGTTCTTCGTTTAAATGCAGGTCTCTCGTATTTAGAAGCTGGCTCATTCCAAAAAGCCGAAGAATTTCTTCAGTTAACCCTTCAGCAATCGACTGACAATCCAGACATACAGTCAAAAGCAATCAACGCGTTGGGCAATTTATTCTACGCCAGAGCGAATTCTTTTTTGGACCAGCAAAATATAATCGAAGCTAGGAAATCTTGGGAGAAAGCGAGAGGATTTTACTCGGCAGCTTCGCAGATTGACGGCAACCCCTTAGCCGAAAAAAACCTGGATTCTTTAAACGAACAAATTCAGAACAGAATCGAAGATTTAGTGAGCAATATTCAAGGATTGGTTTGGCGAGATATCAACGGTAATGGAAAACAGGAGGAAAACGAACCTCTCCTTAAAGCTAGAATTTTTTGGGATAAAAATGATGATGGTGATCACAACGAATCCTTGGAACCTGCAATTTCTGGGAATGAAATAGGCCAGTTCGCATTTGAATGGATTTCCGGAATTTATCCAACCTCGCTAAAGCTCGCGTCCATTCTAACAGATCAAAATGAAAGTTCATCCACAATTCTCTTACCTCTTTTTCCTTCCCCCCCCCCTCCATTCGAAGCTTCTGGAACAAGAAATCATTTGGTAGAAATTGATAAGCCTGGTAGTCTTTTTATCCCCATGCCCTGGCGGGCCGCACCGTTGCTTACAGGAATGGTTTGGAATGACTCGAATGTAGACGGCAAAGTTGATAATAACGAATCCGGAAGCTCAGCAGCCACAGTGTTTATCGATAATAATGGAAATTTTCAACTAGACGAAAATGAGACATCCTTTAAACCATCCGATGATGGCAAGTTTTCTCAAATTGTCCCACCCGGACAATACTCTTTGTGCATAAAACCAGATAACCCTGAAGCAAATGTAACTTATCCAATTGAAGAACATAAAGCTTATTTAACTTGGGTAGATTTTGAGCAATCCTCCAAGCCTATTTTTTTTGGGATTCAAGATAGTTCTGAAGGAAATAGCTCGTCCGAAAGCAGTCCTCAAAACAATCCAAATCCTGAAAAACTCGAGGAAGATGAAGAAAACAAAAAGGCAAAAACTCCTTCAACTGAAGAAGTGAATGCCCTTTACGAAAGACTTTTACAAGAAACTGAATCAAAAAGTGAACCGTTGGAAAACGACATCCCAAATTCTAATCCTGTTCAAGCTGGCAGAGACTATTAATTCAATGAATCGATTCTGCCCCCTCATTTTATGGCTTATTATTTTAGTGACCCCTGCCCTATCCTCGGCCGATGCTGTTCGCATAGAAACCTCTTTTGATCCGCCAAACATAACTCTGGCAAACACCTCAAACTATAAAATTGTGGTTCATGGAAGTCAGCAGGGACCAGTAGGTGGTCTTCCCACAATAGATGGACTAAGGTTCTCCAACCCACCGCAAACTTTTCGGTCAGCTTCGTTTATCAATGGAGTTCCATCGGTTCGGTTCGAGTTAAGCTTTACCGTAACACCTCAGAGGGAAGGCACTTTTATTGTACCTGCCTTACAGCTTAATATAGAGGGCAAACCCTACCAAGCTCCTGCTGCCAAGCTTTCTGTGGTTCCCCCAACCCAAGCGGATAAAATTCGTCAGGCCGAGCGTCGCAATCAGGAGAATAACCTAAAGCAGGCTGCTTTTCTTGAATTTAAATGCCCCCGACCTTTCCTGTTTAAAGGAGAAACAGTAGAGGCAACTGTTAGTCTCTTTTTGTGGGATAAATTACCGGTTACGCGAATTGATCAAGTCCCATTAAAAATTGGAGACGAAATTTCTATAACTGAATTGGGCCAACCAAACGAAGAACGCGGAGTTCGTAGGTTTAAGAAAAGCTATTCCGTATATTCGTGGAAGCTTGGCCTTACAGGATCCCTACCCGGAAAGCATAATATATCTTTTAGCTCATCCATTCGTGTTCGTGTTCGCAACAATAGAAACTCCCGCCTGTCTAACCCCTTTTTTAATGATCCATTTTTTGGGTTTGGCAGAGAGGAAAGCCTGGAAATTAAAAGCCAACCTCAACAGCTTGAAATCCGGCCCCTGCCTTCCCTACTTCGACCTACAGGCTTTCAAGGTGCAATCGGTAAATTATCAATAAATTCATCTCTCGATACCAATCGGGTCTCGGTCGGCGACCCCATAAAACTTACCTTGACACTAAGTGGTAGCGGGAATTTTGCAGCTATGCCGGCACCCAAACTTTCAATAGGAGAAAATTTTAAAGTCGGTCCACCCGCCTTTTCTTTTCAAGGAAACGAGGTAACCATGCAGAAAGGATCTCAAACTTTTGAATTTGTTATCACACCTTTGCAGGCTGGTTTACTTGATATCCCTCCCGTAACCTTTTCCTTTTTTGACCCATCGGAAGAAAAATATTTTTCAATAGGGTCTGAATCTCATTCTATTCGTGTAGACCCTGGCGAAATATGGACGGACCCAAATCAGAACAACCTCTCTACCCAAAACTCAGTTCCCGCTGTTTCCCGGCAAGATTTGTTCCAAACCGAATCAGAACCGGGTCAGTGGGTAGAAATCTTAACTACTCCCAAGCCATTTAAATCTTCTATTTTCTGGATTACTCAATTCGGGTGCACAATTGCTGCTGCAAGTATTATGATCTTTCGCATTCGAAGAAGAAATCCAAAACTGGAACTACGTAAGCAGAAAGAAAAACTTCTCGATGGAAAAATCCGTGAAGCTTTAAAACACAAAGATACTTCTGGTTTCCACCAGGCCCTTAGAAGGAAAATCCGCTTGCGGGTAGGAATTGCCTGTGATCAGACAAATACCTCTGCTCTATCGAGTTCGGAGATCATCAAACTTCTAAAACGGAAACAATTTTCTGAAAATGTTGTCGCTGATATCCTCGATCTTCTACAAGTGTGCGATGATTTGGAATATGCCCAAAATCCTAATAATGTCACCACTCTTGAACTTGTATTTAAGAAAGCATCTGCAACTTTGAAAAATATAAAATGAGTAGAATTTACCTGAAACTGTATTTTTTTATTTCTGCAATCTATTTTGTTTTGCTACCAAGTTTAGGGGCTTCAAATAATAAATTATTTTATGATGCAGTACGTGCTGAAGCCTCAGGTGACTTGGTTAAAGCAGTTGATATTTACTGTAAAATTGCCGAATCTGAGCACTCAGCCAACCTTCATGCGAACCTGGCAAACCTCTATTTCAAATTAGAAGATTATGCCCGTGCTATTCTTCACTTGCGTAAAGCAATTTGGCTTGATCCTGAAAATCGCGAGCATTCAACCAACCTAGCATTTGCCATGAAAATGGGTGGGGTTGAAGATCAAACCGAACTAGATTTTGCACCGGCTTTTTCAGTTTATTACCAAACTCATTGGTTAATCGCATTTAACCTTCTATTCTGGACAGGAATTTTTGTGGCTTCATCGTTTCTCCAGCCTTCTTTTCGAACTGCTAAAGTCTATGTGCTTGGAGCTTTTTGGATCGCTGGGCTCTTTTTTTCAGGATGGGGATGGTATCAGTCAAATTTAAGTTCCTTGAATCTAAATAGGGAAGTTATCGCAATAAATGCGACAAATCAGGAAAATGAGTTAAAAGAAAACTTGGCCCTGAGAGTTTTTGCCGGTAGTGGCAGTGAGGCAAATACAGAAGTTCCTTTAGGTTCGAGTTTATTTTTGGATTTGGATGGCAATAACCTTCCTCGTTTTCATACAAGTCCGACTGGTGATAAATGGTTTTTAGCACGAAGTGCTTCAGGAACAAACAAGGGTTGGGTTAGAGAGGAAGAAATTGAATCCATCCTTGAGCTCTCCATTAAGTAAAAATCGCAACTAAACCTTGTGAAGAGGTATTCAAATTAATTTGTCAGGATCGATTCGTTCCAAGGCAAAATATTCTCCACGGAACTTTTCTTCGACTACCTTGCGTACTGTTGGTGGTAGAGACCCTATTCTTTCCTTAATTTTGTCTGGGTCGGTTGATTGTCGGGGGGGCTCTCCTTCAATATTCTGCGTATCAGCATTAGGAAGATCTGTATCTGCTAATTCCTTTTGCACAAATTCGTCCACTTGAACAGATTCGCTTACCGAAGCATTTTCGATTGTTTCGGCAGGCTTAACTGGTTTTTTATCCAATCCGAGAATTTCACTTGGTTCCCCGCTAACCAAAACTTTATGATCCGAAGGTCTAATGCTTTTTACTGGATCATTTTTTGTAAGATCCAACACGGTGTCTTTTATCGGTTCAGGTTTGGCCTTTAAATTCGTTTTTTTTTTCGCTTCTTGAGGAACCAATTTCGATATTTTACGAATTACCTGATCGATCGAGCGAGTACGACCCGCTTCTATGGCACGAAAAAGAGTAACTTCAAAATTAGCTTTTTCAGAAAGACCTGAACGTACTAGAGATTCTCCATCTCTTAAAGCATCCAAGATCCTCGATACTTGTTCGGGAGATAAAGCTTCGCAGTCTGATTCCCTTAAAGATTCGACTAAGCTCGAGCGAAATCTTTCGGAGAGATCTAATAAAGCTCTGTAAAAATCCAATCCATTCTCTGAAAATTTATCGGTTATAGTTAAAATGGTATCGTAATTAGCCGTAAGTACTGACTCGCTTAATTGATTGATCATTTCAGATGATGCTAATCCGTAGACCTCCAAAACATCTGATTGGGATATCGATTTCCCGCAAAATGAAATCATCTGATCTAAAATGCTCTGAGCATCCCGCATTCCCCCCATCGCCATACGGGATATAGCATCTAAAGCATTTTCGTCTGCATCAATCTGTTCATGCTCACAAATTTCTTTGAGTTTACCTGTTATTAGTGGTGCAGGAATAGATCGAAATTCAAACCGTTGGCAACGAGATACAATTGTCGGCAACACCTTTTGTGATTCAGTAGTTGCAAATACAAATTTAACATGGGGTGGAGGTTCTTCCAATGTTTTTAATAAGGCGTTAAAAGCCTGCTGACTTAGCATATGTACCTCATCAATCACATATATCTTAAATCTGCATTGAGATGGAGCGTATTGGCACTCGTCCCGCAAGTCTCTGACCTGCTCGACCGAATTATTTGAAGCCCCGTCAATTTCGATTACATCTAAGCACCGACCCGCCATAATCGATTTACCTATCTCAGAATCTTCTGGCACTTCAAGGGATGGGCCATCCTCCCAATTCAAGGATTTAGCAAACAAACGAGCAGATGTAGTTTTGCCCGTACCCCGAGGTCCAACAAACAAATAGGCATGGGCAATTCTCCCCAACTCAATTGCATTGCCCAACGTACGCACCACATGGTCTTGACCGACAAGTTCGGAAAATTGCTTGGGTCGCCAACGGCGGGCGATTACTTGATAGGCTTCGGAGGACATGGTGAAAGGAATATCTATTGTTCCTCTTTGCCAACCGTGCAAGTCAAACTAAACAAGTTTGAAAATTAATGGCAAAAAAAGGCACAAAAAAGGCCAGGCACCCCACAGCACACAACTCTTGCGATTACCGCTGCTTCCTTCCGGACCTCACGGAGTTCATCCAATCGTCGTCGCATGGGACCCGACCTCAAATTCAATTATCAATTATTCGACTGGTCTAAGCAACGACTTTTTCAAATTTTATGTAGTTAACAAATTCCATACCCCAATCTTTTTAACTTTGCCATTTCCACCTTTAATGATTTGAAAAACTTAATGGGAAATTCATTTGGAACGCTCTTTCGTATAAGTTCCTGGGGGGAAAGCCATGGCGGTGGCATTGGTGTGGTCATCGACGGTTGCCCGCCCAGACTGCCCCTCAGCGTTGAAGATATTCAACCTGACTTAACCAGACGGCGCCCCGGACAAAGCAAAATTACCACCCCAAGGGATGAAGCCGACCAAGTGGAAATTCTTTCCGGGGTGTTTGATAGCCTAACTTTGGGAACCCCTATCGCCATGCTTGTCCGCAACCAGGATGCCCGACCACAAGCCTATGACGAAATGAAGGAAAAGTTTCGCCCATCTCATGCAGATTTTACTTATCAATCCAAGTTTGGTCACCGAAACCACGAAGGCGGTGGTCGCTCATCTGCACGCGAGACTATTGCAAGAGTGGCGGCTGGAGCCGTGGCTAAAAAAATTCTTTCCTACGATCACATTGATATACGTGCCTATGTTGAAAGAATTCACGATATACAGGCCCCATCAATCGAGGAATTGCCCACACTCGAACAAGTGGAATCAACCCCTACCAGATGTCCACACTCTGAAACTGCCGAGCTCATGGAAAAACGCATACTCGAAGCCAAAAAAGCCGGTGATTCTGTAGGAGGATCAATCCTTTGTCGGGTCTCCGGACTTCCTGTTGGCTGGGGGGCTCCAGTCTTTGATAGGCTCGAGGCAGATTTAGCTAAAGCTATGCTCAGCCTACCCGCCACCAAAGGATTTGAAGTAGGCAGCGGATTTGACGGGACCTATTTAAAAGGTTCCGAACATAACGATCTTTATGAATCAATAGATGGTAAAGTTAGTACCTCCTCAAATCGATCGGGAGGAGTACAAGGAGGAATAAGCAATGGAGAAGAGTTATATTTTCGTATTGCCTTCAAACCAACTGCTACAGTTTTACAAAAACAAAAAACCGTCGATTCTCAAGGGAATGAAACCGAATTGATGGGACGCGGTCGTCATGACCCCTGCGTTCTTCCCCGTGCTGTACCTATTGTCGAGGCAATGACCTCCCTGGTTTTAATCGACCACCGGATGCTACACACTGCCCAGTGCCAATCTTTCGACTTTTCATAACTTAGTGAGCACAACAATTCACCTTGTTATAGAAACTCCGGGAGCAACTGCCTTTCAAATTTTAAAAGATGCAACCCTGGAAGATTCCCCCACGCCGAAATTCATATTCCCGCCTGAATCACCCATAGAACCTGAAAATAATTTAACCTGGAAATGGTCACCAGATAGACCGAAGGTAATTTTTCCCTCCATTGAATCGGAAAACCTAAACGAATGCTTCCTTTTTATATCGAACAATCTTGATTTGGCAGACCAGTTTGAGGAAATCAGTCTCCTGCTAAAAAAAAAGAGCGATTTTTCAATCGGTAAAGTTCTTTTTTTTATCAATTCCCCAATTCTGTTATCCCCTCCCACTGATTTCCAACAATGGGTTGATGCATGTGCTCATTTTGCTGACGCCATGCTTTTTATTGGAAGAAATAATGAAAATGCTGGATTAATTAAATCATACCAGGATAGGTATTCAACTCTGCGATACCCCATGGAATCGATTGTACTTGGAAAGAAAAACAATCCATGGGCAAGAATTTTGGAATCCTTTCCACGACGAATCACCCATATTTTCGATTCTCCAGAATTATTAGATACTGAAGACCAGCCGGAGATGGACCGCTACCTGGTCCGCCTTCCATCAGGGCATCGTAAAGATTCTATACCTCTAATATTTACAAAATACTAAAAAATTATTACAGCCTGATCAAATATTCTCGACCCCAGAAATTCCAAAAGATATTATGATTTTACATTTGCCGGGGTGGCGGAATTGGTAGACGCGCTAGATTCAGGTTCTAGTGTCTGAAAAGACATGCGAGTTCAAGTCTCGCCCTCGGCACTAATTAATTTTTCATTTATTAACAAATAAGCTTGTTTCTTAGTGAATTTAATTAATTATAAGAACTCCAACCTTCAGCGATCATGAAATCAATTAAATCTACCTTTACATCCACTCTACTTTTTTTGACTCCGTTTTATTCTTATTCCCAAGATGACGACCAATCCGGTGGAGGAGAAAGTGCTGCAGAAGCTTCGGTTTCGGGTTCTGCTGCAAAAAAGGCACTAGGAGCACCCGAAGCTGCTGAGTCTAGTCCCTTAATTGTAGTCGCAAAAGCAGGTCTCTCATTGGACAAAATTGTTTCATCTTCCAAAGATCAACTAAGAGCTGTAACTTCACTTGGTGATACCACCAAGCTCAGAAATGCAATTGCCAGTGTCAATTCCGGCACTTCAAGCTTTAATGAAATTGTTGATATTGCGGTTTCTGCAAAAGCTACAGGTGTTACCATCGACCTCGAGGAAATTCAAGGAAGAGCTGAAACTATTCAAATTTATGTTAAGTCAGGCCTTAGTGGAGCAGAGCTTGATGCTAAGGTTTCTGCTTTAAAGAACCCTGCTACAACCGTTAATATAGCAGCTGAAAAGAATTCTGCTAATGTAATATCATCAGGAGGAGATACATCACTCCTTGAATTTCAGTCTTCGCTTGAGTCTGCAGGCGTCTCTTCAACTCACATACCGACAATTCTTTCTGCCTACGAAACCACATATCCAAACTTAAGCGATACAAACAAAGCTACTTTTGTTGACAATATTGCTAGTGCTTTTACAGGCAACTATAAGCTTGTTGATTTAGTTGGTAGTCGGGCACAACTTGATTCAACCAATGATGAATTTTCTGATCCTATAACCGCAGCTCAAATTGTTAAATATCATCCTGATGTATTAGCCGAATTTGTAAAAGTTACCGATTCAGACGCGCGCTTCGGCTTATTTGATTTGTACTACAATTTGGAAGCGAAAACCTCAGCCACCCTTATCACGACAGTTCATCCCGAAATTATAGAATTTGCTAACCTAGCAAATACTCTTTTCACCAATCAAACTTTAGGTGGAAGTAATTCGCTTTCAAGTATCCAGGCAGTTGATCTGAATTACATTACAACGAAATCTCCTGCTCAGCGACTTCTTAACTACCTTGCTCAATACAATATTCTCGGATTTAACACGGATACCAACGGTGACAGTAATTTAGTATCAGCATTACCAACTAACCTTTTCTCACGTGACAATTCAAATGCTGACATAACTCAATTTGCAGAATACCTTGCCCTTTACTCAACAGTCACAGATTCAGATGGCAAATTGGTTACCCAAGGTCGCGACTTGGGTGATAACGACCTAAGCGATTACAAAATACCCCTTTCAAATATTACGCTCTATCCTGGCAAAAATATAACAATAAGTGGAACCCTTGATGTTTCGAGTGAACTTCCCGAAGCAACACTATCAAACAATAATGTTGAACCTGAAGATATACGAATTGGTATAATAGGTGCCGCAAACGACATTACAATTTCTAATGACTTAACCATTTCAAATGTCAATAAAGTTGAAGATCATGCTTTGGTTATTGCTGCTGCAGATGATCTTGTAATCTCTCAAGGTAAAAAGGTAGAATATCAAGGTTCTAACCTTGCTCTTGCATCTGGGGACACCATGTATCTCGTAGATGTTGATATTGTTGCAGGTGGAAATGTTGCTATTGGAACCTTGAATGATTTACATGTTACTACTGGTTCCACAATCACTGCTGGTATCGGAGGTGCTACTCCCAATCCAGATCTAGTACTTTTGTATGCTAATGACCTGCTCAACTTAGATAATGTGAACTTCGCAGGTAATATTCGTGAGATTCATATGGATGCTAATCGAGTACAAATGAGGAACATTACATTACCTGCTAATTCATTTCTCAAAATTAACACCCCTGGATCAAGGAAATGGCAAAATGACTGGGTCACTGTTCAAGGAACTTCTTTACAATTTTCCGGAAGTGCTACTACTTCAGGTGCTGTTGTTTTGGAAAAAGTAACCCATCCAAACATTGGAGAGCTAAATGCTGGCAATCTCCCTGAAGTTGGAATTTAAAAACTATTATCACTCATACCCATGAAATTTTTATCAGCAGTCATCATATCATCAATTTTATTTAATTTTGCTTATTCTCAAAATACCACTGGTAGAAGATTGGACGCTGGTCTAACAAATTCTCCATCAGGGTTGGATATAGCTACTGAAAAGAAAAAAAGATCTGATGGAGAGGAGGACCTTTCAGAAAGTGACTCTGGTGTCCAAAGACCTATAGCCTTAAAATCTGGCGGGTTTTCTGCAAATTTTGCTTACAATTCTGACTTAACTTACCAAGATAATCCTTATGCTGTTGATGGAGGAGAGCTTGATTTTGCATCAGCACTATGGACCAACTCTTTTACATCATCTTTTGGTTTGGGGATAATTGATATGGGAGATTCAGTATTGACTCCATATGTTGGAGGTAGTTGGACTACTAATGAATATACAAGTGCTTTTGTTGATGCTACTCCAAATCAAAAAGGAGTTTTTAATTCTCAAAGTTTTAATTCCACAAATGCATTTGTTGCTTTATTGTCCCAATATGGAAATGGATGGTCATATAGTGGGGTCATTTCTTACAACATGACAAAATTGACTATCGATGAAACAGAAGCATTGCGTGATTTCACCTACACATTAAAGGCTTTGAAGTCCTTTTCAATTGATGACAGTCAAATAATTTTTGACGCTTCTTTTAACATTCATTCAACAGACGGTGATTCCCAAGGAAACTATAATGGTAGGGACGAGATGGATCGATTTGATATCGCAAGTTCTTTAAAACTTATCCGTGAAATAGGCCCAATAAATATAGCACCGAAATATACCATTCAATATTCAGACTATGCCAATGGCGCAAATGATGATCGTACTCAATTTCTTCACAACCTTGCGCTAAATTTAAATTATCAAATCACAGATAGTTTCAACCTTGAATTCAATACAGCCTACACCATCAACGACTCTTCTGGTTCGGACGATGATGATGATTATGAGATGTTTGATGCTGGTGCGGGGATTAAACTTAGTGCTAGATTCTGAACTTTTTTTTAAAATTTATTATTGCCGCTTTTTTTAGCGGCTTTTTTTTGTATGGCACAGAAAGAAGGATTTCTTTCTTAAACGGAACTGTTGAAACTATTGACGAACAAAACTCTTCAATAGATTTTGCTCAGGTTAATGATCAGATTGATAGCACCCTATTTTACGGAACAGGCAAAGGATCTAGATTCGAAATTATTAGCAAAACCTCAATTATCAGAATCGGCAGTTTGAGTTTTGCGAAATTTATAAGTGAATCAGATGTATACATTCATTCCGGGAGCTTTCTTTTTTGTTCAAAATATAAAAGTACTTATCTAAAAATTTCTTCCAGATTATCTACGGCAATTTTTAAAGGTTCAGGGACCTTCATTGTGGACTGTTTAGAGAATGGCGGGTTTAAATTTATACCTCTAGAGTGTGACGGTACATTGTCCACTGACAAATATCCTAATAAGAAATTAATAGAAGGACAGTTAATGCTCGTCGTAGGAAGCCCATCTTACCTTGGAAATGCATATGATATTGATCTCATGCTTCTTTTACAGTCCAGTAGACTCATAAACAACTTCCCATCCGCACTTACAACATTTGACCAAATTGGGTTGGCGATATATGTTCAACAACTGAAACTCAAGGGGAAATACGATGCTTTAATTGGTGACGCCAAAACAGAAAAAACTTTGCAAATTTGGGGCTTTGGACAAAAGCCTCCTGATGAGTAAATCGAGTAAAAATATTCAATTTACATGCTAAAACTATTATTTCAGTCAAGCAATTTGAACTTAAGTACTGATTGATATTTAATTCTCAGGCAAGGACGAATGGGCACCATCACAAAACGGGCCTTTTCCAGAATGCTTACAATTGCAAAATGCAATATTTTGAGATTTAGAAATTTGGACTTTTTCTGGAGTAAAACTAGTTCCTTTGTGAGAACCGTCACAGAAAGGTTGCTTGGAAGATTTCCCACATGAACACCACCAGTATTCACCTGCCTCTAATTTAATAACAGCTGGCATGCGGGATGCCACCACTGGTTTTTCGTCACCCATTCTATTATTCTTGACCCTCTTCTCCATGGTCGGAGTAAAGAACCGCATCGACATATATCTTTGAGGCAATAATGCCAAGAAGAAGAACGCCAAACATAACTACTGGCACAAGGATAACAGGTAGTTTCAACTTGGAATGTCCAATTTTAGGATCATCAATAAAATCGTGTGAACTCATAATAGTATTTGAATATGAAAGGGTATAAATTTCGTCAAACTTGATTCCTTCAAAAGTAGAAGTTCTTTACTCAACAACCCAGGAATTTTTACCGGTTAATAATTCTTGAAGGTTGCCCTCCCCGTTTGATTGAGATGCTTTAATCTGGGAGTGTAGAGCATCTTCATAAGTCTCTCTGCCTTCTATTTGACGAAGTATACCAAAGGGGGTTGGAAAGGCAGGATAAGCCATTTGAGCAAGAATAGAAGCGTAAGCCGAATTGTTGGTTTTTGATTGATGAACTAAAAGACCGGACTCATCATCTCCATCTTGTAATTCAACGATTTCAGGATCAAATCCATTGAGTCGAATGCCTTTATTCTCTCCACAGCGTAATGGTTTTCCT
>Ga0206129_10004844_pt1 | contig 14596 bp, 13 predicted proteins | sample Helgoland_Spring_8_FD_148616 | JGI IMG/M metagenome (GOLD analysis project Ga0206129, IMG submission 148616) | Pelagic subsurface seawater microbial communities from Kabeltonne, Helgoland, North Sea - Helgoland_Spring_Bloom_20160502_2 | ecosystem: Environmental > Aquatic > Marine > Epipelagic ...
CATAAACACAGAATTCACTCTTATGCCTTTGGGCCCTAATTCTTTTGCAAGTATTTTGGTTGCTGTGGCTAAAGCACCCTTTGAAGCTGCGTAACCACCTTGTGTTGGCAAGGGCTTTTTAGTAATAAGACTATTGATCATTACGATCGCTGCATTTGATTCCATTTTTTTAACAGCTGCCATGGTTAAATTCATGGTACCGAAGAAATTAGTGTTCATTGTTTCCTGCCAATCATTAAAATCAGAATCGCAAATTTCTTTAAAGTCACCAGACCTATATGCGCTATTTAAGAGGCCGTCCACTCGTCCGAAGCTATCCATTGTCTTGTTTACTAAGTTCTCACAATCACTGGGCTTAGTAATGTCACAAGGAACAGCAATAACCTCAGAACCTGACTCTGATATTTCTGCTTGAAGTTTATTCAACAGCTCGGTTGATCTTGCAGCTATAACTAATTTAGCACCTTCTCTGGCTGCCCCATAGGCTAATTCTTGGCCTAGACCTGGCCCAATACCTGAAACAATCACAACTTTATTTTCTAGAATCATAAATTCTCCTTATCTATGTATTGATTTATATACTCATTAAAATTTGTTTCTATAAATGTAGGCGCCAGACCAAATTCTTCGAGTGAGTAGTGATGAGAACCCATTTCATGCTGGTTCTCTTCTTTCCATGCAGTCATAGCATTCTCAGCTTGGTCAGTAAAATCTTGGCCTATAAATTTATAGACAATCGACATTTCTGCAATGGGGTCTTCAATCATCTTAAGAAAATCTAGATTTAAAAAATTGTCAGGATTAGCATTGCTCACCTCCATGCAGTGATTTAATACTTTTGATAATTTATTCGCCCAGTGGGAGCCAATATTATTTTTATCATAACTATTTGTCAGTGGTTCAAATAGATTGGCGCACATAGAACAAAATGAAGGCACAGTTTTTTGAGGGTCTCTGTGAGTTTGAATAACTTTTGAATCAGGAAATACCATCAGCAGCTTATCAATAAAGCCGAGATGATGAGGTGATTTTAACACCCATCTTTTTTTCTCTCTGCCAGGATTCTGCCATTGAAGATACTGGAGCATGATTTTTAACTGATTGTAGGCATGAATATGATCCTGATCTTCAACCCAGGATGAATAACTGGGCAATCTCATAAATGACTCAGGAACTGTGCTAAAAAATGTATGTTCCAGGAGCAAGATTTCTTCATCTGCACCTTTGTAGTCCCACGGATGAATAGTTAATGCTTCTGGTGAGGCGGCTACCACAGCATCAACCTCGGCTTTTCCTAAAGCCATTCGCTCTGATGGATTGCCTCGCTCTTCATTAGGCAGCATTGCTGGATATCTGCCTTCCCACCAAAGCATCGCTGTATGTCTTGGGTCAGCGGCAAGCAACCTGTGAGTCATGGTACTGCCTGTTCTTGGCAAACCTACGATGACAATTGGTGCGACTATCTGCTCATTTAAAATTTCAGGATGATTGATCACAGCATCTTCCATTCTTAACATATTTGACAGTACGCCTATGAGTCTATGGTGTTGAGCTTGCATGCCAATCTCATTTAAGTCAGCCTCATTGTTAATTGAATAAACTAACTTATTGAACCCTTCTTCAAATAGAGGATTCCCCAAAAAGCTTAACCCTGTAATTTTCTTAGCTTCGCCAAGCAGTTGATTTGCATCAAGCATGTTCTACCTCCAAATCTGTTAATTTCTTAATCGATACCTCAGGAATAGGGCAGCTATTCGCACCTATCCACCTAAGAAGCATAGCCCCGTTGTCTCTTCCCTCTGTAATAAGATTATTTTCAATGCCAAGATTTTTGTGACTTACTATTATGGTTACTGAATGATCGGGATTCATGTTCGCCGTTACTGAATTTAGATGAATTGGATTATGTCTGTAGTCTAATGATTCCATCCAATAATTTTCAAGCTGAAAGTTCCAAAATTCACAAGAAGGTATATCAGTTTTAATTTCGAGAAATTCATCTGAATTAAATTCAAAATAGCCATGCAGATAAAATATTTTTGGATCTCCTCCAGCAGCTTGAAAAAAAGCTTGATCTCCTAGAGGCAATTGATTCTTATGATTTTTCTTAAAATCATGCACCCATCCTAAGAATGTTTGCGCTGTTCCTTTAACAAAAGCTAGAGACTGCTTGAGATGTTTATTTAGATTATCATTTGTTAAAAGCTCTGGATCTGATGATTTTCCAACTTTGGTTATATTTACCACAGCATGTTTTTGCGAGACTCTTCTGGAGTATGTCTGCCTAACTATTAACATGTTTGCTCGAGAGGGCATGTGCAAGTAATTATTCGAACTTACCTCTTGCCCCAGGACTAATTTAAAATCCCCATCCTCAGATACAGTAATTTCAGACAAATCAATTTCACCCAATGAGCTCATGGTCCCATCGATTGAATATCTATTTTCCTTAACCCCAAAACTAAGATATTCAACTTCACCAATGTTTCCAAATACTTCATAGGAATTAGAGCCATCTATATTTGCGTTGAGATAAATGTTGTCGGGATTATCAGCACCAATTTTTGCTGTTTCATGCGACAAACTATAAAAAGATGGGTGGTATTTATTTGAGTGCTCTATGTTCATCTCAAGAGACAATCTTAATAACCTTGTAAGGTATCTGTAGCCCTCAACCTCATCTGTATTGGTCAAATCATCCTGGTTTGAAACGATATCCCCAATCGACTTAAGCTCGTCACAAAATTCATTCCAGTTTTGCTTAAATGTTTGTGTCATATTATTTCTTTTTAATTAAATAAATATATATTAAGGTTAGCAGTAAATCATATAAATTTTAAGATGCCAAAACCACAAGAAAGAAATCAAGAAGAGACCAAAGTAATTTTTCAATCCTGGTTGGAAAAAAAACTTGATACTGCGACTAACCTAAGTATAGAAATTTTGGGCGGGCCAGAAAACACTGGCTTCTCTAATGAAACTTTAAGCTTTCAAGTTTCATATTCTCTCAACGATGAAGCTGTAAGCAAAGGCATGGTTTTAAGATTCTATCCCGAAGGTTTTTTTGTGTTTCCTAATTACGATATTCATAAACAATTTTTAATCATGCAAAAGCTGTCTGCTCATAATATTAAAGTTCCGAATGTTTTATGGTACGAGGAGAGCGATGCAGTATTCGGAACTTCATTTTATGTCATGGAAATGGCCGAGGGCGATGCTCCTTCTGACAATCCACCTTTTCATCAAGAGGGTTGGGTTGCGGATTCCTCAGAAGAGATTCGTGAGAAAATTTGGTGGGGCTGGGTTGAAGAAATGTCTAAAGTGCATCAAGTAGATATCTCAACAGGTGAGTATGAGTTTTTGAATAGACCTGAATTGGGCGATAACTATCTTGATCAAGAGCTTAATTATTATTTAAATTTTCATGAGTGGGCAATGGAAGGAGAGCCTCATCCTGTAGCTGATAAGGCTCGTGAGTGGTTAATTGCAAACAAGCCTGTGTCAAATCAATCCTCGATTGTCTGGGGAGACTCCAGATGTGCAAATGTAATGTATCTACCTGATGGGGAAATCTCTGCAGTTCTTGATTGGGAAATGGCATCTTTGGGTGATCCTTGCATGGACTTAGCATGGGGCATTGCTATTGACGACTGCAACAGCAAGGGTGTTGGCGCAGAAAGATTACCTGGATTCCCAGGACCTGTTGCCACCATAGCAAAATGGGAGGCTCTGACAGGTTTCAGTGCAGATAATTTTGATTATTTCTACACATTGGCTTTGTATAAATTTACGGTAATAATGATCAAGGTTGTAAGAAAGCTTGAGCATTATGAAATAATGCCTATGGGTTTAAATGCACATATTAATAATCACGTTACACCTATTTTAGAAGCAAAACTTAAGGAGCTTTAATCATGGCTATTTTTTCTATTTCTCACTCAGAGAGTGGTCGCAAACAACTTTCTCTCAAGAGCCCCGTTGACCTTTCACACATTGATACATACGACTGTGCAACCTCAGATGAGGTGTCTGAAGTTATGACACAAGCAAAAATTGCTCAATCTAAGTGGAAACAAACAACCTTAAAAGAGAGGGTTGAGTTAATGCATAGAGTTGCTGATGTTGTTATCCAGCAACAGGATAGGATTATGGATGTTGTTATGCGTGAAACTGGCAAGCCTATTCAAGAGGCTATGGCTATGGAGGTTTTTTCAGCGGTGGATTCCCTAGTTTTCTATGCTAAGAGAGCTGAGAAATGGCTTTCCGATAAAAAAATTAAGATGCACGGACCGATGCGATTCTTAAAGAAAACAATTATCACCTATAAGCCTCGAGGAGTTGTCGCAGTTATTACCCCATGGAATGGCCCATTTATTCTTTCAATCAATCCTGTAATCCAGGCAGTACTATGTGGGAATAGCGTTATCGTTAAACCTTCAGAAGTTACACCAATGTCAGGCGCTATGGTTCAAGAGATTTTTGCATTAGCAGATGCTCCTATGCACTTAGTTCAGACTCTCATTGGCGACGGTGAAACTGGTGCTGAGTTAATTAGTCAAGGACCAGACAAGGTCTCTTTTACTGGCAGTGTTGCTACTGGCAAGAAAATTGCTTCAAAGTGTGGTGAGATGCTGATTCCTTTCAGCTTAGAACTTGGTGGCAAAGACGCCATGATTGTATGTTCGGATGCTGATGTTAAAGATGCAGCTAGTGGTGCAGTTGTCGGCTCGTTTATGAACGCGGGTCAGTACTGCTGCGGCACCGAAAGAATTTATGTAATGTCAGATATATACAATGAATTTGTTGCCGAAGTTGTTTCTATTACTAAATCTCTAGTCCAGTCAAATGATTGCAAAGGTGACGTTGGTCCTACCTTTTGGGATAAGCAAATAGATATTATCGAAGATCACGTTAATGATGCAATCGCCAAAGGAGCAACTGTTCTTGCTGGTGGAAAAAGAAATCCTGCGTTTGAAGGTCTCTACTTTGAGCCAACCGTATTGACAGAGGTTACTCATGAGATGAAGATCATGAAGGATGAAACGTTTGGGCCAGTTATATGCATTATGAAGGTGAGCTCTGAGGATGAAGCCTTATCACTAGCCAATCAGTCTCATTATGGGCTAAACGGAAATGTTTGGACAAAGGATTTAGTCAAGGGTCAAAATCTGGCTCGCTCCATAGAAACAGGTGCTTGCTCGGTAAACGATATGGCGATGAGTTATGGTGTTAACGAAGTTCCATTTGGTGGAGTTAAAAATAGTGGCTTAGGTGTGGTAAATGGCAAAGAAGGATTGCTTGGATATGCTCACGCAATGCCAATTATTATTGGCAAGAAATCCGCATCAGCTTACCCCTATACCGATAAATCATTTGAGCAACTTAAAGGTGCTTTAAAAATATTTTGGGGAAATCGCTTGGTCAGAAAGTTATTTGGATAAATTAATTATTCTCAACTTCAACCTGAATATCAATATCAACAGTATCTAACTGGTCTGATGCTTCAGTTAGAGCTGTCTCCAATGCAGATTTTGCATCTTCTAATTTTGATTTTACCTCGTTGAGTTCTTCATCAGTAAGCTGTGCTTGAATTTCTTCAAAAATCGATTGAATATCTATATCGGACATATCATCTGAGTTAATTTTAATTCTTATATCTTTTTTAACTTCCTCATCATTGTTGTCATTTCCATCAATTTTTATTTTAAAGATTTTCTTTAACTCGCCGGAATTTACTTTTTTATTATCAGCTTTAAATATCAACACTTCATGGTCTTCAATTTCATTAAAGTTAATTTTTTGACCTGAATCTTCGTTCCAATGAAGTCGCTTTATATCTTTAGCCTCAAATTTTTTTTGAATCATTTTGTGATTTGGTTTTGGTCCGATATAGTCATCGATGATAATAGCAAAACCAATAATGCTTCCTAGAATTAAAGCTTGAATATATTTTTCATTCATATTTACTCCTATGTTAATCTCTTTTTTGTATAGACGTCAAACTATTGGAAAAGTTCATTTTTTTGGCTTTGCTACATCTAAATAAGTTGGTTTCTCGCCACCGCCATGAACTTCCAGAGCCGCTCCTGTAATCCAGCCTGCTAAATCGGAAGCAAAGAATATACATGCATTTGCTATGTCTTCGGGTTTACCCATTCTTTTCATTGGTATTGTTTTAGCAACTTTGTTAATTTCTTTTTTGCTGCCGTAATGAAGTATTGAATTTTCAGTTTCTATGTATCCAACAATGATTGAATTTACTTTAATCTTTGGAGCCCATTCAACTGCCAATGTTTTTGTTAAATTGACTAATGCTCCTTTTGCAGCGCCATAAGCAGCACTACCAGGGGTAGGTCGAGTAGCGGTAACACTAGAGATATTAATAATGTTCGAAACTGTTTTCTGTTTAATCATTTTTTTTGCAATTTTTTGGCTCAAGTTCAATGGAGCTGTTAAATTAAGATCAATAATTGCTTCATGAAATTTTGGTGATGCAGTGAGTGAGTCTGCCATTGGAGCTCCTCCAGCATTGTTGACAAGAACATCTATTGACTTATATTTTGATGCTATATCATTTATCGCACTATCTATTGATTCTGTTTTTCTGATATCACATTCAATAAAATATCCTGCATTGCCTTTAGATTGAATTTTTCTTTTAGGCTTATTTCTGGCAAGCACTATTACGTTCGCTTGATGCTTTAAAAAAGTTTTTGTGATCTCAAGTCCAATGCCCTTGGAGCCACCAGTTATGACGACAGTTTTATTTTTAAAATTTATATTCGTCACTCAATTCACCTTTGTTGTTTGATAATTAATTATAACCCTGCCAATAAAATCTTTTAAGTAGGCACGGATTTTAAACTACTTGTAAAGTTGACATATTATTTATGATTGATACCCATTGATTCATACATAAGTTTGTATAATCTAGTCATTAATACATTGAAAAAAATCTAGGAGTATATCTATGAAAATTGCAATTCTTGGCGGAACAGGAGCTCTTGGTAAAGGATTAGCCTCGAGATGGATCAAAGCTAATCACGAAGTTTTAATCGGCAGCAGAGATATAAATAAAGCTCAGGAAATAGCTGTTGAGCTTGGTCTTGAGTCATCAGCTGGAATGTTCAATATAGATGCTGCAGACCTTGCCGATATAGCTTGTTTAACAGTTCCATTTGCTCATCAAGAGGCAACATTATCAAGCATTGGTAATAAGTTAGAGGATAAGATTTTAATTGATGCGACAGTTCCACTGGTTCCACCTAAGGTAATGAGAGTTCAACTGCCACCAGAAGGCTCTGCTGCTATGAAAGCGCAAAGTATCGTAGGAGAGGGCACTAAAGTTGTTTCAGCTTTTCAGAATATCTCTGCTGAATTATTGCAAACAGACAAAGAAATTGATTGTGATGTCCTGGTATCAGGAGATTTTCTAGAAGCAAGAGCTACTGTTATAGATCTCGCAAAAGATGCAGGCTTAACTGGTTGGCATGCTGGTCCTTTATGTAATTCAGTTGCAGCCGAAGCTTTGACATCCATTTTGATTGCCATTAACAAAAAACATTCTTTGCAACATTCTGGCATAAAGATCACAGGCCATTAGGTTTCGAGTAGAATTATTAACTCAATTAATCTAACAGCTTTAGAAGATTTTCCTCTGATCAATCCGGGCGATGATCTAGCTGACTTGATTATCCAATACTTAACTCACCAGAATATTCATCTTGAAGATGGTGACATTTTAACTGTTGCTCAAAAGGTAGTATCAAAAAGTGAGAATAGATATCTTGATATTTCTACTTTAACTCCAACCTCAGAAGCCATCTCACTTGCAGATAAGATTGATAAAGATCCACAATTTGTTCAAGCCATTCTTAATGAATCAAAGCAAGTTGTTCGCCACAGAATGGGAGTGTTAATTGTTGAGCATAAACTAGGTTTTATTCATGCTAATGCTGGCATAGATCGCTCTAATATAGATCAATCGTTAAATCAGGTTCTCCTGCTTCCCGAAGATCCAGATTTATCATCAGAAAAATTGCGCTCAACTATTAGCAAGCATTTCGGCAAAAACATTGCTTTAATTATTACTGACACCATGGGTCGTCCATTTAGAAATGGTATCGTAGGGTTCGCTATAGGTAGCTCTAATTTAGAATCTGTTGTTGACGAGAGAGGTAAACAAGACATATACGGCAATATTTTAAAAGTAACTCAAATAGCAGTAGCAGACGAGTTGGCAGCAGCAGCTTCTTTGTTGATGGGCCAAGCAGATCAAAAAAAACCCATTGTTCTCATTAGAGGTTATAAATTTAACTTCTCAACATCAAGCAATGGAAAGGATCTTATTAGAAGCGAGGAAGAGGATTTATTTAGATGAAGAATTATCTACTTTTATGCGGCGGGGTCGGTGGAGCTAAGCTAGCACTTGGATTTTCTAAGATTCTCTCTGATTCTAATTATACTATTGCTGTAAATACCGGTGATGATTTCAAGCACTTTAATCTTAAGATTTGTCCTGATCTTGATACCGTGATGTATACCTTATCCAACGAGTCTGATTTATCCAAAGGCTGGGGCAGGGCAAATGAATCTTGGGAAATGTTATCGGCTCTTGAGAAACTTGGCGGAGAAACATGGTTTCAGTTAGGTGACAAAGATCTTGCTACTCATATTATTCGCACGCAATTAATTGCCAATGGGTCTAGCCTGTCGGAAGCCACACAAGAACTAACCCAGCGATTTGGTTTGAAGTCGAATATTTTACCCATGACTGATGATCTGGTTGAAACATACATTCAAACTGAAAATAGACTCTTATCTTTTCAAGAGTACTTTGTGAAGTTTCAATGCGAGCCCTCTGTGACTGATTTTGTTTTTAAGGGCCTTGATAAGGCTAGATTTAATTCTCTCATCGATCTAGAGGCATTTGATGAAATAGTTATCTGTCCCTCTAACCCTTTTGTTAGCATTAGCCCAATTATTCAATTAGACCCCCTTAATCAATTTTTAAAATCACATCCAGAAAGAGTAAGTGTTGTTAGCCCAATTGTTAATTCAAAATCTTTAAAGGGACCAACCTCTAAAATGATGAATGAGCTTGGCATGGAGACATCGGTTCTGACTATTGCAAACTATTACTCTAAGTACGCTCAAACTTTATTTATAGATTCTACCGACCATCAAGAAGAATCTTTGATCGCAGGCATGGGATACAAGGTATCGCTTGCAAACTTGATCATGAACAATCTGGACTCTAAAATCAATCTTGCGCAATCGGTAATTGATTATTTGGAAGCAAAATAACATGCAGGTATCCGCTTTTATTCCTATTAAGAAATACAGTCACTCAAAAGGGCGTCTTGCTAGCATTCTATCAGAGCAGCAAAGATCAGATCTATCAAAGGCAATGGCAGCTCAAACTATTAAGGCTTTAACTCACTCTAATATCTGCGATTCAATTACCTTGGTAACAAATGATCCTGATTTAATTATTGAAGGCGCTTCTACCTATTTTACTGAATCATCCTTAAACCAAGCGCTAAATGAAGCTATTGCTTGCAACGACTCTAATAATCCAATATTAATTATGCATGCAGACTTACCCAGAATTAACGAAAGAGACCTCGATAATCTTGCTGCCTCATTCAATAAATCGTTTATCAGCATAGTGCCTGATATTGAAGAATCTGGAACAAATTGCCTTCTGTATGATCCAGCAATGAAATTTAATCTTCAATTTGGTATTGATAGCTATGCTTTATTTTTAAGGGAATTTAAGGCGAATCATTGTCGTTGGAATCAACATTCTATTGAGTCACTGCAGTATGACCTTGACTCAGAAGATGATTACTTCAAACTAAAGGATTATGTTCGAGGTTAATAGATTGGAAATTCAGGAACATTCTAATAATAGCTTAAAAAAGCTCCTTACTTCAGAGACTTGTCTTGAAGATGACTTATTGCACCTGTCTAAAATTGCACTAACTGATTCGCTGGTAGAGCATGCATTCTCCAAAAAACAGAACTATTACCCAGATCAATTAACCTATTCTCCAAAGGTTTTTATACCTCTTACTTTTTTATGCAGAGATGTTTGCCATTACTGCACCTTTGCCAAAACGCCCAAAAAGGTGGAGTCGCCATATTTATCAGTTGAGGAAGTTATCAGAATTGCCAAGGAGGGCGAAGAGAAGGGCTGTCATGAAGCGCTATTTACCCTTGGGGACAAACCTGAACTAAGGTACAAAGCTGCCAGAGATGCCCTGGCAGAAATGGGATATCAAACAACAAATGAGTACGTTGCTGCCTGCGCGGAAGCAGTCTTAGAGCACACATCATTGATACCTCATCTTAATCCTGGGTGCTTAACTGAGACCGAGTTAGACATGCTTAAACCCTTAAGTGGCTCTATGGGACTGATGGTTGAGTCTCTATCGGCAAACCTATGCAAGAAAGGACAGCCACATTATGGCTCGCCAGACAAAGAACCAATTTTTAGAATGCAAACCCTCATCAATGCCGGTAAAAGAAATATTCCATTTACAACAGGCATTCTCATTGGCATAGGCGAGACTAGGCTAGAAAGGCTTGAGTCTATTTTTGCTATAGCAGAACTTCATCAAGAATATGGGCATATTCAAGAAGTGATAGTTCAAAATTTCAAAGCCAAAGCAAACACTTTAATGGAACATTCTCCCGAGCCATCTTTTGACGAGTTAATTTGGACAATTGCAATGGCAAGATTAATTTTACCTGGCGATATTAGTCTTCAGGTTCCACCCAACCTTAATCCACAGCACCTTGAGAGGCTCATTGAATCTGGCATTAATGATTTTGGTGGTATCTCACCTGTAACAAAAGACTTTGTTAATCCGGAAGCGCCATGGCCTGAAATCAAAAAATTAACTTCCACAGCAAGTCTTCTCGGGCAAGACTTGAGAGCTAGAGCAACACTTTATCCAGCTTATTTTAAAAATCTTGCTTTACATACATCTAAGAACGTAGCTTCAAAATTGTTGCAGAAAGTTGATTCTCAAAACCTGATTCGTTCAGATAAGTGGGTATCAGGGGTCAGCACAACCATTCCTTTGTATTCAAATACGAGTTTTAAATCAGATATTCAAAATAGCATTAAAAAGATTCATGAAAATTCAGATCTTGATGCTTTGCAACATATTCTGACAGCCAGAGACAGAGATTTTAAATATTTGATGGATTATGCAGATGATTTAAAGACTCATGTGCATGGGCATGAGATTACTTGCGTTGTGAACAGAAATATTAACTACACCAATATCTGTTCGTTTAAATGTAATTTTTGTGCTTTCTCTAAAGGTACGGGTCATTCTGATTTGAGAGGTAAACCATACAATATTACTCATGATGAGATAGCAAGAAGAACACTAGAGGCTATAGATAGGGGGGCAACTGAAGTTTGTCTTCAAGGTGGCATCCATCCTAAATATACTGGGAATACATATCTAGATATAGTTAAAACAATTCGGTCTGTTTCAGAGACTGTTCATATTCATGCATTCTCTCCCCTAGAAATTGATCATGGCAGACGAACATTAAATATCTCGGTTGAAGAGTTTCTTATTGAGCTAAAAAATGCAGGGCTCAACTCGTTGCCTGGAACAGCAGCAGAAATTCTAGATGACGATATTAGAGCTATTATTTGTCCTGATAAATTAAATTCCCAGGAATGGGCTGATGTAATTATGGCAGCTCACTCAGTGGGATTGCCGACAACATCTACAATGATGTTTGGTCATGTTGAAAATATGTCTCATGTAGCAAGGCACTTTGGTGAGCTTAAAGCTATTCAAAATAAAACTAAAGGGATAACGGAGTTTGTGCCTTTACCTTTTGTTGCAAGTGAAGCTCCTATTTACATGCGGGGTTTATCAAGGCCCGGTCCAACCTTCAAAGAATCTGTATTGGTTCATGCAGCTGCGCGTATTTTCTTTTATGATTCAATTGATAATATACAAGGCTCATGGGTCAAAATGGGTCTGCCAGGCTTAAAATTTCTATTATCAGCTGGGATAAATGATGTTGGTGGAATATTGATGAATGAAAGCATAACAAAAGCAGCTGGAGCCTCCTTCGGCCAAGAACTTAATCTTGCTGATGTGGATCGAATTGCTAAATCTCTTGATTTAGACTTAGTTCAAAGAACTACTCTTTATCAAAAGCTTGATAGCAAGATATCAGACTTATCTAAATCACAAAGTATTCCCTTGCTTCCTATTGTTAATGAATACCACAAACCTTCGGCAACCATATAACTACTTATGAAAAATAAATTATTTGACTTGGCTATTGTTTTTATTGGATACATTGTCTGCATCTATTCAATGGTGCTTACATGGAATCTACTCATAGATTCTAATATCTTCCTTAGATTATTAGCGTGTCATGTCGAAGCAACTATATTTATATATATATTGAGTGTCGCATTTAAAAATTCGAGTTGGTACGATGCTTTTTGGTCTGTCATACCAGTTGTATTAACTATTTTATGTTGGATTGATATTCATGCTGCAGGAAATGTCCTTAGAGCAGGAATGATGTTTGATGTAATGGTTTTTTGGGCAATTAGATTAACCTATAACTGGATTAGATCATGGGATGGGTTTACTCATGAAGACTGGCGTTATGTCATGATGAAAGGGAAGGCTAAAAATAAATTTCAGTACTTTTTAATCGACTTCGGAGCCATACATCTAATTCCAACATTGTCAGTATTTATGGCCTTACTGCCAATGAATTACACGCTATATTATCCTGGTCCTGAAGTATTCTGGTTGGATTGGGTGGCTTATGCTATTGGTACATCGGCGGTATTTATTCAAATTATCTCTGATCAGCAAATGTATAACTTCAGACGGTCATTAACTGAGCCTCAAACGATGCAATCAGGGCTATGGTTCTATTCACGTCATCCTAATTATCTTGGAGAAATACTCTTCTGGTTTAGTCTCTTTATCTTCTCTTTAACTAATGGTTTGGCAGCCTCATGGTTGATTATTGGCACAATCACAATGTACGCATTGGTTGCCATTACTTCTGTTGCTATGATGGATAGTAGGTCTTTGCAAAGACGTCATGATTTTAAAGCTTACATGGATACGACCCCTGCAATATTTTTTAACTTTTTTAAGAGGAAAGCATAATGCGTTATTTTTTTAGCTTACTGACTTCACTGTTTCTAATTTTACCAATTAGCTCGGGAGAACTATCTTCTGCTTTGGATCAAAACTTAAACGGCGTTATGACTAAAGTTACAGACTGGAGACATCATTTTCATCAATACCCAGAGTTATCCAATAGAGAATTTAAAACGCAAAAATCTATCAGTGAAGCTCTTATTGAAATGGGTCTTGAGCCTAATACATCCTATGGTAAAACTGGAGTAACTGCTTTCATAAGAGGACAAAATCCAGGACCTTTAATCGCATTAAGAGCCGATATTGATGGGTTGCCTGTAACTGAAAAATTGAATCTTCCATTTTCATCAAAAGAAAGAACTAACTATCAGGGCAATGATGTTGGAATTATGCATGCTTGTGGCCACGATGCCCATATAGCAACCCTTCTAGGTGTTGCTAGTTTCCTGTCGCAAAATACTGACAAACTTGATGGAGATATTCTATTAATCTTTCAACCGGCAGAAGAGGGTGCACCTGAAGGAGAAGAGGGTGGTGCAGAATTAATGCTAAAAGAAGGGCTCTTTGAAGCAGAAAAACCAGATGCTATTTTTGGTATGCACGTCTCCAATGCCAAGCATGGGCAACTTTGGACAAGACCAGGGCCATTTATGGCTTCAGCAGAAGCTTTTAGGATTACAGTTGAGGGAAAACAAACGCATGGATCGCGCCCATGGAATGGTGTAGATCCTATAGTAGCCGCATCCGATATTGTTACCACCTTGCAAACCATCGTTAGTAGAAGGCTTAATCTTCTTGATAGTCAGGCTGTAGTGACTGTAGGCATTATGAAGGGTGGCACCAGAAATAATATTATTCCATCAAGTGCTTATCTAGAGGGAACTATTAGAACGTTTAAAGACTCTTATGCTGATCAGATTAGAGAAGAAATATCTGTTATTGCCAATAATATTGCTGCTGCACATCATGCTAAAGCTAATGTCGAGTTTAAAGTCTATGGTGGCTATCCAGTAACTTATAACGATATTGACCTAGTGGAAAAGTATGCATCCTCTCTATCTAGAGCAGCTGATGGTAATTACTATGAGGCTAAGGTTCCAAGGACAGGCGCAGAGGATTTCTCATTCTTTGCACAGCAAGTTCCGGGGTTATTCTTTTTCCTAGGAGTCAACTCACCTGGAGAAGAAGTTTCCCCTACGAATCATTCACCATATTTTTATGTTGATGACTCAGCACTCACAAATGGTTTGAAAGCATTTGTAAACTTAGTCGAAGACTATTCCAGCGACTATAACCTTAATAATTAAAGAACTTCGCATTAATACCTAATATTTAACATAATATATATTATGCGAAGTAATATGTATCATCATTAGACCCTTCTACTCTATATATGACATAAATAAGGTTATATATTTTTA
>Ga0206129_10004855_pt1 | contig 14552 bp, 12 predicted proteins | sample Helgoland_Spring_8_FD_148616 | JGI IMG/M metagenome (GOLD analysis project Ga0206129, IMG submission 148616) | Pelagic subsurface seawater microbial communities from Kabeltonne, Helgoland, North Sea - Helgoland_Spring_Bloom_20160502_2 | ecosystem: Environmental > Aquatic > Marine > Epipelagic ...
ATACTGTCATTCTATAGAATTAATCAATGGGTTAATAACATTTAATGCTTACCTAACAAAGGCCGAGCCAGACGCCATAGAAATGGGCTTTTTGAGAGGTAGTATGATTTCAAATGGGCCTGCATATGCGTCACCAAGATCGGTTGATTTCTCGATGATTGTTTGTTGTGTCGGCATCACATCAAAATACTTAGAGCCAGTTCGAAGGAGGTCGATGAGTTGATCAACCTCTTTGTGCCCATCTTTATCACGCCAGAAGCCCTTCACCCGAATAGCTGTAATTTCTGGCAACTCAGGCGAGGCTCCCGCTCGTGGTTTTCTGCCACTCATATTGGCAGCCATTGCATCTATGTTGATCTGAGCAAATGCAGAATCGCCATTTTTTGTGCTGGCAAAATCACTAGTGATAACCGACTGCAGAATATTAGCCGAGTCATCATCACTAGATGTTCCGGCAACCGGCTCGCTGCGGACAAAACCAATAATAGGATCAAAATCAACCAACCAAACCTTATCACTTTTAAAATGGAGGGCCAAATCATCAAGCATATCGATCCACTCGGTACGTGCAGCCTGCGCTTCTACTAGCTGATGCGAAATGACATCAAGTTGAGCTTCTTTCTTTGCCAATTCATTCAATGGCTTAGCGTAGAGATCTCTCTCATTAACCTCTTGAGTGATTGTTTTGAGCCCAGCTTCCGATAAGCCTTTGCGGCCCATGTTCGTCCATGACCAGACAGCCCAGCCCGCAATCAATAACACCGACGCAAAAACCAACCATGGCTTGCGCCGGGTTGTCTCACGCTCACGAAATACCTGATCCGGCACAAGATCAATGGTAAGGGATGTTTTACCTTCGGCACGCAGAGCTAGTCCCACCAATTCACCTAGCATGTGGGCTTCAGCGCTCACTTGCTCAACATTGACATCCGCACCTACTGAAATCTCTTTCAGAGGATTAAATAGCTCTACAGGTAGCTGTAGTTTTTCCTCAAAAAATTTGTCGATATAAGGCAAATTAGCGCCACCTCCAGAGAGAAAGATTTTTTGCGGGGCGCGCCCACCGTGCTGACTGCGGAAGTAATTTGTTGTTCTGGCAATTTCTGCAGGGAGCTTACTGAGGGCATTACGAATAACGGTGGCAAGCGCTGCCGAATCCTCACTGAGCTGAGACGTGTGCGCTGTATTAAGTGCGACGAGGCCATTGTTGCACTTTTGGGCTTCCGCCTCGGAAAAGCTAATCCCATATTGCTTGGTAATGGCAGTCGTAATTGAAGCTCCGCCGACAGCGACGCTACGCGTAAACATTCTTTTTCCCTCAAGATAGATCAGGTTGCAGGTTTTTGCTCCGATATCTATGAGCAGAGTAGTGCTTTCTAGCTCAGGGTAGCTATGCAGCAGCGCATTGTAGAGCGCCATGGGTGAGGCATCAACATCGACTGTCCTTAGCCCTGTATCGGCCACAATATCATTCAAATCATTGAGCGAATCGCCTTTAATGGCAACCAGAGCAACCTCCTTGTCTGTCGAATTACTATCAAGAAGCTGCCAATCCCAGATTACCTCTTCGATCGGAAATGGCACGTGTTGCTGCGCTTCAAAAGCTACTAACTGTTGGATATTGTCGTCCTCAATCGGAGGCAACTTAATAAAACGCGTAAAAACAGACTGGCCGGAAATCGAATAGTGTAGCTTGCTCGACTTACTGATACCCAGACGGTCAATGAGTTCCGAGATAGCCACCCTAATCTGAGGAAGCCGTGCCATTTCTGCAGCAGGGTCGGCCAAAATAGAGGCGGCATCATACTTTTGAAGCGTTAGTCGCCCAGACTTTGACACCGCAAATACTCCCATCGCAATGCGTTGGGAGCCTATGTTGAGTGCTACAATGGATTTTGAATCAGCCATGATTGATCAAAAATTACTAGGTTTGCTATCAAGCTCACTAAATAGTTTATATACGTGTAATACTTTCACAAGCGCCATTTTAATCGGGCTCCTCGATTTCCGCATAACGATCCCACCAGAAAAATTTGAAGGGGGTTTCATTTTTGTTGAGTAGTGGGATTTTTTTGTAAGGAGTGAGTTTGTCCCACCACTTACCTTTCGACTTAGACATCGTAGTGAAGAACCCAGAACTTTTAACGGGCTGCACTCCGTTTATCAAAATTTCACCGCCGATCTCTTTAATGGTGTTTGCTGCTGCCTTATCTTTGCCGCTGATACGCTTGACCGCCGATGGCGACAGATAAACCGAAACGTAGATATCCTCATCAATAGGCACGTTGACGTAATTGATCTCCTTCTCCAGTAAGCGCACTTTCGTGTCGCCGTTCTCTGTGACATTGGCAGCGACATACCACTTGACGGTAACACGATCTGCGAACAACTCAGCTCTATTAGAAGCCGCTATTTTAATTTTCAATTCAACCTCTAACCATTCCTTTGGGTCGAATTTTTTAGCTGTCGTACGGCCGTCAATGGTTGGCGAGAGCATCGCTTCAAATTGAGGCTTTTCGATATCCACCTCATATTGCTGCGCCATCAATACCGATGACATACCCATCAAGCCTAGCAAGGCAGGCACCACCACTTTAGTAGGGAATGTTAAATTCATATTCAATAATTCTTCCAAGATACTAGCTAGCCAAAGCACCACTTGACCAGCAGAAACGAGAAATATTATATTTTTTATCGTTATTTTGTTTTTGCTTCTGAAAGACTTCGAAATGCAATGTCAGTGTTTCTTCAGTTCCTGCACATCTCGCTTGTGAATTTCGCGTCAGTATGATTTGTAAAGCTGCATCATGGCAAAGCCACAAAAGACAGCGATTCAGCCCACGCGCGCAGACGATTTTCCAGAATGGTACCAGCAAGTTGTTAAAGCTGCTGACATGGCAGAAAATTCAGAAACCCGCGGCTGCATGGTCATCAAGCCCTGGGGATATGGCATATGGGAGCTTATTCAGCAGCAGCTCGATGTGCGTTTCAAAGAGACAGGGCATCAGAACGCTTATTTTCCGCTATTAATCCCCCTATCCTATCTCGAAAAAGAGGCTGAACATGCCGAAGGCTTCGCCACGGAGTGCGCCGTCGTTACACACCACCGGCTTGAAGCTGTCAAAGATGACGAGGGGAAAACAAAAATGATTCCTGCGGGAAAGCTCACCGAACCCTATGTCATCCGGCCCACCTCTGAAACAATCATCGGAGCTGCCTTCTCGCGCTGGATTGAATCTTATCGAGATCTCCCCCTGCTTATCAATCAGTGGGCTAACGTGATGCGCTGGGAAATGCGCCCCCGCCTGTTTCTGCGCACTGCTGAATTCCTCTGGCAAGAAGGTCACACAGCTCATGAGACCAAAGAGGAAGCCATCGAGGAAACACGCACCATCCACCAACTCTACGAGGAATTCCTTCGCGATCACCTTGCTATCCCAGTGATTGCTGGTGAGAAAACCGAAGCTGAGCGTTTCCCAGGTGCCGATATGACACTCACCGTAGAGGCCATGGTTCAGGATAAAAAAGCCATCCAAGCAGGCACCTCCCATTATTTGGGCACTAATTTTTCCAAGGCTCAAAACATCACTTTCACAGGACGTGATGGCAACCAACAGCATGCCCACACAACCTCATGGGGCGTCTCTACACGCCTCATCGGCACCATTATCATGGCTCACTCGGATGATGATGGCCTCGTGCTGCCACCTCGAGTAGCCCCATCACAGATTGTCATCGTGCCGGTCACACCCAAAGAAGACAGCCGAGATGCTATCATTGATGCCTGTCATGCCCTGGCAGAAATTCTACGCCGTGATTGCAGATACGCTGATCAGCCCCTGCGTGTTCACGTTGACGGTCGTGATTTGGGCGGTGGTGTTAAAAAGTGGGAATGGGTTAAAAAAGGTGCCCCGATCAGGATTGAGATAGGCCCACGCGATCTAGAATCAGGAAAAGTGTGCATGCAACGCCGCGACCAAGGGCCAATGGACAAAGACTTTTTGCCCAAAGAGGACTTCATTCGCAACGCCTCGGATATCTTACAAGATATCCACGATACACTGCTTGCTCGCGCCACCGAACTACGTGACCAAAACATCACCGAATGCTCCAACATGGAAAACTTTGATCAGCACTGGTCACAAGATGCACCGGGTTGGCTAATGACTCCTTGGAATGGCACACGCGAGCAAGAGGAAGAACTCTCTAAGAAACACAAAATATCCATCCGCTGCCTACCGCTCCAACTCCAAGAAGGCGAGCCAGCTCCTTGCGTCCTAACTTCCGAGCCTACCCGCCAGCGCGCTTTATGGGGGCGCAGCTACTGATTATTTTTAGCTTTGGAATTTTTCAATTAGTACATAGAATCTCGAACAAATGGGTATCTTCAACAAACCAAAACTCAGAGGCGCAGGTCACAAACGCGAGAGCATGCCCGATGACTTGTGGACCAAGTGCACGGATTGCGGCGAACTAATTCACGCACTTGACCTCAAGCAAAACCTCAACGTTTGCACGAAGTGTGAACATCATTTCCTCATCGGCTCTCACGAACGCATCCAGCTCCTTGCCGACCCTGGAAGTTTTCAGGAAACAAACGCTGGCCTCTTTTCCAAAAACCCACTTGGGTTTAGCAAGTATGAGGACAAGATTGAAATGCTGCGGGAGAAAACCAAACTCAATGATGCCGCAGTGACTGGCTCCCTAACCATTGAAGGCAAGCCAGCAATGATCGCTGTCATGGACTTCAAGTTTTTTGCCGGTTCGATGGGCTCAGTTGTAGGTGAAAAAATCACCCGCGCCATAGAGCAGGCCATTGATGAAAAAAAAGCGGTCATCATTGTTTCAGCATCATCAGGTGCCCGCATGCAGGAAGGTATGCTCTCTCTCATGCAAATGGCAAAAACCTGTGCCGCTCTAGCCCGTTTATCGGAAGCCGGCCTGCCCTATATCTCGGTGATGACCCATCCCACCACTGGAGGTGTCACAGCTTCCTTTGCCACCATCGGTGACATTAACCTAGCGGAGCCTAAGTGCATGATCGGATTTGCTGGTCCTCGAGTCGTTAAAGAAACTACCCACCAAGACCTACCTCCAGGCTTTCAGACTGCTGAGTTCATGCTCGAACATGGCTTGATTGATGCCATTGTGAAGCGCAGTAAATTGCGCGCCAAACTTGGCACACTTCTTGGATACATGCTGCCCTAACGCAGCTCGTATCGCATATTTAGTCCACAAACACTGGATGCCAACCATCCCGTGCAGATGACCTACAAGGAAGCAATCGACTGGCTTTACGGGACCCAGCAGTTTGGTATCAAACTTGGGCTTGAGCAGCCCCGAAGAATACTTCGTGAGCTCCGAGCCTACCCCGCAGCTGGCGTGAGGGTCATTCATGTCGCGGGAACAAACGGCAAAGGTTCTACCTGCGCGATGATCGACGCCATCGCTCGTTCATGCGGTCTGCGCAGTGGACTTTTCACTTCACCTCACCTGATTGATTTCCGTGAACGCGTCCGTGTGGATGGAGCTGAAATCAGTGAAGAAGAAACAGCTCAATACCTCACCGAGATCAGAGAACTGGTGGCAAGCTGGGAGCACCACCCTACATTTTTTGAGCTCACTCTTGCGCTCAGCATGCTGCACTTTAAGCAGCAAGGTTGTGAAGTCATCGTCTTGGAAACGGGAATGGGAGGACGTCTTGATGCGACCACGGCAGTACCTGCCGATGTCGCAGTGATCACACCTGTGGCGATGGACCACTCTCAGTGGCTTGGCGAGACATTAGCCGAAATTGCAGCAGAGAAAGCAGGCATCATGGTTGCTGACCGACCCGTCTTAAGCAGCGCCCAAACTCATGAGGCCAAAGATGTGCTCAAGAAACACGCGCATGATATTGGTTCCCCCATTCAATTCATCACCGAGCCATACAACGACTCAGCCATTAGCTTGGCTGGCCCTCATCAACTTTATAACGCCTCACTTGCTATCGCTGCCGCGCAACAGGCAAAGTTCCCCGTGACTGCTAAAGTCATCAGTGACGCCCTGGCAAAAGTCAACTGGCCAGGGCGCTTCGAGCGATGCTCGGCACCTGACTTACCAGCTGAAATCATCCTTGATGCAGCGCACAACCCACAAGCCGCTGAAGCCCTAACAAAAACATGGCAAGAGCAATACCCCCATAGCAAGGCAACCATGATCTTTGGCGCTGTGGAGGGTAAAAATACAGAGCTTGTGATCTCTATTCTATCTCGTATTGCTACTCATATTCACCTCACCCCCATCGACTCACCTCGCTCCCTGAGCTCTGATGAGCTTGCCTGCTCGGTCCATGTGGACACCCCACATACAATCCACGCCAATATCGCTGATGCCATTGACAGCGCATGCCATCAGGCCACAGACTCACCCATCCTCATCTGTGGCTCGATTTTTCTCATTGGCCACATCAAGGCAATGCTATCCCAAGAAAGCTCTCGCCCAAGCAGCCAGTAGCTGGCAACTAGCAGTCAGTAGCTGCCAGCCAGTGAGCTAACACCGCATTTCGCCACACGTCACTTCGTCTTCACACACCTAAAAATAATCACACCTACTCAACATGTTTTTTCAATCACTGCTCCGCCAAAACGAGATTGGCGCTAATTCCTATCTCGTTGAGCTCGACGGCCATCGTATCGTGCTTGATTCCGGCATGCACCCCAAGGAGGAAGGAATCGAATCCCTCCCTGCTCATCACGAGCTTGAATCCAGCAGCGTCGACTCCATTTTTGTTTCCCACTCTCACTTGGACCACTCCGGATCGCTTCCTGTGTTGATGAATAACCAGCCAGATGCCGAGGTCTACATGACCCCTGCCACCTCCAAGCTCGTCGATGCCCTACTACATAATTCAGTCAATGTCATGGAGAGCAAGCGCGTTGAGTTGGGGATTACGGATTACCCCTTCTACACACATCGTGAACTCGACCGGCTAGAAAAGCGCTGGCGCACCTTCAACTATGATCGCCCGTTCCAGCTCAATGAAAATGTCCGCGCTAGCTTTCATGACGCAGGGCACATCCTTGGCTCTGCGGGAATCATGTTAGAAACGATGGACAAACGCATTTTCTACACGGGCGATGTACAGTTCGAAAACCAAACCCTCATTCCCGGCGCCAAACTTCCTGAGGAGGATATTGATATTCTCATTATCGAGACAACCCGTGGCGCCTCCCCTCGTGACGAATCCTACAACCGTCAACAGGAGGAAGATAACTTTGCCGAGTCTATTAACCGCTGCCTGCGTGATGGTGGATCTGTGCTCGTCCCCGTATTTGCTATGGGTAAAACTCAGGAGGTTCTGAGCATGATCAACCGCTTCAAAACCGAGGGCATGATTCCCGATGCTCCCGTCTACATCGGTGGTCTCAGTACAAAGATGTCACTCATCTTCGATGAATTTGCAGACTCAACCCCGCGCAACCAACCTGGCTTTCGAGTTCTCAAGGACATGGAAGTCAAGACAGGTGGTCGCCGCCGCAAGCGCGCACCTATCGTCTACCAGCCTGGAGCGATCTACGCCCTTTCCAGCGGCATGATGACTGAAAAGACCGTATCCAATAGTTTTGCACGTGGCTTCATGGACAACCCTAAAAACGCACTGCTCTTTGTCGGTTATGCAGACCCCGACTCCCCAGCAGGTCATATCCGTGCCGGCAAACAAGGAGACCTCATCAACCTTGATCCTGAGCAGCCTCCCGTTCAGTTTAACTGCCCAATGGAGGTGTTTGATTTCTCAGGACACGCCACAAGGGACGACTTACTCGACTATATTTTACGGGTAAAACCGAGCAAAACCATACTCGTCCACGGCGACATTCAGGCAACCGAATGGTTCGCGCATCAGCTTGGTGAAAAACTCCCAACTACAGAGGCGATCATTCCGAAGCCCGGAGCAAAATACTACTTCTAGGCCACTGTAAAGTTCCCGAACGCTATCAAGGCAGCTACAAAGCTCGGCTCGGGCATGCTGGACATAGCGTGATCATCTTGGTAAAAGATATCATATGAATGGTACATCAACCATGCTCAGCACGCGCTTCCTCCACCTCATCCCATTCGCATTCGCATTTGTATTGGTATTGTTATCAGCTTGGATGCCATCCACTGCGGCAGCAGACACACGCTGCGCCACCGTAAATGCTGATGAGATCCTCAAGAACTACAAGAAGGCGAACGACTATAGAAAGGCCCTGCTGGCCAAACGGGATCAGCATAAACAGAGGCTTGCTACCCTTGTTGCACGCCGCAGCAAGGTTAGCGAATCGATGGCGAGCCTGCGCAAGGAGATCATACAGCAAGCTGAAACCAAGGAAGCCAGAGAAGTATATCGTGATCGGGCTGACAAACTCGTTAATCAGTACCAATCTCTAGACCGAGCAATCAACGAAATAGAAAATCTACACCTGAAGGAGGCAAAAAAAGATTTATCTGTTCTCATTCAAAGGTCACTGAACGAGATTCACACTAAGATTGCTCAGTATGCACGCGATCACCAGTATCATTGGATCATTGATACATCTGGAAGATCAAGCAGCACAATATCGCCCCTCATCTACGCAAGAGATGCTGAAGATATCACCGATAAAATATCAGAATACATCAACCAATAAGCCCCCTCGATTGAGGCTATCAAGTTGGAATGAAAATCGGAATTTTACTCAGCCTAACTCAGCGCAGCTAAAGCCTGCTCGAGGTCAGCAATGATGTCGTCACTGTGCTCAATACCAACGCTGAGACGTATTAGGCCTGGGGTGATACCACCAGCAAGCTGTTGTTCAGCGCTCAACTGACTATGCGTGGTCGTCGCTGGGTGAATTGCCAGGCTCTTTGCATCTCCTACATTGGCAAGGTGTAAAAACAGCTTCAGCGACTCGATCAACTTCTGACCAGCATCGCTACCATCTTTGAGTTCGAAGACAACCATGCCGCCGCCTTTACCCTTGAGGTATTTTTGGCAGCGATCGTATTCAGGATCATCTGGCAATCCGGGGAAACGCACCCACTCCACAGCATCATGCCCTTTTAAATACTCAGCTACCTTGAGAGCATTCTCTGAGTGCTTCTCCATCCTAAGTGGCAAGGTCTCAATGCCCTGCAGGAATTGCCATGAGTTATCAGGACTGATGCAGGCACCGAGGTTACGCAAGGGCACTGTGCGCAGGCGAAGGATGTAGGCAAGTGGCGCCAACGGATCGGGCAGGTCATGCCCCCAACGCAAGCCGTGGTAGGAGTTGTCAGGCTCATCAAAAAGCGGATGCTTGCCACCCGCCCAGTTAAATTTACCCGAATCCACCACAATACCTCCAAGTCCAATACCATGACCGCCAAACCATTTGGTCAGAGAGTGAATGACAATATCGGCTCCGTGATCGAGTGGCTTGGTAAGATACGGCGTAGAGAAGGTAGCGTCCACAATTAGGGGCAAACCATGAGCGTGTGCAATCTTGGCTATCGCTTCCAGGTCGGCGACTTCAAGTGCTGGGTTGGATACCGTTTCACAGAATAAGGCACGCGTATTATCATCGATTGCCGCTTCAAAATGAGCAGGGTCAGTAGAGTCCACAAGGCTGACATCAATCCCCATCTTGGGCAGAATATCGTTAAACATGGTGTAACTACCACCATACAGATTGCGGGCAGAAACAATATTATCACCCGATTCAGCGAGGTTAATAATACTATTAAAAATGGCCGCTGTTCCCGAGGCAAATCCTAAGCCCGCCATTTCATGGGCTCCCTCCAGCAGGCATACTCGCTTCTCCAGCACATCCGTTGTTGGGTTCATCAGGCGTGTGTAGATGTTACCCAGCTCCTTGAGGGCAAATAAATTTGCCGCGTGCTCGGTGGAGTCAAAAACAAAAGAGCTCGTGCGGTATAGAGGAACCGCGCAGGCATTAGTGGTGGGATCTGGCTGTTGGCCTCCGTGAAGGCAAATCGTTTCTTGTTTCATGTTTGATATAGTTCTCGCTCGAAATAGCACGAACGCAAGATATCAAAAGTAAAAAGAGCCGTTGCCACCCTTTGTCTTGCCACCAGAAAAAGAGATTTCTCGGCATTCCCCAGACTTGACGTAAAGCCTCGGCTGATTATGCTGCGCAACCCTCCAAACCAAGAAAGGGACTGGCAAGCATGGCACTCATTGTTCAAAAATATGGCGGATCATCCGTGGGAACTCTCGATCGCATCCGCAATGTAGCGGCGAGGATCAAGCGTGTCCTTGATGAAGGCAACCAAGTCGTCGCCGTGGTTTCAGCCATGGGAGGTGTCACCGACAGGCTCCTTGGCATGGCTAATGAGCTCAATGCCAACGCTCCAGAACGCGAGCTTGATGTGCTCTTATCTAGCGGAGAACAACAATCCATCGCCCTCCTCGCTATGGCACTGCAGACCATGGGCGTCGACGCCGTTTCTGCCACAGGTCGCCAAGCTGGCATCCAAACAGTTGGCAGCCACACTCGCGGAAGAATTGACGAAATTGACCCTTCCCTGCTCAAAGGTTATCTTGCCGAGGGAAAAGTAGTGATTGTGGCTGGCTTTCAGGGCGTGACCAAAGAGGGCATGATTCATACTCTCGGCCGCGGCGGATCTGATCTCAGTGCCATCGCTGTTGCTGCATCACTGGATGCTGATGTCTGTCAAATCCTCACCGATGTTGATGGTGTATACACTTGCGACCCACGCATCGTGTTAAACGCACGCAAGCTCCCCGAAATATCATACGACGAAATGCTGGAAATGGCCTCATCTGGAACAAAGGTGATGCAATCCCGCTCGGTCGAATTCGCCAAAAAATATGGTGTTGTATTTGAAGTCTGTTCTAGCCTCAACGACAACCCTGGAACCCTAGTTACCGAAGAACACCCAGCCATGGAAGCAGTAGTTATTCGAGGAGTCTCTATCGAGCGCTCCCAAGCCCGCGTCACCATCACAGATATACCAGATACTCCGGGTCAATCGGGGAAAATCCTTGGTTGTTTAGCTGATGCTGAGATCAATGTTGATATGATTGTCTCAAACATATCCAGCGATGGTATGGCACGTCACTCATTTACGATGCATACCAACGACCTAGGCCGTGCTCAAGCCGCACTCAAGCCCGTCCTTGGTGAGCTCTCTAGCGATGCTAAAATCGAGACAGAAGCCGCCCTCGCCAAACTCAGCACAGTGGGCATAGGCATGCGCTCTCACTCGGGTGTTGCTGCTAAGATGTTCCAAGCCCTAGGCAAGGCGGGCATTAACATCGGCATGATTACCACTTCGGAAATCAAAATATCGGTGACTGTCAGTGAAAGCCAAATCGAGGACGCCGCGCGCGTTGTTCATGAGGCTTTTGAACTCGACAAAAAACCATTAGCCTAAGCTCGCACAATCGACTCGTTCACGAGTCGATGCACCCATCAGCACAAGGCTAAGTGAACGCCAGCCCCTACAATCAGCCACAGACTGCTGAAAAAACAGTCTTATCCGGCACCTATGGGCCCTTCAGGAACAATGATGCCCTCAAGGTGATCATCTTCATTGGGCTTATCACAACGGTGATGCTGACTCTTTTTTCTCTGCTGGCACGCCAAGTCATCCCTGCAGCCATTATAGCTGAGCCTGATCACCACATCGCTATCACGCTTCGTCTCATTTATATGGCTGCAATCACCATCCATGTTCTCTGCATGCCATACTACTGCCTGTGGCTCAATCGCAGCTGTAAAAATGCATGGTTACTCAACCCGCCGAAAATGAAAGCAACTCCAGCATGGGCCGTTGCTTACTACTTCATCCCCATCGTTTCGCTCTGGAAACCCTACAGCAGCATGTTTGAAATACGTAACGCAAGCTTTGCCATGCGTACTAATCTGACACGTCTGTTACCTCTGTGGTGGTTCTCATGGCTAGCATTCATTATACTCACCGCAGGCCAACTGGCAGGCCAACTATCCATCAACGTGGAAATCACAGCTATGAGAGAGAAACTTACTAGCCTTGCCGACATGGCAAGCATCGCTCTCAACTATCTTTCCATCGCAGTGGTTGTCTCTATCACTAACGCGCAGAACAAAAGAGCTTCTGAGCTGCAAAGATAATCACATTTTTCACAGCAACGTCTTTACAAGGCGCGCTTAACTGCCAACTTTGGAATATGCATTTGTTCGTGCGAGTTATTGGAGTTCCTTGGGCCATCATTGGTGTCAGTGCATTGTTGCTGCGCGCCATCATTGGCCTTTCTAAGCACGCCGCAAATGCCATCGAGAGCGGACTAAGTGCATGGCAGTGGATAGCCCTAGTCGCCTTTGCTCTTTTTATGTTGGTGGCAGAAGGTTACCGCGGCTTTCAGAAAAAATTCTCCCCACGTACGGCAGCTCGAGTCAAGTATCTGCGTGATCACCCCACATTGCTACGTATTGCTCTGGCGCCTCTGTTCTCAATGGGGTTTTTCCATGCTAACAGGAAAACAAAACTCACCGCCTACATCCTCACCATAGGTATTATTTGCCTGGTAGTGGCCGTCACTTTTTTCTGTCCTGATCCATGGCGCGGAATCATCGACTTCGGAGTCGTCCTCGGTCTCACATGGGGCTTAATTTCTTTCTGGATCTTTAGCATCCAAGCCCTCACCAATAAAGACTTCTCCCAATCACCAGAGATGCCTTCTGTCTGAGGTCAAATCCTCAGACACTGCTTTTTCTGAGTAATCACAGGAACCTCAGCTCGGCTTACGAAAGTAGCTTGCCGGTGGATGGATATCAGTATCCCGACGGCAAACAGAGTAAAGAGGATGTTGGTGCCTCCATAGCTGATAAAGGGCAATGGCAACCCTGTGTTTGGCAGCACCGCAGTGCACACCCCAATATTCACCATAGCTGGCACCACAATGATACAGGTTAGGCCAACTGCTAACAACCTACCAAAAATATCTTTTGCATGCATGGCGATAGCCATTCCAAAAACCATGATAACAACAAAGCAGAATACACTTCCCAGTGTAGCCCAAAGACCTAGCTCCTCACCGATAGCAGGAAAAATAAAATCCGTATGCGCCATCGGCAGAGAACCATGCTTACCAACACCATTACCCAAGCCAGTACCGTTCACACCACCATTAATAAAGGCATTAATGCCATTGAGCTGCTGGTAACCATCTCCTTGTCGATACTTATCAGATTCAAGATCAAACAAAGCGTTGATCCTGCCCATTCGTTCTGGGTTTTTCAGAATAACCAACCAAGCTCCAACAACCGTAGTTGTGAACGCAGCGATGATGTAGGGCATGCGAACGCCCGCAGCAAACATGACCATCCCACCAGAACACCCGAGAGCCATAGCTGTGCCCATGTCCTTTTCGAAAAAGATAAGCACCACAGGCACCCCTAGAAGCATAGCGGGAGACACAAAGCCTTTGAAGAATTTCCTGCCTTCTGTCTGATAATGCGAGTACCAGGCAGCGAGTGACATGATCACAAAAATTTTAGCCAGTTCCGATGGCTGAAACTGTGGCAAGCCTGGGATCTTGATCCAACGTGTCGCGCCATTGACCTTGTGGCCAATACCCGGCACGTAACACAATACCAGAAGCGTCGTCGAAATCACCAACGCTGGAATCCAAAAAGCGCGAAGTTTGCGATAATCAGCATTCGATATCAATACCGCTCCTATCAAACCCAGCGCAATAAAGACGGCCTGCTTTTTAACTAATGCATAGCCATCCACATCCTTATTCCAAACACTCGTACTTGCGAGCATCACAAGCCCAAGGGTCACCAATACCATCACTGCGAGGCAGAGGAATATGGCATTTTTTCGACCCATGGGATAATGATTTAAAAGGAGATGGCGATCACATCAAAGCATCGAGCGATTTAGTTCGCTGGTATCTTAATATTGCGGCCTGCGTAAAGCTTGTTTGCATCTTTGATGCCATTAAGCGCGAGCAGATCATCACGTGATACTTTGAAACGGCTTGAAATGCCCCACAAGGTATCGCCACGTTTAATAGTGTAGGTCTTACCACTATCCCTAACTGCAGGAGTAGCAGGAGTATCGGCGTCCTCGACAAGCGCTTTAGGAGCATTGCTAACATCGTATGCAGGTGTCACCTTGACCGCTCGAGCTGGCTTGGTCTCGGGTGCTTTGGCTGCTATTGCCGACTCCTTCTTTTTAGCCACAGAGGCTTTTGGGGCGGAGGCTTTCACAACAGCAGCTTTCGCAACAGCAGCTTTCGGTGCAGACTTTTTAGGTGCCGCTGCCGTTTTAGGATCGACGGGACGGGCGGAGAGCTCTGCAGGAAGATCAAGCACGATACCTGCGCGTAATGCTTGACCGCCGTTGAGTGCACGCAATGCTTTTTCTGATACATTACATTGTCTTGCGATACGCGGGTAAGTGTCGCCCGTCATAACGATATGACGACCTGTGTGAGCAGACTGCTGAACAGCTTGTTTCGCAGGAGTTTTCTTTTTCACAACAACTTCTTTAGCAGCCGGTGCAGCGGGAACGACTAAGGCTGCTGCAGGTTCCGA
>Ga0206129_10004867_pt1 | contig 14516 bp, 10 predicted proteins | sample Helgoland_Spring_8_FD_148616 | JGI IMG/M metagenome (GOLD analysis project Ga0206129, IMG submission 148616) | Pelagic subsurface seawater microbial communities from Kabeltonne, Helgoland, North Sea - Helgoland_Spring_Bloom_20160502_2 | ecosystem: Environmental > Aquatic > Marine > Epipelagic ...
AGACTAATGGTAAGTGCAAATAAAAGTAGGGCGCTAAAGTATTTCATTTACCTAGAATTTAAAGTTATACGTTACTGAGGGTACGATCCCAAAAATTGATGTTCTCAAAGCCTCATTATTACCACTGTCTGTATTTTGACGGAAATTAATTGAAGCTGCATTTCTTCTATTGTACAGGTTGTATATTCCGAAAGACCATTCAGACTGAAACTTCCTGCCTTTGTTTTTGTCTGGAATTAAAGTCGCAGAAATATCCAATCTGTGGTAGGTGGGTAGTCGCTCTTGATTTCTCAATCCAAAAATGGGAACGTTAAGACCCCTGAGTTCATACTGTCCCACTGGATAGTTAGTGGGTTGTCCTGTCTGAAACAAAAAATTGGCATTGAATTGCCACTTACTATTGAGCTCATAACTACTGTTTATAGAAAGATCGTGGGTCTTGTCAAAGGGAGTAAAATACCAATTCCCGTTATTAATACCGGTCTCCAACGAATTTCTTCCAGGAGTTCTCTGCTCAGATCTAGACCAAGTATAGGCCAACCAACCTGTAAAAGCACCCGTGTTTTTTCTAAGTAAAAATTCTAAGCCATAAGCACGGGCTTCTCCATTGAGTATAACGCGTTCAATAGCATCATTGGCAATGAGGTTCGCGCCGTCTATATAATCTATTCGGTTGGCAATTTCTTTGTAAAACACTTCGGTTTCTATGCTGTAATTGTCTAAGTTTTTAAAATAACCTAGCGCAAATTGATCTAGTAATTGGGGCTTTACAAAAGGGCCACTGGGCGTCCATACATCTAGAGGCGTTGGAGAACTTGTATTAGACAACAAATGAAGGTATTGGGCCATATGATTGTAACTCGCCTTAATACTTGTTCTGTCATTTAGTACATAAGACAATCCCAATCTGGGTTCAAAATTTGAGAATGTAGCTATGGAGCTATTCCTACTTTGTTGTACTTGTCCATTAGGCGTTCCCTCTGAATACAAATCAAATGCAGGATCATAGGCCACAGGATTTTTATTTTCATAGCTGTAAAACACCTCTTGCCCCAAGCGGTCAAACCTACTCCATCTCATGCCGTATTGAATAGAAAACGCAGTAGACACATTTTGTTCAACATCTATATAAGCAGCAAATTCATTGGCATACTTATCTGTTAATTTATCTTTTACAATACCAGAATCTTCCCTATTGGGCTTAATTTCGCCTGGATTAAAACGGTAATAAATATTGTTTACTCCATAATTGAGTTTTGTGTTGGCAGACAAATAATGTTTAAAGTCATATTTCAAATTAAAATTTTGAATGCCTGAATCCCACTGAAACCCAACTAAATCTAATTCTAATCCGTAGTAGTAATCAGAGTATATGACAGATAAATTTGAGAATAATTTATCCGAAAAAAGGTGGTTCCATCGAAAATTAGCGACCGAATTGCCGTAGACATTTATAAAACTATCCGAAATACCAAAGAGGTCTCTACCAAAGTAACCAGACAAATAAATGCTGTTATTTTCATTGATTTTATAGTTTAGCTTGGTATTTAAATCATAGAAATATGCTTTGTTCTCATTGCCTGTTAGCGCGAGAAACAAATGGGCATAAGAAGCCCTTCCGCCAACTAAAAAAGCCCCCCTATCCTTTTCCAATGGGCCCTCTAATAAAAGCCTGCTAGAAACCAGTCCAATACCACCACTCGCTTTAAAATCTTTGCTATTCCCCTCTTTCTGATAGATGTCTAGAACAGAAGAAATTCTTCCACCGTATTTGGCAGGAATTCCCCCTTTGTAAAGCTTTACATCCTTAATAGCGTCTGGATTAAACACGGAAAAGAAGCCAAATAAATGCGAGGAATTAAAGACAATAGCCTCATCTAAAAGAATCAAATTTTGGTCTGCAGCACCACCCCGAACATTAAAACCAGAAGCCCCCTCTCCAGCACTTGTAACACCGGGAAGTAATAACAGCGATTTTAAAACGTCTGCTTCGCCTAAGATTACAGGAATTTTTTTTATGCTCGCAGCGGTAAGACCATTGACGCTCATCTGAGGTTTTCTAATGCTATTGCGCTCTATGCTTTCTACTAAAATAACTTCTTCTAAAGCAGCCGCTATTTCTTCTAACTGCACGTCTAATCGCAGGTTTTCAGAAAGAGTAATCTGTCTAGAAAAGGTTTCAAATCCCAAGTAACTTAACTGTATTTCATAAGTACCTAAGGGAAGTGATAGAGAATAGAAACCATATTCATTGGTTATGACTCCCCTGCCTAAAGACGGCACAGCTATGGTCACTCCTATGAGAGTCTCATTACTACTGGCTTCTGAAACCACACCACTAATGGTGGCTTCTTGGGCCACTAAAAAGGCTTGAAAAGAAAAAAAACAGCAAAAAATAAAGCAGCGAAAGCGCAAATTTTTAATCAATAGGGATGTAAACATGCTACAAAAATAAAACAATTTAGTGGGGTAAAAATATTTTTCCACCCCATAGTACATCCTGCACAAATAGTCAAAATATGACAAGAAAAAATGATTTTAAAGCCCCCTAACTAAAGTGTTTTAGTTAAAAATATTACATTAGAGGAATATAGTTTTGTGCTATATGTTAAAGGGAACAAGTATGGAAGCAACTGAAGAAAATCGTGTAGATTGCAAAAATTGTAAGACCACATTTGAGGGTAAATTTTGTCCAAACTGCGGTCAATCTGTATTTGAATACCAAAGGCCGTTTCGCTTTTTATTAGCAGATTTTACTGGGAATCTCTTTGCATTTGACACCAGGTTTTGGAAATCTTTAAAAGCCTTAACTATAAAACCAGGACGCCTTACCAAAGATTTTATCCAAGGAAAAAGGGCGCGATATATGCCGCCTTTCCGGTTTTATATCTTTGTGAGTTTCCTATTTTTCTTTATTTTTTCAAGTTTTTTAGGCCACGAAGTAAGTGTTTCAGATGAAAACAAACAAGATGTGTACAAGGTACTAGATGAAGCAAAAAAAAGTACAGTTACCAGAGACGCAACTGAATTAGACACGATAAAAACCACAGAAAACACTTTTAATTTCGAATTCGGAAACGACACATCCGAACTCTCTGAGGAAGAAACAGAAAACACTTTTAATTTCGAATTCGGAAACGACACATCCGAACTCTCTGAGGAAGAAAAGGATGAGAAATTATCCAAAGTTAAAGATGGTGTTGTAAAAGTCATGGAAAATCCCAAAATCTATATGAATAGTTTTTTGAAGTTTCTGTCCTGGGCGCTATTCCTACTCATGCCTGTTTACGCCGGTATTCTTTGGATATTCAACAGAAAAACAGCTCCTTATTATTACAGCCACTTAATATTAGCCGTAAACCAACACAGCTTTTGGTTTTTAATACTCTCTTTGTATTTCAGCATACAATACTTTTTACCCAATAAAACATCCGACCCAGAGTTTTTCCTACTCCTATTACTTCCCATCCACACATTCTTAGGATTCAAACAACTGTTTGAAAGGAGTTGGCTAAGAACGCTTAGCAAAAGCATTGGCATCTTTTTAATGTATGGTTTTGTACTCACCATTTCTATTGGAGTGATCTTTGCCATTTGGATACAATTTGAATTTTTATAAATGGAATCAAATGAAATTTTAAGTCTTTTAGCGGAGCATTATAAACTGAAAGGAAGTTTAATACCGCTTGCTGGTGAGTTAGACCTCAACTACAAATTAACCATTGACAATGAGACCGCCTTTATTGTCAAAATTTCAAGAGACCCAGAAACAATCGCATCCATAGCTTTTCAAGAAGCCCTTTTATGCCATTTAAAAGAAAAAGAAATTGAAGGAGAAGTACCACAGCTCATTCAAAACTTAAGCGGAACCTACCAAAAAGAAGTCTTCCTAAATGGAAAAAAAGCAATCCTTAGGGTGTTACAATGGGTGGAAGGAAGGCTTTGGTCTCAAACCAATCCAATTCTTTCAGATCTAAGATATGGACTGGGAAATCATTTGGGGAATATTGCTCAAAATCTACAAGATTTTAAACACCCTTTTGCGCAAAGAAGTTTTGAATGGAACTTAAGTGAGTGTTTGTGGGTAGAGCAACACCTGGGGCTGTTTACAGCCACTGAACTTGAATTAGTAACACCATTCATAACCGCCTTTAAAACCCACCAAAAAACTTACAACCAACTACCCAAATCTATTATTCACAACGACGCCAACGACCATAATATTGTAGTGAGTCAAGCGCTTATTCAACCAAAAATAATAGGAATTATAGATTACGGAGACGCCTGTTATAGCCAAACCATTAATGACTTAGCTGTTGCGTGCACCTATGGTATTATGGATACAGAAGATCCCTTAGCAGCCAGTTTGCCTATTGTAAAAGGCTACCACCAAGCCAATGAGCTGTCTGAAACAGCAATCAGTCATTTATACCACCTGATAGGCATGCGATTGGTCATTTCATTGACTAAAGCAGCCATAAATAAAAAATCCCATCCGGAAAATAAGTATTTACTCGTCAGTGAAAAGCCCGCATGGGCACTTTTACACAAATGGTGGAAAATCAATTCCAAACGAGCCTATTATTCTTTTAGAAAGGCCTGTGGTTTCAAAGCACACCCAAATTTAGCAAAATTTGAACAGTGGGGAAAGGCAAATACTTTTAGCCTAAAAACACTTTTTCCATCCCAAAAAAAGCAAGATACTTTGCACTTGGATTTAAGTGTCAGTAGCCTTTGGATAGAAAATGAAGCCGCTTTTAACGACCTGACTTATTTTCAATATAAGATTGAACGCCTACAAGAGGCAAATCCCCATAAAATTATTGCAGGCGGATACCTTGAACCTAGGCCACTATACACGTCTGAAGATTACGACATACAAAGCAACGAGGGTCCCATTAGCAGGTGTGTTCATTTAGGGGTAGACTTTTGGCTGCCCTCAAAAACCCCTGTGCATGCGCTATTAGATGGCAGGGTAGTGATGGCGCTAGACCGAAAAGGAGAAAAGGAATACGGAGGTTTTGTTGTTTTGGAACACCAAATAGACGCCATGCACTTTTATACTTTATATGGCCACTTGGACCCAGAATCTATCGCTGCCCACAAAGTGGGCGATGCCCTAAAAAAAGATAGCCTCATAGGACTTCTTGGCAACAAAGAAAACAACGGAAATTGGGCCCCACACCTACACTTTCAAATTTTGTTAGACCTGCTGGACTACACTGAAGATTTTCCAGGAGTACAAACCTATCAAGAGCAAGACCTCTGGGCTGACCTTTGCCCAGACCCAAATCTATTGTTTAAATCCGAGGAATTAAAGCCTAAATTAAAACCCACTACCGAAGATATTATGCCCTTTCGTAAAAAACATTTGGGCAAAAGTTTAAGTATTCAATACCAAGAGCCCCTTCAGGTGGTCAGGGGGCATGGTGCTTACCTCATTGATCAAAACGGTCAAAAATACTTAGATACAGTCAATAATGTAGCCCATGTAGGGCACGAACACCCCAGTGTAGTGAAAGCCGGCCAACAGCAAATGGCGGTGCTCAATACAAATACAAGGTATTTGCATCCAAACCTCAACAAGGCTGCTAAAGCTATAATAGACACCTTACCTAAGGGATTAGAGGTAGTGCATTTTGTAAATTCAGGCTCAGAAGCCAATGAATTGGCTCTAAGAATGGCTTATACCGTCACTGGTGGTAAGGAGGTTATAGCCAGTGAACACGGCTATCATGGAAACACCAATGGAACCATAGGCGTTTCATCTTATAAATTCAATGGCAAAGGAGGGCAAGGAAAGCCAAAAGACACCCATTTAATTCCTATGCCTGACGCATTTAGAGGCAAATACCGAGGAGAAAATACTGGCAGCCTGTATGCTCAGGAAGTACACAAAACCATAGCATCTATTCATGAGCAGCAAAAAACTTTGGCGGGCTTTATTATAGAACCTATTATTAGTTGTGGTGGTCAAGTACCCTTACCTAACAACTTTTTAGCTTTAGCCTATAAAGCAGTTCGGGCGGCAGGAGGTCTCTGTATTTCAGATGAAGTACAAACAGGATGTGGGAGAATGGGTACGCATTTTTGGGGCTTTGAATTATATGGAGTGTCTCCAGATATAGTGACTATAGGAAAACCATTAGGCAATGGTCACCCAGTAGCTGCAGTAGTTTGTACCCAAGAAGTGGCCCAAAAATTTGCCAATGGAATGGAATTCTTTAACACCTTTGGAGGAAATCCGGTCTCTTGCGCTATTGCTTCAGAAACCTTAAATGTAGTTAAGAAAGAAAAGTTGCAGGAAAATGCAAACCAGGTGGGAAGCTATTTAATCCAAGCACTTAAAGCGCTCCAAAAAGACTTTCCCATCTTAAAAGATGTAAGGGGTCACGGACTTTTTATTGGCATAGAACTGCTATCCGACCAACAAAACCCTTTAGCGTTAGAAACAAGCTACTTGGCCAACCGAATGAAAGATTTGGGTATTTTAATGAGTACGGACGGTCCCGACCACAATGTGCTAAAAATAAAACCTCCAATGGTATTCTCTTTTAGCCAGGCAGATAGATTATTACATGGGCTTAGAAGAGTATTGAAAGAAGATTTTTTGAGCGTACCTAAAACACTTTAATTAATGCTTAAAAAAAGTAGGGTCAATGGTGTATAAAGTCACCCTATGATCATTTTTGTCTTTTACTTCTTTAATGACTGGAGTAGAAATATTTAAGATGGTTTTAAGCACCACATTTAAATTTTCAATGAGCTGATTTTTAATCTTCATATTTTGAGAATACGAGATATTTGGATTTTCCAAAAGTAACATGAGGTCTTGGGTCGTTAAAAAATCACGAGAGAGCAGAAGTTTAATCACCTCAACTTCATTAGAAGCCATAGGATGTAACACTCCTGCGTATTTAAATCCTCTTTTATCTAATTGAATTTTATCTTTAATCAGAAGGCTTCTAATTGGTCTATACACAGCCGCTATAAACAGTATTATGATAAGTACGTATTCGTAAGGATAAGGGTTAGCAGGAGGGTCGTAAAAAGCATCTACAGATTCTACCCCCTTTAAAAAATCATTTTTAGGAATTTTTCTAATAATAATTCCATCTGGATTATCTATAAATACATAGAATATTCCTTTTGAGTATAAAGCGTCTAACTGATCGTTTTTATGGAGGTATTGATGGGTTAAATTGCGGTAGTATAAAGTGTTTTTATTGGTAAAGGGATTGACATGAAACATGCTTTTGTCGTTGTAAAACAACAACTCATCTCCCATGGCTATACTCTTTGAGAAATTTTTATAATCTGCCCTTACATGCCCCAGCTCTCTCCACTCTTTAAGATTCCAATCATAGCGTACAATATGGTCGTCTAAATATTCATCGGAGAGATTTCTTCTATTGACCCTTGCACCTCTTACAAATATTATTTGTTCTCCAGCACTCACATAGCAGTTGTTAAATGTACCGTTGGGTGTATAATCACTTTTAAAAGTAGGATATGGACCCCAAGATTTTTGGGCTTCATTTAAAAAAGACCAATAATCAATATTCATCAATCCTCTTTTACCGCCATACCTAAAAATAGTGTCATTTCTCACTAAATATGTGGCTCCAATTGAGGGCGTAGCCTCAGGAGAAATCCATAAAATCAGGGAATCATTTTTTAAACCATACACAGCATTGTCCCTAGAATTCACAAAAATATAATCCTTGCCTTTAAACAGCAATGAAAGAGATTTGATTGATATTGAATCTGGCACATGAGGATAATAGGCCTTAAAGTCATTGGGCGTTTCTACCGAACTTTTTAAAATATAATCATCTCCCAGTATAACAATACTGTCATTACCCATATAGGCTTTATCTTGAGACATTGGCTTTTGAGCAAATACAACTGTTCCAAGAAAGAAATACAAAAAACTTAAGCGTATGGACATGAATCGGGGTTATTCTGGACAGTTAATATACTTTATTCCTTCGAAATCTCTTTTAAGTAATTTCTCTTTTGCCTTGATAAAATCATTCATTGTAATGTCGCTTCTACTAACTGAAGGATACATAATGTCAGTTGGAAGACTTGAATGTTCATATTTATAAACATCATGCCCAAACTCATGATACATTAGCCATAGTTTTTGAATTTCTGTATAATCCTCCCAATAATCTTTTATAACGCCAATATTTACAACATCAGAATTACAGTATCCATAAAAAGTAGAATATCCTGCATGATCTGGTGTAATACCAGAAGCAAACTCTTCAGCAGAAGGTGTAATAAAACTAATATTTACAATGGTATTTAACGCTCCATAATCTGGACCACCTCTTGAGCATTTAACGTCTGCTACAAACAAATTCCAATAGGTTAAAAGATTATCCTCATCTGCCAGAGAATAATCAACGCAACTAGATAAAATAGCTTCTTCAGGTATGAGCTCTTTTTCGGTTTCGAATTCTTTAGAGCAACTCATGAGAAGAACAAAAAACAATAATAAAGTTTTTATATATTTCATAAATTAAAAAACGTTTTATAAAATTGATGCTTAAAAAAATTACATTAGAGCAATAATAAATAAATTTCAAGTGAAAAGAATCATGTTTCCCTTAAAAATAATTAAAACCAATCCTTCAGACCCGCATTTTAGGTCACTTATAAAGCAACTAGATCAGGATTTGGCCGTGACTGACGGAGAGGAACACAGTTTTTACAACCAATTTAATGGCACAGATCAAATAAAGCACGTGTTGTTAGGTTATCTAGGAGACAAAGCAGTGAGCTGTGGGGCATTCAAAATAATCAATACCCAAGAAATTGAGATTAAAAGAATGTATACAGTGACGCATTACAGGGGAAAAGGACATGCAGTCATGATACTTAGTGAACTTGAAAAATGGGGCGCAGAGGAGGGTTTTAAATCATGTATTTTAGAAACTGGAACGAGACAAAAAGCAGCCATAGCATTGTACCATAAGTGCGGGTACAAAATAATTTCAAATTACGGCCCATATGTAGGCGTGAAAAACAGCCTTTGCTTCAAGAAAACAATTTAATATTCTCTTTGAACCCATATTTCGTGTATTGGCACCCCTTTAGAACTTTTCCCTTTATGGTGCCATTCTCCGCTAATTAACTCGTAATCAAAAGGCAATATAGCCCCGACTCTTGAATCATCTCTTGAAAAAAATTTGATTTCTTCTTTGTAAATCCCATCAACTGAGGAATAGTTTCCTCCACCTGTTCCCATAAAAGCAAAAGTATCTGTATTAAAGGCTATCCACTGAAAGCGTCCATTGAACAATACTTTTAATGTTTTTCTAGGGCCAGAAGTGTCCCGGTAAGAAATTTCACCATTACGCATCCTACCCCCCATTAACCACTGACCATCAAGGGCTTGAGGCTTATTTGCAACAGCAACAAAATTATCTAAAACTGGTATTGAAATAACACGCAGAGAATCATTTTTGAACAAACTATTATACTCTAAATTCACTACTGAACCGCTAGTAGTATTAGAGACAAAACCACCTCTGGCACTAATAAATCTTGGTGGATTTTCCTCATACACTACTTCTGTATAGTAGTTGTTTATAAATTGTATTAAAGTGGTCCTGTCTTTAAAGCTTTGCTCGTATTGCTGTGCCATTAAAGCTACCGTTTGAGTCAGGAAAAGGAGGAGAAGGATTCGTTTAAATAAAGGTTTCATGTTTTTTTAAATAAACTTACAAAAATATTGCCCTATTTGTATCTTGCAAGAAAAATACATTTAAAGATGAAATACTTTTACCTATGCGTACTGAGCGTATTATTAATAGGCTGTTCAAAAGACAAAGAATCTTCCAACAGTCTCTACGCTTCAAACGATCTGGAAATTCAAGCTTATTTAGAAGCCAATAATATTAGTGCCACAAAAACAGGAACAGGTTTATATTATTTTATGTCTAAAGCGGGAAACGGCATTAAACCAAATACCAATAGTGCTGTAAGAGTGGCTTATAAAGGATATTTTACCAGTGGAAAAGTTTTTGATCAAAGCAGTTCATCAGGAATTTCTTTTTCTTTAAATCAGGTCATTCCAGGTTGGACAGAGGGCCTCACTTACTTCAAAGAAGGTGGGGAAGGGAAACTATTTATTCCATCAAATCTTGGCTATGGAGATTACGGCTATGGTAGTATTCCAGGGGGCTCAGTACTTATATTTGACATTAAACTCATTGAGGTAAAAGACTAGTCGCAGGGCAATGAAGTGCTGAATCACAGGCACTTGACATGTGGCTATGGGCAAATTGGTTTAAGTATTAAACCTTTCGTATAGCATTAACAAGCGTTCGTCTAAATTAAGAATTTTCTTAAATTTTATTTATAAATTGCCTGAACATTAAATTAAACCTTTCGTATAGCATTAACAAGCGTTCGTCTAAATTAAGAATTTTCTTAAATTTTATTTATAAATTGCCTGAACATTAAAATATTTAGGCATATGAAACACCTATATTTTTCTCTTTTTTTTACTGTATTTTTTTTTGCTTCTTGTGAAAACAAATCAAATATAGCAGCTATTTTCACTGAAGAAGCTTTATTCACTAACGGTGTTGGAGGTTATGCATGTTATAGAATACCTGCTATTGTAAGCAATAAAAAAGGAGTGCTATTTGCTTTTGCAGAGGGAAGGGTGAATAATTGTGGAGACTATGGAAATGTAGATATACTGTTGAGAATTTCTACAGATAATGGGAGTCATTGGAGTCCAGCACAAAAAATTATTGACAAAGACCAGTTTCAAGCAGGAAATTCTGCTCCTGTATTTGATTTTACAGACCCTAGATATCCAGAAGGAAGGCTATTCCTTTTTTTTAATACTGGTAATGCTAATGAATATGATATAAGAAGTGGTATAGGAGAAAGAAAAGTTTGGTATACAACATCTCCTAATATGGGTTTGGATTGGAATACACCTATAGAAATTTCCTCTCAAGTACACTTTAGTAAACAAAACGCCATCCTAAACAAAGATTGGAGGGCACACGCTAACACCCCTGGTCATGGTATTCAATTAACAAAAGGAAAATATAAAGGTCGCTTGTATATTGCAGCCAATCATTCTACGGGTGAATTTAAAAGCGATGCCTCTGATTATCAAACTTATGGTTTCTATTCAGACAATCACGGAGAAACATGGGAGGTAAGTCCGGACATTAATTGGCCTTCTTCCAATGAAGCCATAGCTACTGAATTACCCAACGGGAAGCTAATGCTTAATATCAGAGAACAAAACGGCCAATCAAGAAGAAGAATAGTGGCCTTAAGTGACCAAGGAGGTGAAATTTGGAATGAAGTATATATAGACAGTGCTTTAGTCAGTCCTGTATGCCAGTCAAGTATTATTAGCTACAGCAATAACAAAGAGACAGCATTGCTTTTTTCTGGGCCAAATAGCACTGAAAAAAGACAGAAAATAAGTATTTTTTTGTCTAGAGACAATGGCAAGACTTGGCCTGTAGTAAAAGAAGTGTATCCAGGAGCATCTGCATACTCAGACTTAACCATTTTAGATAATAACCAAATTGGATTATTATATGAAAGAGATGAAAATGGTATATACTTTGCCCATTTTAATGAAGCATGGCTTTTAGAAAAAGACTTGGTAAAAACACCTCCCCTTCCTTCAAAAAGACAAATGGACTGGCAAAAAATGGAATTCTATGCGTTTATCCATTTTAATATGAACACTTTTACAGACCAAGAGTGGGGCTATGGGGACACAGCTACTTCAGTATTCAACCCTAAAGAATTGGACACGGACCAATGGGTTAAAACCATTAAATCTGTTGGAATGAAGGGAGTAATAATTACTGCCAAACACCATGATGGGTTTTGTTTGTGGCCAAGTAAATACACTGAGTACTCTGTAAAAAATAGCCCTTGGAAAAATGGAAAAGGAGACCTCATTAAAGAATTGGCAGACTCCTGCGAGAAATACGGCTTAAAACTCGGTATCTATCTTTCTCCTTGGGACAGGAACCATTTAAGTTACGGTCAAGAAGAATATTTAGAGTACTTCAGGAATCAGCTTGGTGAATTATTGACCAATTACGGTCCTATATTCGAAGTTTGGTTTGACGGAGCAAACGGTGGAGACGGATATTATGGCGGCGCAAAAGACATTAGAAAAGTAGATAAAAAAACCTATTATGAATGGGATAAAACTACTTCAATAGTAAGAACACTCCAACCTAAGGCAGTTATTTTTTCAGATGCGGGACCAGATATTAGATGGGTTGGAAATGAAACAGGACAAGCAAAATTAACTTCTTGGGCACCTATCTTTAAAGATAGTTTATACCCCGGAATGGTAGATTTCAATAAATTTTCTTCGGGTCAAGAAAATGGCACCCATTGGATTCCAACAGAAACAGATGTATCCATAAGGCCAGGGTGGTATTATCATGAAGACCAAGATAGCTTGGTGAAATCTCCAAAGAAACTTAGGGAAATTTATTTTGAATCTATTGGAAGAAATTCTTCTCTGCTGCTTAATATTCCAGTAGACAGAAGAGGCAAAATTCATCAAAATGATTCTCTAGCACTCGTCGGTCTTTCAAAACTGATAAAGGCAGATTTTAAAGAAAATATAGCGGCCAATGCAACCTTTATAAACCAAGACCCTTACACACAAGAAATCTTATTACCTACACCAAAATACATTAATATTATTTCGCTTCAAGAAGACATTAGCCTGGGGCAAAAAGTAAGTTCATTTGAAGTCATGGCAAATACGGCTCAGGGATGGAAAATTATTTCTAAGGGAACCACTATAGGAAACAAGCGTCTTTTGAGGTTTAAAAGTATGAAGAGTGCCCACATTAAAATAAGAATTTTAGATGCAAAAAATAATCCTTCACTTCTAAAATCAAAGCTCTTTTACAGCGAAAACGAAGTGCAGTCTAATAGTTATTAATGGTTTGATCCATCCATTGAAGCCTATTTTCTAGATAGTTTTTCAAAATAGAAATCTCTCCGTCATAATCTACAGCTATCCCAGTCCATTTGTTATAATTGCGATCTATGGCACCGTTGTCCTTAAGGTAATTAGCGGTTTGTGTTACCCTACCCAATACAGAGGCGTTACTAAATGTATTGGCCCTAAGGGTGGTCCATCGGCTTTTTAAAGCCTGTTTAAAAATAGGATCCTCTAAAAGTCTTGGCCACCAGAACGGCACCATCCAAGCGTCTTGTGATATGTGAACATTGTAATTGGCAATCCAATCCGTTACCGGTACCCTACCCTGCTTGGCGTACCCAATATTGAGGTCCCAAATAGGCCCCATCTTAAGTTTTCCGCCCCTTTGTTTGTGCATATAAGTACTGAGTCTATAGCCGTCTATGTTGCCCGTAATCTCATTGATAATGAAAAAATCTACAAAACTGTCCAGGTCTATATAATTCGTGTAAGTACGGGTTTCTGTAGCGAAATTGTCATTGATGAGCGCCGTTTCAAAATCGTGAATATAGCCTTGTATATACTCTTTTTGGGCATTGGTAATGTCTGCTGCCTTGGGATATTCATACAAAAAATAAGTCTCTAAATACTGGTCTGGGTGGTATGGAGCGCCATAAGGAGCAATATTGATGGGCTGCTTAAAAATGTCGTATTGAGAACGCCATGAATTGTTGGCGGTATAAAGGGCGTCGTCTCCCCAATTGTTGTCAAAATATGCCAAGGGTTGCCCAAGGCCATTTTCACCAGCCGTTTTGTCAATTTTTATAATATAACCTCCTGTAATAGCTGCTGCGTCCGTGTCTAAGGGGGTTAATTTCTCAATATCTATCCTATTCTTATCCCTTTTGAGTTTTTCCATGAATTGGTACACCCCCATATACACCCCGTTAATTTCCAAATCTACCCATTGTGTCCTACTGGCATAACGGCCCATAGATCGGTACATTTCATGGCCAATATAATGGTGCATTAAAGAGGGATCAAACACCGTATTTTGCGATGCCCTGAACACATGGCCCATAAAAATATAATCTTCCTCTTCTGGGAAATTTAAAAAACTGTAGGGACTGTCTAAGCCCCCTGCATCCCATGTTTCTATTCCGTAGGATTTTTTGTCAGACATCCTATAAGAGGTAGAGCCTCTGTACTCTATTCCTATGGGCGTTTCATGCGCCAAAGACTTATTCAAAAACACCCTTAAATTTGCAGCAATCTTTGGTTCGTTTTGAATGGTTTCAGGTGTTTCTACCATCATATAAGGCAACTGACTTCCATTGGTCTCAACGGCAAATACTACCGGTTTTTCAGATTCAGGGCTGTCTCCGTTGTCTTTAGCACAGCTTATTAAAAACAAAAAGGCAATAAAAAACAGGCGATTCAAAACGCTCATAAAGGAAGTTTTTTGGTATATATGGCGGTAAATTTAACTTTTTTATCCGTGGATTCTTCTCTGCTCCATGACAATAAATGGCCTTCAATAGATGAAAAATTAATTTGCCAATCT
>Ga0206129_10004868_pt1 | contig 14515 bp, 9 predicted proteins | sample Helgoland_Spring_8_FD_148616 | JGI IMG/M metagenome (GOLD analysis project Ga0206129, IMG submission 148616) | Pelagic subsurface seawater microbial communities from Kabeltonne, Helgoland, North Sea - Helgoland_Spring_Bloom_20160502_2 | ecosystem: Environmental > Aquatic > Marine > Epipelagic ...
AATCAGGTGACGCACACTGCGGTTAAGCTGACTGACGCTTAGGATCTGTCTATCTGATGGAGTACTTTGCATTGGCTTATTGTAGAGAACAGCGGAGCCTTAAGTCACTGTTTTCCTGTAAGCATATGCGCAAAATACCGTATCGACTTTTGAGCTGAGTTTATGGTAAGTTAACATGTCAGACGACATGTATAAAAGTTAGGGAATTATTTTGGCCTTAAAAATTACACGCAGGGATTTTTTAAATGGTATGGCTATTGGTGCTGGTGCAGGCCTATTAATGCCCGGGCAGGTTATAGGGCAGACAACTGCGTCATTAGCCTCTAGCAAACTTCCCGGCGACTATTATCCGCCGACACTTACTGGTATGCGCGGTAGTCATGAAGGATCCTATGAGGTTGCTCATGCACTAGCTTGGAATGGGCAAAAACCGTCCAGTTATGAAGAATTAGATGAGCACTATGATTTAGTGGTTGTGGGCGCTGGGCAAAGTGGTCTTGCCGCTGCCTGGTATTATCGAAAGAAGATGGGCCCTGCTGCAAGAATACTGCTGCTGGACAACCACGATGACTTTGGTGGGCATGCCAAGCGCAATGAATTTCACCAAGACGGGAATATGGTACTTGGTTTGGGTGGGGCTCAAAATATCGAGCCTATGTCGTCATATAGCGCAATGGCGATTGAATTATTAAAAGATATAGGTATTGACGATCAGGCTCTAGCTGCAATGACAGCCAATACGCCTGATGATTATATGCTCGGTGGTAAATTTGGCGCCAGTAATGGTATGACGATTCCTGCTGCTGGTGGCCATAAAAACCTAAGTGGTAATTGGTTAGAGTTTTTCCATGGAGGTCAAGGGTATGGCGCGGCGGTTAAAGAGTTGCCCATACCTGAGGAAGAGCAAGCTAAGTTGATAGCCTTTTTCGGTGGTGATCGAGACTTCCTAGATGATTTGTCTCTCTTGGAGCAATACAGATACGTGAAGTCCGTTAGTTATAACCAATTTTTGACTGAGCGTGTTGGTTTAGCTGAAGAAACCTTGCCCATACTGGGGGCTTTTACCCGTGTTTTATTGGGCCCAGCTGGGTGGAACCTTACGGTCCTTGAAGCTTTGAGTGTTGGGTGTCCTGGATTAAAAGCTATGGGCTGGTTGACCAATCGGCTCAGTGATCTGGCTGGCGCGTTTGTTTTGGGAGACGCTCCTGTGGCCTATATATTTCCCGATGGCAATGCATCGGTTGCCCGATTATTGGTCCACAAGTTAATTCCTAATGTGGCTCCGGCCATGAAGGGATTTGAGGATGTTGCCATTTCAAACTTTAACTATGAGGCTTTGGACCTTGACGATAACTCGACTCGCTTGAGGCTCAATAGCACGGTGGTAGGAGTTAAAGAGACAGCTCTCAATCATGTAAGGGTGGATTATGTTGAGAAAGGTCAGCCCTTTAGTATCAGTGCAGACCATTGTATTCTCGCTTGTTACAACGGACTTATTCCACATCTTTGCCCTGAGATGAGTGATCAGCAGAAAGAGGGGTTGAGCTACGGTGTGAAGGTCCCCTTTGTCTATGCCAATGTGCTGCTAAAAAATGGTCGAGCCTTTGCTGGGCTTGACACGACCTTTACTCAATGTCCCTATGATCCTTTTCAATGGGTGAGTGCTGCGCCCACGGTGACGTCAGGGGGCTATCAGCCACCCCAGAGTCCCGACCGGCCGATGGCAGCATTTATGATGGCCTCACCTACGCCAGCGGATATTAAAGGTATGCCTGCGCGTGAGCTATTTAGGTTGGGTCGCCACAAGATTTATGGCACACCATTTAAAGACTATGAGCAGCAGATTCGCGATCAGCTTCAGGGAATGCTGGGTCAGTATGGCTTTAATCATGAGACTGATATAACGGCAATTACAGTTAATCGTATCCCCCATGGTTATGCCTACTCTTATCTGGGGCTTGATGATCCCGACTGGGATGAGGGGCATGCACCCCATGAGATTGGCCGGGCACAATTTGGACGTATCTCAATTGCCAATTCTGATTCAGAGGCCATGCCGCTGATGCAGGCGGCTTTTGATGCAGCTTGGCGCGCTGTGCAAGAGCAGTCTGCTTAACTTGTTTTAACCAACTTTTCACACTGACACAGGACAAAAAATGAAAAAATTATACTTACTTGGAGTGTTTATTATGGCTACTGTAGTGATGCCCGCTCATGGGGAAATTTCTGTTGTGCCGCTCAATAAAGAGGTTATGAAGGGTGCTGAGCTGGAGTCAATTCCACCCTGGCCCGAAGGTGTGGTCCTATCAGGCGCCAATGAGCATTGGCAAAAAGTCATGCATCAGGGTGATTTTGTGGTCGCGCTATATGAATCCGAGGCTGCTCTGATAGATGTAAGCTATCCCTTTTCCTATGACGAGTTTGTCACTGTCCTGGAAGGTAGGGTTATCCTTACTTCCCTCTCCGGCGAAAAGCAGACCTATGAGGTGGGTGATACCTTTCTTGTGCCAAAAGGTTGGCAGGGAACCTGGGATATGCCAGTTAAGTTTCGAGAGATGATTATTATTGAAACCAAAGCCTGGTTGGCGGGCGAAGAGTAATGATTGATGAGAGATAAAATAACCAGACGAGATTTTTTAAATGGTGCCGCCCTATCTGTGGCGGCTACGGCTCTTGCTCCCTACACTTCTCTGGCATTCGGCACCACAGCTAAGGGCAAAGAGTATTATCCGCCACTGCTAACAGGCATGCGCGGAAGCCATAAAGGGTCCTTTGAAGTCGCTCATGCTCTGGTTATGGGGGGGCAGAGACCTGATAAGTATGAGCCAGTGGATGAACTTTATGATCTGGTGATTGTGGGCGGCGGCATAAGCGGTCTGTCTGCGGCTTATCTCTACAAGCAGCAAATGGGACCCGATGTAAAGATTCTAGTGCTGGATAACCATGATGATTTCGGTGGCCATGCAAAGCGCAATGAATTTGAGTCTTCGGGCAAAATGTTGTTGAGTCCTGGCGGAAGTCTCAACCTCGAGCAGTCAGCTTTTAGCGCTGGTGCTTATCAGGTTCTTGAAGACATTGGTGTTGACTTCAAGGCGCTGCAAGATGCAGGCCCAGATGACTATGGCCTGTCAAACGCAGCCGCGCCCTATGGTATCTATTTGAATAAAAATCTGTATGGCAAAGATACTATTATCCCAGGTGATTGGGGGTCCACATGGGCGGGTGCTGGTGACTATAAAGCCATGATTCAGTCACTGGATTTATCAAAGACTGATACTAGCTGTCTGATTGCTCTGGTCAGTGGTGAGAAAGACTATTTGCCGGATATTCCCCTGTCCGATAAAGAAATCTACATGCGCAGCACTTCCTATGCCACCTTCCTCAATGAACGAGTTGGCCTCTCCAGGCAGGGCGCCAAATTAACAGAACCCTGGGTTCGAGCTATATGGGGCGTAGGTATTAGCAGTGCATCCATTATGGAAGCAATCGAGTTGGGAGCACCTGGGGCCAACGCCATGGGCTTCCCAAAGTCAGATGGGGAGTCTGATGTGCCAGAAGATCCCAACGCATACCGCTCACCTATTTTCCCAGATGGTAACGCCTCTGTGGCAAGACTATTTGTGAATAAACTTATCCCCCAGGTGGCGGGCGCCGATTCAATGGAGGAGCTGGTTGCCAGTCGTTTTGATTATTCCCAATTGGATTTGCAAGACGCTCCAGTGCGCATTCGTTTAAATAGCACGGTGGTTAATGTTGCCAATAGGGGCTCAGACCTGGTCGATATTTCCTATGTGTCTGGCGATCGAGCCTTTAGGGTGCAGGGAAGGCATTGCATCCTCGCGGGATACAACGGCATGATTCCACATCTCTGCCCAGACCTACCTGAGACGCAAAAAGAAAACCTAGCCTATGGTTCGAAGGTTCCTTTTATCTGTGCCAATGTAGTACTTAAATCCAGTGAGCCGGTGCGCAAAAGTGGCGCATCTCTGTATGTCTGTGCTGATAGCTTTTTTGAGTTGGTCACCCACGCGCCGCCGGTAAATTTGGGGGCTTACCAGGTTTCAACCAAGCCAGATGATCCCATGGTGATGTATATGCTCCATATGCCTGCACCAGAGGGCGATGGTAAACAGTCTGGGCGCGATCTCTGTCGGCTTGGCAGGCACAACATAATGGCCACCTCATTTGCTGACTATGAGCGAGAAATTCGTCATCAGCTCAGCGGTATGTTTGGTGAGGCCGGTTTTGATGCTGATCGGGATATTGAGGCCATTACCATTAATCGTTGGTCCCATGGGTACGCCTATGAATATATGGATCTTCATGATCCGCGCTGGGAGCCGGGACAGGCACCCCATGAGCTTGGACGGCAGCCCTTCGGCAGAATCAGTATTGCCAATTCTGACTCTGAGGCCTATGCCTATGTGCAGTCGGCGATTGATGCGTCGATTCGTGCTGTGGGGGAGGTCGTCAGCTGACTCTGCTGCAACACAGGGTATTGAATGGTTGGCCGCTTTTTTACCTGATTGCGCTGTTGACCCTTGGCGGTATGGTCGCCGGGATGCTGATTATAGGTATCTCCTCGCCTGAAGCCACAGTCAAATTGATACGTCTATCTGTGCAGTTTGCCTCTCCCTGGATACTTATCGCCTTTGTGACATCAGCCCTGGTAACGCTTTTTCCAGGTGCTATTTCACAGTGGTTGTTGAGAAACCGCCGTTATACCGGCTTATCCTTTGCAGCTGGATTTGCCTGGCAGGCGGTCTTTATCGCAGTGTTACTATATTTATACCCCGCCTATTACTGGGATGAGCTGCATAAGACCAGCGATCTTGTGGGGCGAAGCCTTAGCTACGTCTTTTTATTGGCACTCACCGTTACTTCATTTTATCCAGTGCGTCGAAAATTAAGTCGCGGCCAATGGAGTTGGCTGCATTGGGTAGGTATCTGGTACTTCTGGGCGGCGATCTGGGTGAGTTATACCGAGCAGGCCCTAAGTCAAAATGCAAAGACAATCGATGTTGTCTTTGCTCTTCTAGGATTGCTGGTACTTATTTTGCGCCTCGCTGCCAATATTAAGTCGCGCCGTATAATAGCTGCCCGCAAATCAACTTGCCAAACACAGCTTTAACAAAAATCTTAGATAACCCTATCTGGGAAGACTCTGGCTATCCTTTTCTGTAAACTCGCTGAACAGTCAGCAAATTAACGGATTCTACGATTGATGAGTGAGCGCAAACAGCAGATATTACAGGCAGCAGTCGATATTATTGTTGATGAGGGCTATGGCAGCCTGAGCATGCGAGCCTTGGCTCGCGCTAGCGGTATTAAGCTAGGTGCTTTGCAATATCACTTCCGAACCTCGGAAGATATGTTGCGTGCATTGGTGGCTTATATCGCTGACATATACCACAGCAATTTTGATGCTATAAAAGCTAATGAGCCGCTAACTATCAAAGGGGTCTTGGAATTCGCTTCGTCGGAGCCAGCAGATGGCAGGTTACAGGCGGATAAACTTTGGCCACAACTCTGGGCCATGGGTCAGGTGGAGCCATTAGTGACCGATCTGGTTGAAGATATCTATGCTGAATATTTGCAGATTCTAGAGGGTTTACTCCACAAGGCTGGAAGTAAGAATCCTCGCGTTGAATCTATTATTCTGATGGCTTTCGTAGAGGGATCAACCATTTTTGTTGCCTCGGGCAAACGTTGGGAAAATGATGACTCTAAGATGCGCTCGGTAGTCTGTGATCTGGTCGATAAACTCTATGGCGGTGACGCCTAACACCTCTTTTTCACTCATCTGCCTCTGGCGCCTAGTCATCTATTGTTGGCAGATACAAGAATTAATCAATCCTGTTGTGCCCGCTTGCGCAGATAAGAGACAAATCAGTCTTACCTGAATTTGTTTGTTCTTTGTTTGTCTAAAGGCGCTTTACATGTCACTCGACATGCCCTAGGATATCCATTGAGTCGCTTCTAACAGTTGTGTGCAAGCTCTCAGTGTAATCTCCAAACTGCCGTTTCCGTAGGTTATACAAACAATTTTTACAATTAATGCGGAGGCAAACATGGATATTTTTTCTTCACTGGACAACAGTATTAACAGGCTCGGTTTTTGGTCGGTTTTCGTTGTCATAGTCACGGCGATTATTAGTCTCTATCTTCCTTTGGACGCACCAAACGGTTATGCGGTTGAGCATGCGGAACGGGTGGCCTGGCTTAGCAATAACAGAGAATTATTTATTGCCGGCTGGGTTAATCAGATTGTCGCTATGCTGAGTCTTTCCGGAGCGTTTTTTGCTATTGCCTGGCGGGTTGGCAGCACTAGTCCACTATTGGCCATGATTGCTGCTATGGTGGTGCTGATGTCGGTCATGGCATTTATTATCCCTAAGTTTATTGCTGTATGGACCATTCCCATTCTCGCCGACACCATTTCAACCGCCGCATCAGGCGCTGAGCTGGCCGATTCGCTACTGAGAATCTTGAACGTATCTGTGCCTTTTTCGTTATATACCTCTTTCGATTATTTAGGTTTCTGGCTGTATTCATTGTTTGCTCTGCTCGTCGCAAAACCACTGTTTAGCTTGTCTTTGGCAACCAAACTTGCCTCAGTCACGCTGGGTCTGTTTGGTGTTATATATCAATTAATGCTGGTGGCTTTGTGGGCGTCGGAAATAGCCACGGTGGATATAGAAGCTTCTTTTATAGGTATTTCTCTGTTACTAATAATTGCGATTATTGCTATGGGCTATGAATTCAAAAAAACCAGTAGCTCGGAATAGAGATAAATAAATTATTGTATAAAAGCGCAGTGTAAGTGCGTCACAAACTGATAAAAATGAGGGGTTGGCAACATGCTTAGTTCAATTGGTAGTATCCCGCTCGAGGCATCGAAGCGCTTTGGAGACAAGACGGCACTAATATTGCCGGATCGGTCTATTTCCTACAACGAATTAGAGGATCTGACAAACCGCTTCGCCAACGCGCTGGTCGGCCTCGGCGTAAAGCCCGGGGATAGGGTAACCCTGTACTCGGGAAACTGCTGGGAATGGGTGGTTAGCTATTATGGTGCCCTTAAAATGGGTGCGGTAATCAACCCCATTAATGTCATGCTCACGCCAGTGGAAGTTGAATTTGTTGCCAGTGATTGTGGTGCCTCAGTTGTGATCGCCTCCTATGAAAAAGCACTGCCTCTCCAGGGAGTGAAGGACAAGTCTCAGGTAACAGATATTATTGTCTTTGGAGATGAGGCTCTTCCCGAAGGGCTATTATCTTTCAATGAAATTCTCATTAACAGTAATGACGATTTCACGATCGATGCCATTGATACTGATTCCCTTTCTACTATCTGCTACACCTCTGGGACCACTGGATTCCCAAAGGGGGCTTGCCTGTCCCATAAGAGTATTCTGATGAATATTGCTATAACTACCCTGATGCATCAGCGTAGTGAGCTAGATAAGGTGGTTATCGCATTACCCTGCGCCCATGTCTATGGCAATGTGGTAATGAGCTCCGCCATACAGAATGGAATGACTCTGGTGCTGCATGCCGCGTTTGAACCAAAGGCGATTATGCAGAGCATTCAAGACCACAAGGCGACGCGTTTTGAGGGTGTGCCCACTATGTACATGTTTATGCTCAATGACCCAGAGCTCGACAACTATGATTTGTCGTCATTGCGCTGTTGCACTGTCGGTGGCCAGACCATGCCGAAACCAAAAATGGAAGAAGTAGAGAAGCGGTTTGGTTGCCCTCTGATTGAAGTATGGGGTATGACAGAATTGGGCGGGTTGGGAACAACATTCGCTGCCAATGGCCCAATCAAACACGGCTCTATTGGTACTGCATTACCTTACACAGAAGCTCGTATCACCGATACTGAAGACGTCAGCATCACAATGCCTACGGGGGAAGTGGGTGAATTGATGATAAAAGGCGGCATTGTTATGCAGGGATACTATGGCAATGAGAAGGCAACTAAAGAGACCATTGAGCCAGATGGTTGGATGCATACAGGAGACCTAGCCTCCATAGATGAAGATGGTTGTATATTTATTGTCGATCGCAAGAAAGACATGATTCTCACCGCTGGCTTTAATGTGTATCCCGCCGAGATCGAGCGAATTATTGCTGGTCATCCTGATGTTGCTGTGGTGGCGGTGGGGAGTATTCCCGATGAAGCCAAAGGAGAGTTGGCCAAGGCCTACATTGTACCCAAAACCGGCGCCAATCCAGATAGCGAGAGTGTCATCGCCTATTGCCGTGAACATTTGGCGGCCTACAAGGTACCAAGAGCTGTACAGTTTGTAGATGACTTACCCACAACTAGTACCGGCAAGGTGATGCGTAGAGAGTTAAAAACGCTGGATGCCTGAGCCAACAGTTTAAAAGCCCATCAGGGGCCAACAAAAGTCAGTTTTAAAATTGACCAACATAGAAAAACAAAAAGGGGATTTGAAATGAAAATACATGAAGATTTCGCCATGACTATCAATGGTCAAATGGTGACAACTGAAAACACTTTACCTGTTTATAACCCTGCGACCAGATCAGTATTTGCACAGGTTCCTGACGCATCCAGAGCACAGCTTGATGAGACTGTTAGCACAGCACGTCAGGCTTTTAATCTGTGGAGTAAGACCTCAACTGATGAGCGCCAAGCAGCCTTAGAGGCCTATGCCGATCTTATTGAAGCAAATGCCGAAGACATTATGAGCCTTTTGACAAGAGAGCAGGGCAAGCCAAGAGCTGGTGCAGAGTTTGAAGTATTTGGCGCTATCGCCTGGCTGCGTGGGATAGCGACTCAACGGTTGCCAGAAGAGGGAATTGAGGATACCGATGAACGACGAGTTGTGACTCGAATGACGCCGGTAGGTGTGGTCGGGGCTATTGTGCCTTGGAATTTCCCCATTCTATTGGCGATATGGAAGATTGCGCCGGCCCTTATGGCCGGTTGTTCCATTATTGTAAAACCCTCCCCCTACACGCCGCTCTGTGATCTTAAAATTGTTGAGTTGGCGCAGCAGGTTTTTCCGGCTGGTGTCCTCAGTGCACTAAGTGGTGGTGATGAGTTGGGTAAATGGATGACTGTGCACCCTGATATCAATAAGATTGCCTTTACGGGGTCAACGGAGACCGGGCGTCATGTTATGCGCTCGGCAGCAGATACCATTAAGCGCGTGACTTTGGAATTAGGCGGTAATGATCCAGCAATTGTGATGCCAGATGCCGACCCTAAAGCCCTCGCAGAACATCTATTTTGGGGTGCCTTCCAGAACAATGCCCAATTCTGCAATGTTATTAAACGCCTCTATATCCATGAGGATATCTACGAAGAGGTGCGTGATGCTCTGGCCGACTTTATTGCCATCAATATCAAAGTAGGCGATGGCACTGAAGCTGATACTGATTTGGGGCCAATCCAGAACTCCATGCAGTATGGCAAGGTGAAAGATTACTTCTCAGACTGTCACGCCAATGGTTATAAATTTGCCCTTGGTGGTGAAATCGATGAGAGTGCGCCCGGTTGGTTTGTGCCAGTATCATTGGTCGATAACCCACCAGACAACTCTCGTATTGTAGTCGAAGAACCCTTTGGTCCTATTCTGCCATTGCTAAAATGGTCTGATGAGGCTGATGTGATTGCGCGGGCTAATGACACGATTTATGGGCTTGGTGCCTCAGTGTGGGGGAAAGACCTTGAGGCAGTCGAGAGGGTCGGTAGCCAACTTGAAGCTGGTACTGTTTGGCTAAATGAAATTCATCAGTACTCGCCTTTCCAGGCTTTTGGTGGCCACAAGCAGTCTGGGTTGGGCTGCGAAAATTCACTGCATGGGCTTATGGAATATACCAACTGGCAAACCACAACACTTAATAAAACATCGGTATAGACGGTCAAGGAAAAACGTTGATATGAAGTCATTGCACATAGCACTTGGTATTTCTCTTACGCTGCTTGCTGCCTGTACCCCGGAGAAATACCAAGCCGATTTGACCGATAAAAGTACGCTGTCACCTTGGCATTCACTAACTGCTGAAGAGATACGGGAGGTTGCAGCGGCCGTTACTGAGTCAGTAGATGGCACTTTGGTCTTTAATCGGATGAGTTTATTGGAGCCCGATAAATCTCAAGCGCTCTCATGGCAGACTGATACCAATGCCGCGCGTGGAGCAGACGTGCTCTACAGGTTAGATAAGTTATCGTATCGGGTGAGATACGATTTCCAAACCTCCGAACTGTCATCTCCTGCCCTCCTCACCAGTGGGCAACCCATGCTGGTGGGACAAGAACTGTATACGGCATTGGAGCTTGTGAATGAACTACCAGAGGTAAGAGAGGTACTAGAGCAACGAGGCGTCAGTTCAGGTGATGGGCTCTGTCTTCCGCGCACAGTGGGGCGATTTTTCTCTGATCTTGCTGATCCAATAAACGACCGTCTTGTAAGGTTTGACTGCTTTAATATCCGCGGTCAGAGCGGCATGGGTATCTTACCCACAACCAGCGCATTCGCGCGCCCTATTGAGGGGATCAGTATTTTATTCGATGTCGAGGAGTTACGACTGATTGAAATCACTGATTCCTTTGTCGGCGTCGAAGCGCCACCAAGCGACTTCGAGGTTATTGAGTTTCACCCCTCGGCCCTCGATACAAGGGAGCGGCTTAAACCTATCACGATCAGTCAAAATGAAGGACGAAACTTCTCCATTACGGGCAGTCAAGTCGATTGGCAGAACTGGCGATTCCATCTCCGATTTGATCCACGGCAAGGGACGATCCTGAATAATATTGGCTTTATTACTGAACGAGGGTTCCGGTCAGTTGCCTATGAGATTGCAATGTCTGAAATGGTTGTGCCCTACCAAGATCCAGATATTCACTGGTTTTACCGCGCGTACTTCGATATGGGAGAGTATGGGTTTGGCAATATGGCCACGGAGCTTAAAGGCAATGATTGTCCAGCCAACGCTGTATATCAAGATGTGATGCTGCACTCCGCAGCTGGTGAACCCGTTGTCGCCCCTAATCGCATCTGTATCTTTGAATTTGATCCGGGCTATCCCAGCTGGCGACATTATGAGTCGCTGTATGAGGGCGTTCCGGGCATTGAAAAACATAACTCCCGTCGCGCTACCAATCTAGTGATCCGCATGGTTGCGGTTATTGGTAATTATGATTACTTCCAAGATTATATTTTCCAGCAGGACGGACGAGTTCGTATCCGTCTGATATCAACAGGTATCGACGCGACCAAAGGTGTTTTCGCGGCAAAATTGTCAGACCCAACCGCCGATGCGGAAACTCAGACCGGTACGCTTATAGCGCCTTATCGCTTGGGAGTTAACCACGATCATTTCTTCAGTTATCGAATTGATATGGATGTCGATGGTGTTGAGAATAATTTTGAGCGGCAGCGACTAACAGCCGTCCCCCAACCTGAAAATGTCGATCGCCAAGCCATCTGGGCGGTGACCCGAGAGAAGGTTGAAAACGAGCAACAGGCACGCACGACCATGCGAGTGGAGAAACCTGCCTTATTGACTTTCTCGAGTGCATCCGTGACAAACAAGATGGGTTATCCCGCATCTTACCAACTGATGTTTCCCAATATTCGTCCGCTGGTAACCCTGCAAGATCCTATCTACCAGCGGGCAGGCTTTCTAAAGAACAATCTATGGGTCACCAGATATAAGCGCGATGAGATCTTCTCAACGGGGATTGCTGTTAACCAGTCAGCCCCAGGTGTTGGCTTACCCCTTTATGCCGCTGACAATGAGTCTGTAAAGAATGCTGATCTGGTCGCATGGCCCACGATTGGATTCCACCATGTACCCATGGCCGAAGACTGGCCAGTCATGCCTGCAAAAGTGGATGAGATTGTGTTAAAACCTCGCAATTTCTTCGACAGGAATCCAGCATTAGATGTGCCCGATTAAACTGTATTGCGCAACAAAAACCGGCGCAGCCAACAGCAATGGAGCAGGGATTTATCTCTCGGTTACTGAGAAATTTGTCTCCATGTGTAATACAAAACGATAAACACTTAATAGGTACGGCATGCAGTCACAGCAGGAAATCAAAATCTGGCTTGAGGAAAATAAAATTACCGAAGTCGAATGTTTAGTGCCAGATATGACTGGCAATGCTCGAGGGAAATTTATTCCTGCCAAAAAATTCCTCAAAGAGGACAGCCGACTGCCTGAGGGTATACTTGCGCAAACGGTCACCGGGCAGTACTCGGATGATTACTGGGAGCTCCTCGAAACCATAGACGGCGATATGCTTTTGGAGCCTGACTCAAAGACTAAGCGCACGGTACCCTGGGCTAACGAAACCACAGGGCAGATTATTCATGACTGCTTCACCAAAAATGGAGAGCCGCATCCATTTAGTACCAGGGCAGTATTGAAGCATATTCTTTCGCTGTATAAGGAAGATAACCTGACTCCGGTTATTGCGCCAGAAATGGAATTCTATCTTGTTAAGCGCAACACTAATCCAGATATGGCCTTATCGTCGCCCCTTGGGCGCAGTGGTCGGCCAGAGACTGCGCGGCAATCTTATAGCATTGATGCTACTAATGAATATGAACCCTTTATAGAGGATATGTACAACTATGGAGAAGCAATGGGTCTCAATATCGATACCCTCATCCATGAATCTGGTGCCGCTCAGTTTGAGGTTAACTTTATTCATGGTGACCCCTTAGAGCTAGCTGATCAGGTCTTTACTTTTAAGCGAATGGTTCGTGAGGTTGCACTGAAACATGATATTTACGCAACCTTTATGGCCAAGCCAATGAAGTCAGAACCTGGGTCTGCAAAACATATTCACCAGAGTCTTCTCTCAAGTGTCGATGGCAGGAATATTTTTGCCACCAAAGAAGGCGACTATAGTGAGGCATTCTTTCATTATTTAGGTGGACTACAAAAATACATACCCAATGTAATCAGTTTCTTTGCACCTAATGTTAATTCCTATCGACGGTTTTCTCGTGGGGTATCATCATCACCTATTAATCTGCATTGGGGTTATGACAACCGTACAACTGGATTAAGAATTCCGGATGCGAGTCCTAAAAACTATCGCATCGAAAATCGCTTGCCAGGAGCGGATGTCAACCCCTATTTATCTATTGCAGCTACATTGGCCTGTGGTTACCTCGGCATGAAAAATAAAATAAATCCCTCTGCACCCTATGAAGGGAATGCCTACGAGGAGGCACTCACACTGCCCAGAACATTGGAGGAGGCACTGCGTGGACTTAATGAAAATCCTGACATTGAAGAACTGTTTGGAGAGCGATTTATTCAGCTTTACACCTCAATTAAATTGATGGAATTTGAGGAATTTAACCAGGTTATTTCTTCTTGGGAGCGAGAGTATTTATTGCTCAATGTGTGAGACAGCATAGGTTAGCCATTGGCCACAATGGGCTAAGGCAAGGCGGTATCCAGTTCAAGAGATGTGCAATGGAAAATCAAATGTATAAGATTATTAATGTACTATTAATTTTGCTCCCGGGTCTCCTCGGTCAATCGATCTCGATTGCTGAGGAGAGCGATCGACCGACAAATCTAACCCTTGAATCGTTCCAGTTCGGGCCGGTTAATCGCTGGACATTCAGTCATATGCGGGAAGTGATCCCAACAGTTAATATCTCGCGGCATACTGATCGTTTCCTGATACTTAAAAAGAGTGATGATTTCATCGCTGATTTTTCCGTCGAATTTCAAGGCCGTAAACAATCGATCAATAAAATCGCGGCGCATCAATTTATCGATGGTTTGTTGATCATCAAGGACGGTGAAATTATTGTTGAAAACTATTATGGCCACCTCAGGCAAGATCGGCCGCATTTGATGAACTCAGTGTCTAAGTCCATTGTTGGGTTGGTTGCCGGAAAGCTTGCCGCACAGGGTGTTATTGATCTTGACCAGCCAGTGTCCCATTATGTGCCCGCGCTTGCCAAGAGTGGCTATGGCCCGGATTCACTGCAAACCGTTCTCGATATGCGTGATGGATCCGACTACACGGAATACTATTCAGACTTCACGACGACGTTTCGCCTGCAAGACTGCGCCATTGGTTGGACGGACGCCGACTACTGCCCGGAAGATGGACCGACTGGCCTTTATGAATTTCTGCCGACGGTCGGACGAGACAAATCAAAACTCGGAACATTTAGTTATCGATCCGGTTCGACTAATGTGGTCGGCTGGGTACTTGAAGCGGCGACAAAACAGCCTCTTGCGGAACTGATCTCAGAACATCTCTGGCAACCGATGGGTGCCGAGTTTGATGCCAATATTACGGTGGACAAAGGCGGCTTTGTTTTAGCCGACCACGGCATGAGCGCCACCTTGCGTGACCTAGGGCGTATGGGATTACTCGTGCTGAACGATGGCAAGGCCTTTGGAAATGAGGTGATTCCGGCTGCATTTATCCAAGATATTAAGGGCCAGCAAGGCGACCCCAACTGGTCTGATCCGGCACCCAGTGGATATA
>Ga0206129_10004883_pt1 | contig 14489 bp, 10 predicted proteins | sample Helgoland_Spring_8_FD_148616 | JGI IMG/M metagenome (GOLD analysis project Ga0206129, IMG submission 148616) | Pelagic subsurface seawater microbial communities from Kabeltonne, Helgoland, North Sea - Helgoland_Spring_Bloom_20160502_2 | ecosystem: Environmental > Aquatic > Marine > Epipelagic ...
TGTACGGCTTGTCACTCGCAAGGCGGTATCGCACCTTGGGCGATGACTGAATACAGTATGATTAAAGGCTTTGCTCCCATGATCCGGGAAGTGATTCGCACCAAACGTATGCCGCCATGGCATGCAGACCCCGAAACGGGTGTTTGGGAACACGATGGAAGCATTTCTAACGACGAGATAAAAACACTTGTTGGCTGGATAGAAGCCGGCGCTGAACGGGGTGAAGGCCCGGACCCGCTGCTGGCGGTTAAACCTTTGGAGTCTAAGTGGACTTTAGGTGAGCCTGATTTGATCTTGGAAGTGCAGGCCTATGATATTCCCGCAACTGGCGTTGTCGACTATGAATTCCCAGTCGTGCCAAACCCTCTCGGCAAAGATGTTTGGGTAAAAGCTGCAACGATTATCCCCGGTGATGGCCGAGTCGTTCATCACGTATTGATGGGGTCCGGACCTGTTCCTGAAACAAAAGACCTTGGATCAGTGTTCGACAATTACATTATGGGTTATGCCGTTGGCAACGAGTCTGCTGAGCTGCCAACAGGTACCGGCGTTTTTGTCCCTGCTGGAGAAGCATTTTTACTGCAGATGCACTACACCCCCATAGGAATAGCAACCACAGACAAGACACGTGTTGGGCTTTATTTTGCCGACGAACCCCCCGCTAACTTTTTGCGCACCCACGTTATTGTTGATACTTCAATTAAAATCGAACCAAATTCAGCGGCACATGAAGAGAACGCATATTTCACCTTCTCCGATGACGCCACTTTGTATTCGTTGACCGCACACGCCCACTATCGGGGGAGCAGTGCAAAATACACCGTAGAATACCCGAACGGAGATTCCGAGGTTGTATTGTCAGTTCCAGTGTACGATTTTAACTGGCAGCGAACCTATACCTTTGAAAAGCCATTAAAGTTGCCTAAGGGTAGCAAAATGGTTTACAGCTCTACATTTGACAATTCTGCTGACAACCCCAGCAACCCTAACCCCGACCGCACTGTGCCGTGGGGATTACAATCTCATGATGAAATGCTCTATGGCAGCATGAGTTTTGAATGGGACAATGAAACTTCTGAAAAACCTATCTATACCAAAGAGGATACTAGAGCTGCGCAGATGATAGGCTTTATGGATACCAATATGGATGGCTTGCTCATGCTGGAAGAGCTACCTGAAAGCTTCGGCAAACGGCTAGCACCCATGTGGGGATTACTCGACGCAAACCAGGACGGCGGACTCGATGTGAAAGAGCTAAAACCACTGTTGGCTCAATTGGATAAAGCCCGCGAAGCGAAAAAAGTGGCTAGCACTCACTAAACCCAGTACTCGAGTGAGGACATCGCGTCCTTGCTCTCAAAAAAAAGCCAGCCTCATTGTAAGGTTGGCTTTTTTTTGCCGATTCAAAAGGTCAACATCGCTTTACTGATGTTGCCGCGGCAAATCACACTGCGGTTTATTGAACACAGGTCACAACTACGCGCGTCTTAGCGGAAAAAAAGAGAGGGGGGGAGTAAAACAGCGCAACTTGCGCGCCAACGCGGGTTTACGCGGCGATGCCAATCACAGTGGCCATATGGACCAAGAAACTAACTCAGCGAACGCAAAACAGAAAGGAGACTTGGCGCGTCTATGGTGACCACGCCAAGTAAGCAAGGCTAGATTTAGAAGATTTCAAACAATCCAGCAGCACCCATACCACCACCGATACACATAGTCACAACACCATACTTGGCACCACGACGCTTACCTTCCAGCAAAATGTGACCCGTGCAACGAGCACCTGTCATTCCAAAAGGGTGGCCAACAGCAATAGAACCGCCATTAACATTGTATTTTTCAGGGTCTATTCCTAAAAAGTCCCGAGAATACAAACATTGACTAGCGAAAGCTTCGTTAAGCTCCCAGATATCAATATCTTGCACTGTTAAGCCTGCACGTTGCAGCAACCGAGGAACCGCAACAACAGGACCAATACCCATTTCATCTGGTTCACAGCCGCCAATAGCAAAACCACGAAAAGCACCTAAAGCCTCAACACCTCTTCGTTCTGCTTCTTTGGAATCCATCAACGTGACTGCCGCAGCACCATCAGAAAGCTGCGAAGCATTACCCGCAGTAATAAATTGATCAGCACCTCTAATAGGTTGTAATGATTGCAACCCTGCTAAGGTAGTCCCTGGACGATTACATTCGTCACGATCAACAACGTAATCAACAATGGTTTCTTCGCCTGTTTCTTTATTGCGCTGAATCATCTGGGTTTTCATCGGCACAATTTCATTGGCGAAGAGCCCGGCTTCTTGTGCAGCGGCCATGCGCAACTGGCTCTGCAGTGAATATTCGTCCTGTGCTTCGCGGCTAATATTGTAACGTTCGGCGACGATGTCAGCCGTCTCGATCATCGGCTTCATTAAGCCGGGGTACTGGTCAAATAAAGGCAGGTCATTAGACAGTGTAAATGGACCACCGGGCTGGGACAGAGAAATAGACTCTACACCTGCACCTACAGCAATAGGCACACCATCAGTAATGATACGGCCCGCCGCCGTTGCAATAGCATTCAGGCCCGAAGAGCAATGACGGCTAACAGTGAAACCTGAGGTAGTTACGGGACAACCTGCCTTCAAAGCAGCGAGTCGACCAATATTATTACCCGTAGTGCCTTGTGGCGTGCCGCAGCCGACAACAACTTCTTCAACTTCTGCTGGCTCAACCCCTGCACGCTCGATCGCATGCTGCACAGCATGACCCGCCATGGCGGTACCGGTGGTGTTATTGAAGCCACCACGAATGGATTTGGCCAAGCCCGTACGGGCTACGGAAACGATAACTGCTTCGCGCATAGTTCTCTCCTAGTGTATGAGTGATATTAGTCGACACGGATAATACACACTATTTCTAACAAGATCGAATGCGTGACAATTAGCACTTACTTCAGCGGGCCCTGTTTAGATCCCCTCCATCAGCAGCGATGTCTAGGCCCCCAACCAATTGTCAAAGAAAAGGATCCCAGAAACGAAACAAGAGCCATAAATGGCTCTTGTTTATGCGCGGTTAAACGCGATCGATGGGCTCCCGCCTGAGCGGGAACAACATCGCAACTAATGATTTGTTACGAGTTAATTTCGAACAAACCAGCAGCACCCATACCACCACCGATGCACATAGTGACAACACCGTAGCGAGCACCACGACGACGCCCTTCAATCAACAAATGGCCTACCATCCGTGATCCCGACATGCCAAATGGGTGGCCAATAGCGATAGAACCACCATTAACATTCAGTTTATCCATGGGGATACCCAAAACATCGCGACTATAGACGACCTGACTAGCAAATGCTTCGTTCAGCTCCCACAAATCGATATCATCAACCGTTAAACCAGCTATTTTCAACAATTTTGGTACTGCCAAAACAGGACCAATACCCATTTCATCAGGCTCACAGCCACCGACCGCAAATCCGCGGAAAGTACCCATGATATCCAGACCACGACGCTCAGCTTCAGCACGCTCCATTAATACTTGCGCAGAGGAACCATCAGATAACTGTGATGCATTGCCAGCAGTGATAAAGGCATCGTCACCCATGATTGGCTTCAAACTAGCAAGACCTTCTGCCGTTGTAGAAGGACGATTACAATCATCGCGATCGGCAACAGCTTCCTGCTCAGTAACTTCTCCTGTTTCCTTATTCATCACTTTCATGATGGTGTTCATGGGCACAATCTCATCATCAAATTTGCCAGCTGCCTGGCCTGCGGCACAGCGTTGCTGGCTGATCAATGAATACTCGTCCTGAGATTCCCGAGAGACATTGTAACGGCTAGCAACAGTATCAGCTGTTCTGATCATAGGATACCAAAGGCCCGGGTAAGCTTCATAAAGCTCTGGCTCGATGGACTGCTTAGGGTCAGCAACCGCTTGTAAAGAAATACTCTCAACACCACCGGTTACCATGACATCAACGCCTTCGGCGATAATACGACCGGCACCCATGGCAAGCGACTGCAAACCAGAAGAACAAAACCGATTGATGGTGGTACCAGAAGTAGTCACGGGACAACCTGCAGACAGTGCCGCGTTACGCGCGACATTCATGCCTGTACTACCTGCACTTGCTGCATTACCAAGAATAATGTCGTCAACATCAGCAGGATTCAGCTGCGCGCGCTCCATGGCATGCTGAATTGAATGAGCGGCCAATTTTATGCCGTGCGTGTTGTTAAATGCGCCGCGAGCCGCCTTTGTAAGCGCTGTGCGAGCGGTAGATACGATTACTGCTTCTCTCATGATTATCCCTCAATATTGGGTTTTAGTGTTTTTAGTGTATTTTTCGGGGGCATATTTTACCCTTAGAGGTAAAAAAATGTAACAAAGTTGAAGATTGCGATCAAAAAACGCGCTGTTTTATGCATTTATTACAATATCGTCATCGTAGGGTCACACCTAACACCCCCATACCGTTGCTGTTGCTTGACACAGCGTCTTCGTTGCCGGTTAATTAGGGTGCAATCACGAGGCCTACTACTGCCCAATAAATGATCTCACAAACGAGCACGATCAAAACTAACTATGCCAGATAACGCAAGTCCTGCAGCAATACTCGGAGACCCGCCAAGTATTGTCGGTCCACTGACCGAGACGATTCAACACGCTTCTGACCTCGTATGGGATACCCTTGCCGCTAATACCCCCAGAGACTTACATTGGGAAATTATCCTATTAACTCTGGCTATTGCGGCTTTTATTTGGCTGATCAGGGGCGGACATGGAGCACGAGGTGCCGATGGACGGGAAAGAAAAGCAGGTTTATTGCAGTTTTTATTACCTAAGGATATCTACAGTCATGTTTCGGCGCGAGTAGACCTTTGGTTATGGATAACCGAGCGTATATTGCGTCCATTTTGGATTGTCGGCTTGCTCGCCACTGTCGGCTCAGGCGCCGAAACGGCGGTGATCGAATCACTGGAATGGATTTTTGGGGCATCACCGGCGATGCAATCCAACTACACATGGATGTTAATCTACAGCTTGGTAACACTACTCTGCTACGACTTTGTGTTCTACGCCATTCACTATGCCATGCACAGGGTGCCTGCCTTGTGGGCCCTTCACAAGGTGCACCATTCAGCGGAAGTTTTAACGCCGCTCACTCGCTCTAGGGAACACTTTATCGCAGGTCCCATTTGGGCGGCTGGGGGCGCGCTAAGTTACGGCTTTATTGGAGGAATATTTGCTTGGCTGTTCGACGGCGGCATCGTCGCCGCTACGTTATTCAACATCGGGGTTTTCGCGCTACTGTTTGGATTTAATGGTTCCTTTCGCCACTATCACGTGCAGTTCCACTATCCACATGGGTTATCAAAATGGCTGCACAGTCCCGTTATGCATCATGTTCATCACAGTTATTTACCGAAACACTGGGACAAAAATTTTGCCGCAGTAACCAGTATCTGGGACCGCCTCTTTGGCACACTCTACATTCCTGAAAAAGATGAGTACACACCTTGGGGTATCGGACCGGCAACACAGTCAGAATATCGCTCTTATTGGCAAAATACCGTCGGGCCCTTTCGTGACTGGTATCAAATGCTAAGGTCTGGCGACTCCCCCCAAGCTGGGGCAGCCGACCAGCGCGAATAATTTGCCACGATTAAAGACGACTGTATTTCTATGACAAGGTAGCCTATAGACGCCGTCTTGAGTTTCTTAAGCTAGAGAACGAATAAACCGATCAACGCCTTCCAAACCGCTCGCATCCATAACCCGAATCGATTCAGTTCCGATGATTGCTATATCGACAAAACCTTTAACCGCGTCAATGTCGGCTTTTTCCTTAATACCGAAACCTACCGCCAATGGCAGGTCTGTTGCCGCCCGACTACGCCTGAGGTAATCACTGATATCTTCAGAAAAATCAGTATTCGAACCAGTGACACCTGTGCGAGCCACACAATAAATAAACCCACTACCGGTTTTTTCGATAGTCTTCATGCGCGCATCACTAGAGTTGGGGGCAAATAGAAAGATCGGATCCAATTGTTGCTGCTTCATTGCTGCCGTATAGTCCTGCGCATCTTCTGGGGGAATATCGGGAACGATAGAGCCTTTGATCCCAATGGCTTTCATTTTTTCTGCAAACGGCTGGAACCCGTATTTGTGCAAAATATTACAATAACTCATGAAAAGAAATGGGATATCAAATTCACTGCAAATTTTTTCTGCTGTTTCAAAGCAGCGCTCTAACGTGGCACCATTTTCAAGAGATTCTTGACTGGCTTTCATAATTACTGGACCGTCAGCCATCGGCTCCGAGAACGGAATTTGCAACTCCATCAGGTCTACACCTGCCTTCACCATGGTTTCCACCAAGCGTAAACTGTCGTCAAAACTGGGATACCCCAATACAATATGGGTCATCAAGAGAATGTCTTTTTGCTGCCGCCGCGCTTTAATATAATTTTCAAGATTCATATTGACGAGCCTTTTCTATAATAAATTGTTTCCACTTGGGGTCATCAAAGGCGTCCGCAATCGTGAAAATATCTTTGTCGCCACGGCCAGACTGATTAATGATGATGGTCTGATCGCTGCGCATTTTGGGTGCATCCTTAAAGGCCTGGGCGAAGGCATGACTAGTTTCCAATGCTGGAATAAGTCCTTCCTTTTTCATCGTTAAAGATAGGGCATCAATAACTTCGACATCGGTAGCCGACTCAAACCTGATCCTACCCTGGTCGGCAAGATTTGCCAGCAGCGGTGAAATACCAATGTAATCGAGACCAGCAGAAACACTGTGAGTCTCGTTCATTTGTCCATCTTGATTTTGTAAAAAATAGGTTCGAAAACCCTGCGCTACGCCAACCGTTGCATCATTGGAGGCTATTCTCGATGCATGTAAATGTGTATCAATACCGTGACCACCAGCCTCGACGCCAACCAGCTCGACATCGTCATCCATAAACCCCTGGAATATTCCCATGGCATTGGAACCGCCGCCGACGCAGGCATAAACACTGTCGGGTAACTTTCCAGTTGCCTCCAGCGACTGCCGCCGTGCTTCCTTGCCAATTATCGATTGAAAATAACTGACCATCTCGGGAAATGGTGCCGGTCCGCAAGCTGTACCCAGAACGTAGTGCGTATCGTCCATATTGGTAACCCAATCACGAAAAGCTTCGTTAATTGAGTCTTTCAATACTCGAGTCCCCTCTTTAACAGGGACTACCGTTGCACCCATGCGCTCCATCCAAAATACGTTTGGCCGTTGTCGAAGGACATCAATTTCCCCCATGTAGATGGTGCACTCTAAACCAAATTTAGCGGCCATTGTGGCGGTGGCAACACCGTGCTGGCCCGCCCCCGTCTCAGCTATAACGCGTTTTTTCCCCATCCGCTTGACTAATAAGCCCTGACCCATAACGTTGTTAACTTTATGCGCACCGGTATGATTCAGATCTTCTCGCTTGATATATATTTGCGCGCCGCCAAAGTGCCGAGACAAATTATCTGCGTAAGTGAGCGGCGTAGCACGGCAGGAATAAGTACTCATCAGATTTTCATATTCTTGCCAAAAATCTGGATCTGCCTTTATTTCAGTAAATTTTTCATTCAGTTCTTCAAACGTTGCATGTAAGACTTCGGGAATAAATGCCCCGCCGTACTCACCAAAATAGCCAGCTTTACCTTCAGCCATGGTTTTCAACTCCAAGGGTTTGTGAAAATTCAAATTGATCGGTACGGCACAGCATTTCACAGTAGATCGGCGCCGTACTTTGAAAACTAACGGTACGTTTTACTAATATTAACGGACCATTCCATTGCAACGCCTCTGCCTGTTGCGACGTTGACTGTGCTATCGAAAACGTCTGTCGTGTTTTAACGGGCTTTTCGTGATGCGTCGCTTGAATAAAGTCTGACAACCTTAACGATGCCAAGTCCACAGCATCGAATGTGGGCAGTTCTGCCGTCGACAAATAAAACGTCTCGATCATCAAGGGCGTTCCGTTGTTTTTACTGAGTCTCGAAAAACGCCAAAACTGCTGGCCCGTCACTTCATCCGGCAATGCTGATGATCTTCCAACGATCATCAGCGGCTCAATTATTTCAAAAGGGTCCGCAACGCCACCCGCATGCAATGCTGCTGATGTGCCTGCCATCGATAGCAAGTCCAGTCGTTTAGGGGCCGTTTGCACGACATAAGTGCCGGAACCTCGCTTTCGCTCCAAATATCCCTGTCGAATCAACCACTCCGTCGCTTGCCGCACAGTCGGACGACCAACCGTATAGCCAGCGGCCATAGCTTGCTCAGAAGGTATTTTATCGCCAATGACATAGACGCCACGACGAATATCAACCAACAGATCTTCAGCCAACTGATAGTAAAGGGGGACGGGGCTTGTGCTGTCTAGGGCGTTCATGCGGAGAAGCATAGAAAGTTTTGGTTAAGTTGTCAAGACAACTTAACCAAAACCAGAGGGAATTTATTGGCCAAATTTTGGTGCGCGTTTCTCCATATTTGCCATCACCGCTTCGATCTGATTAGGAAAACCAATTAATTGATCCTGTTCCCGGGACTCGGCTAACAAAATATCCTGAGGATGCTGGAAAGGTGCATCGTTCAAAATTCTCTTGGCGCCACGGATCGCATCAGGATTTCTACCGGCTATTTGCTCCGCTGTCGCCAGTGCAGCAGCAATTGGATTCTCTATGACGCGTGTCACCAATCCAAGCGCTTGTGCCTCTTCGGCTTCAATGACTTTGTTGGTATAAGTCAGCTCTCTCAGTACGTCATCGCGCAATAATTTATGCATGTAGGGTGTTGCACCCATGTCTGGTACCAGACCCCATTTCATCTCCATGATGGATATTTTTGTACCGGGGGCAGCATAGCGGATATCAGCACCCATGCTAATCTGGCAGCCACCGCCATAGGCGACACCATGCAGCGCCGCAATCACCGGGACAGGCAATTCACGCCAAACCCAGCTGGTGTATTGCGCTCGATTTGCCAAACCGTGCGTACGCCTTTCAAGCCGACCGAGCCCATCATCGCTAGACTCAGCGCTACCATCAGAATTTCCGTTAGCCATATTAGAAAAGTTGCCCATATCTAAACCGGCACAAAATGCACGCCCCTCACCGGAAAGCACCACTGCACGAACATCCTTGTTCGTTTTCAGACTCTCGCCTGCTTCTATAATGCCAGCGAACATGGCTTCATCAAGGGCATTCATTTTATCCGCACGATTAAGACGAACGTGGGCAATATGGTCTTGAATATCGACTATGACGCGATCTTCCATTATTTTCTCCAAAGTTTTTGCAGATCAACACTGTTTGCTGACTATTAAACGAGTTCTCCTCACAAAAGTACAGACGGAACCAAAAGTACCGATTCAATAATCCAAACAGCCAGCAAACAAGGAGAATGGTCGCAGCCATTCAATTCAGTATGAGTTATCAGATTCTGTGCCTAAAAAACTGTCTTGTGACGATCAATGAGCCCACTATAATGGATTACCACAAACCTCTTGCTACAGGAAATATCCATGCACCTACAACTCGAAAAGAAAGTCGCTCTAGTAACTGGCAGTGATCGTCGTACGGGTGAAACCATTGCCGAGTCACTGGCGGCGGAGGGCGCTACCACTATTTTTCATGGCAACGACGAATTACCGGACAAACCCTTCGCTGTTTGCGGTGATATAACCTCGGAAGCAGGATGTCATCAAGTATTAGAGCAAGTCACTGAACTGGGATTGAGCGTTGATATACTGGTCAACAACTTCGGCTCGGCTGATCGCCACAGCTGGGAAGATTCGACAACAGAAAAATGGCTTGAGCTTTATCAAATCAATGTGCTGTCGGCCGTAAGAATGATTCAAGGGTGCATCCCAACAATGAAACAGCGGGGTTGGGGCCGTATAATTAACTTGGGAACTATCGGGTCTCACCAGCCCAACAATATCATGCCGGCTTATTACGCGGCAAAAGGAGCAATGGCAACAATGTCGGCCAGTCTAACCAAAGAACTTGGAGGCACAGGCATCAACGTAAACACCGTTTCTCCGGGACTCATTCGTACGGAGCAAGTTGAGACCAGCTACAGAAACATTGCGACAAAAAAAGGCTGGGGAGAAGACTGGGATGAGATAGTCAAGAAGCTCGTCGCAAGGGATTTTCCTAACCCCTGCGGTCGTATTGCTGAACGGGAAGAAGTCGCAGACCTGGTTACGTTTTTAGCGAGCCCCCGAGCCGATTTCATCAATGGCCAAAATATCCGAATCGATGGTGGCGCGATTAATTATGTCTAACCGATTAGCTTTCTTGGCCCAGGCCATCAGTAACTCTTTCAATTGGCTCACATACACTGCGGCAATGTCGGCCGTTTTTCAAAGATTTTAACCACCTTTTGAAACAACTTTCTCAAACCCATCATCTTAATTTTATCGATCATCCATCGTTACCGTCTGATCGCTGAAAGCTTGATCCGAGTCAAACCTTTCTAATAGGAAAGTGTAAGGACATAACTCTTGAAAGGCTGTTCAATGATGATGGCGCAAGGCCAAATTAACAATATTTAATACCCAATAAAAAGCCTGAAAACCGCATGGCCAGAGCTTGTCAACACACTCTATTTTTTTATCAAAAGCGCTATAAATCAATAGCTTAATGCCTAATATAGACGCAGCTATTGGCCTCTATATCATTGATTAAATTGTAAAAAACAGACAATGCACAACTATTAGTCATTAGGCCGCTCGTTAAGCGACTGATTTTATTTCCAATCTGATGACAGTTAGACCACAATAGATTGATCATAAAAAAACCAATGGCTAAAGAGGGCACGGCGATGACGACCAAATCGACTAAGCGTTTACTAACTCTAGGAGCACTGAGCTGCGCCCTGATCTTCTCCTTATTTGGCACACTCGTCTCCACCGCATCAGCCGCTCCTATGCAAACCGCCTCAGCCAGTGACAGTGTTGTTGGCATGCGCGTTGATGATTTTGAACTTCTTGATCATAAAGGCGCTGCGCACCGTCTTTACTACTATGACGATGCCCCTGCAATTGTGCTGATGGTTCAAGGTAATGGCTGCCCGATTGTCCGCAATGTGATGCCCGGCCTTAGGGCTGTTCGCGACGCCTATGCTGATAAAGGTGTTAAATTTTTGTTGTTGAACTCAAACTTGCAAGACAATCGGACAAGTATCAACGCCGAGGCTGAAGCATTTGGCTACGATATCCCGGTGCTCGTTGACAGCAACCAACTCGTCGGAGAAGCGCTAAAAGTTTCTCGCACCGCCGAGGTTTTCGTCATCGATCCAAAATCTAAAAAAGTGGTTTACCACGGCCCAGTCGACGACCGAGTGACCTATGAAGTTCAAAAAGAAAAAGCTGATAACAATTATTTGGCCAATGCCCTCGATGCCGTGTTGGCGGGTGAAAGCGTAGCAATCGCTGACGTCGACTCACCGGGATGCATCATTAATTTCCCTGAAAACAACAAACGCGATCAGCATGCCGACATTTCCTACCACGATACCATCGTACCGCTGCTCGAACAGAACTGTGTCGGCTGCCATCAAGTCGGTGGTATTGGTCCATGGGCGATGAGCAGTTACGAAATGGTTAAAGGGTTCTCGCCTATGATTCGCGAGGTTATCCGCACCGATCGCATGCCTCCCTGGCACGCCGATCCTGAAATCGGTCATTTTCTTCGCGATAAGAGTCTCTCCGCCAATGAAATAAAAACGCTGGTTCACTGGATAGAAGCGGGGTCACCCCGCGGTGAAGGTCCTGATCCATTAGCGGAGCCACGGGAGCCGCTGAAAGAATGGCCCCTTGGTAAACCAGATCTAATTGTTAAACTACCGGCATTTACGGTTCCCGCAACAGGTGTTGTTGATTATCAATACCCAGTTATCGATAATCCATTAACCGAACCAAAATGGCTAAAAGCCAGTACTGTTAAGGTCGGCGCTCGTGAAGCCGTTCACCACGTATTGAGTGGGATGATGAAGGAAAAGCCTGCAAATGGTCGCGGCGGCCAAAGAGACTGGGGGTCATCTATCGGCGGCTACGCGGTTGGCGCGGAATCGAATATTGCCCGCCAAGACCACGGTACTTATTTGCCCGTTGGCGGTGCTATTGGTTTCCAGCTTCATTACACCACTTTTGGAAAAGAGGCTGTCGACCAAACGGAAATCGGATTGTACTTCTACAAAGATGATGAACTTCCTGAACTGATGACCCGCCGCTCTGTTGTTATCGATGTGTCGATAGAAATACCTGCAAACACTGCAGGACATGAAGAGACGTCGTATCTTGAATTTCCGCAGGACGCAATTTTATTAGGCGCATTCCCTCACGCCCACTATCGCGGCCAATCGTCAACGCTAACTATTCGCTACCCTGATGGCAAAGAGGAATTATTACTGTCACTACCTCGCTATGACTTTAACTGGCAGCGGGATTATGAGTTTACAGAGCCGGTAGAAGTTCCTGCCGGATCCAAACTTATCGCGGTTAATGCCTATGATAATTCTTCGCAGAATCCTGCTAACCCTGATCCCTCTGGGGTTATTACTTGGGGTGAACAGTCCCACGAAGAAATGTTATTCACTGCCATATCTTATCGCTGGAAAGGTGAAACCCGAGTCAATCAGACACCTCAGTACAGCAAGCAGCTCAGTGATACGCGCATGTTTGGTATGCTTGATGACAACGTTAATGACCTACTAGAAAAATCAGAGCTGAAAGGACGGGTCGGTAATATGATTGCGGCCAGCTTCGACCGACTCGATCGCGACAGTGACGGTGCCCTCAGCCACGACGAATTTGCCGCAGTTGCAGCTATGATGGCTCAACGGTAACTCGCTCGCAGGAAACAACAAAAGGCCCGTTAGCTAACGCTAGCGGGCCTTTTTTTTGGCTACAGATCTCTGACATGGGATTCTTTGACGTAGCCAGCAGGCATGCATCCTGCTTGTTCAGCTGGCAGTTCTAGCCGCCAATAATCCTAGGGAATAAAAAAACCTCTGAACCTACCGGAATAGGTGTCTCCCAGTCATCACGAATTATTGTGCCATCAATAGCTACGGCAATACCTTCTTCAAGATGATCCTCTAACCTTGGATAACGATCGATAAGTCGCGTTAGCAATTCACGAATGGTCTTCGCCTCAACTTCCACTGAGGTAAGACCATTCAAAGAATCTACCAACGACCCTGATAGAAAGACTTCCATGTTGACGTCCTTAACGAGCGCCTACCTAGACACCAGCCTCATCCAATGCTTTTAGGATTCTCGGGGGAGACATTGGTACTTCGTACATTCTGACACCCACGGCATTAGACACGGCGTTACCGATTGCACCCAGCGGTGGCACAATCGATGTCTCACCCACACCACGTATCCCGTAGGGATGGCCGGGGTTAGGTATCTCTAAAATTTTAGTATCTATTGACGGCAGATCAGAACAAACGGGGATCCTGTAATCCAAGAAACCCGAATTCTGCAAGCGGCCGTCCTTGCCATAGATGTACTCCTCATTAAGAGCCCATCCAATACCTTGAGCCGCTGCGCCCTGAAATTGGCCTTCAACGTAGTCAGGATGAATTGCCTTCCCGGCATCTTGCACAACGGTATACCGAAGAATCTGCGTCTTACCTGTCTCAGGGTCAACTTCTACATCAACAATGTGTGATGCAAAGGAAACACCTGCGCCCTCGGCGGTAGCTTCATGGTGACCAGCGATTGGACCCCCAGTACTACCCGCTTTTTTGGCAATATCTTTCAATGTTAAGGGCGACAGATTGCTGTGTTCTTTACCGTTTGCTCGAGCAGAACCGTCTTCCCAGATCACTGATTCAACCGGAATTTGCCACATTTTGGCGGCGCGCTCTTTTAATACATCAACCGCTTTTCTTGCTGCAAAGATTGCCGCCATACCGGATGAGAATGTGCCACGACTTCCCTCTGTCGTATCATTGTGACCCAGCGACGATGTATCACCAATATTGACCTTAACGTCCTCATACGTAATACCTAATTCTTCCGCTGCAATCATCGCTAGTGACGCTCGCGCACCCCCCACATCGATTGTACCTACGGTCAAGTTAACCGTACCATCGGGACCAATATTTAGATCACTACATGTTTGACCACCGATATTGAACCAGAAACCGCAAGCTACACCGCGGCCTTGATTCTTACCAAGCTTAGCTTTCATATGAGGATGATCACGCACGGCTTCCAATGTCGGTTCGATACCGATGGGTCCCCAGACCGGACCATAGGGTGCCTGCGTACCTTCTCGGGCTACATTTTTAAGTCTAAACTCTACAGGGTCTATACCGAGCTCTTTTGACAATTGATCTATCGTACTTTCAACACCAAAAGCCATCATTGGTGCAGAGGGAGCACGATAAGCAGCCACTTTGGGACGATTGCACAAAACGTTGACGCCTATCGCC
>Ga0206129_10004887_pt1 | contig 14481 bp, 24 predicted proteins | sample Helgoland_Spring_8_FD_148616 | JGI IMG/M metagenome (GOLD analysis project Ga0206129, IMG submission 148616) | Pelagic subsurface seawater microbial communities from Kabeltonne, Helgoland, North Sea - Helgoland_Spring_Bloom_20160502_2 | ecosystem: Environmental > Aquatic > Marine > Epipelagic ...
GGAACCAGTACGGTCGATGGCTCGGACGTTTCTATTTACCTTGGAAATGCGCCTTCTAATTATGGTTTTGACATCACTTATGAAGGAAGCGGTGGCGGTAATGCTAATGCTTTTGTTATCACATCAACTAATCTTGGAAGCCCTAAAGAACTATTACGATCTAACCAAAATGGGATTATTAACTTACCCCAACTAGGTGCCGCGGTAGCCGGCAATTTAATATGGCACGCAGGCAACGATGGTACAGGCTCTGGTCTTGATGCTGATCTTTTAGATGGTCAACAAGGCTCGTATTACGCAGCAGCATCATCTCTCAGCAGTTATCTGCCGTTAGCTGGCGGCACAATGACCGGCACGTTAGACCTTGGCGCTCAGAACATTGCAGTAGATTCGCAGAAAGGTTTTGTAAACTCTGGTCCTTGGACTAGAAACGCAACACCTTATGGTTATATTGACTTTGGCCCTGCTAATACCAATTATGCGCATATTTATACAGATAGACCTAGTTTTTACTTTAATAAAAATTTATATGTAGCTGGTCAGAGAGTATTCCACGATACCTATCACCCTAATGCTGACAAGCTAACCACTGCTCGTACAATAAACGGTGTGTCGTTTGACGGTAGCGCGAATATTACTGTTGCAGACGCGACTAAGCTGCCATTAACAGGCGGTACGTTGACAGGTGACGTAGTAATTAGCAAAGCTGATGCTAAATTAAGGCTTTACGATTCAACAGGTACTAATGGAAACAATCCATTTATTGAATTTGATACCACAGCATCCCAAGGCATTAGCATAGAGTTAAATATATACGATACAGACCTTCCTTTAGCCGGATACGGTCTTGTCGTAGGCCCATCAACGACTAATACTCAGTTTCCTACGACCGGAACTTTAACCTTTAATGTTTTAGGCGAGATGTATACTGGTGGCACGACACTCGGTTCCTTAAACAAAGTATTCCATGACAGCTACCACCCCAACGCTGATAAATGGACAACTGCTAGAACTCTAAGCCTTACCGGAGCTGTCACTGGCTCTGTTGCAATGGACGGTTCTGGTAACGTCTCTTTAGCCACTACTGCTACTGCTGATCCTACGCTTACGCTTTCTGGCGATGTCACAGGCTCTGCTACGTTTACAAACCTTGGTAACGCTACGCTTACTGCTACCGTTGCGGATGATTCTCATAACCACATCATTAGCAATGTAGATGGGCTGCAAACAGCATTAGATTCTAAGTTAAATCTATCTGGCGGCACGATGAGCGGAGACCTACTTAATAGCCGCGATATTTCTGCGGGGTGGGGTACAGGTAGTGTCTCGTTGACCGTAAATGATGGCGATGGAAACGCTAACGTAACTTTTAATCATCGCAACGGTGACGCAGAGCAGGCTGGAAATGTTGGAAGAATAGAGGTCAACGTAGATAGTACCTCTAACGCGAAAATGGATTTTGAGGTCAGAGATAACGCTTCCGCTGGCCCGATTACCATCAACAACTATGGTATGACGCTAACTCAAAACTCGCTGACTATAAACAACAGTGGAACAAGCGGCGGCGGTACTCTAAATGCTGGTACAGTCAATGCCACTACATTCTCTGGGCCTCTATCTGGCAACGCGACTACCGCCACCGCTTTGCAAACAGCAAGGAATATAGCTGTAACCGGCGCAGTAACTGGTAATGCAAACTTTGATGGTTCTGGAAATATTAGCATTGCCACCACTGCTACCGCCGACCCAACTTTGACGCTTGCAGGTGATGCTTCGGGTTCTGCCACGTTTACTAATCTTGGCAACGCTACGCTCACTGTTACGGTTGCTGATGATAGCCATAATCACATTATTAGTAATGTAGATGGCTTGCAGACTGCGCTTGATGCAAAACTAGCAAGCTCTAGCTACACGGCTGCTGATGTATTAACTAAGGTAAAAACCGTAGACGGCTCAGGCTCAGGGTTAGACGCTGATTTGTTGGACGGTCAACAGGGCAGCTATTACACCGGCTACACCGACACCTCCATTGCCAATCTTGTAGCTTCAGCTCCTGCTACGCTAGACACGTTGAATGAACTTGCTGCTGCGTTAGGAGACGATCCTAACTTCGCTACTACAGTAACAAATTCTATAGCGACTAAACTACCGTCCAGCTCCTACACGGCTGCTGATGTCTTAACTAAGATTAAAACAGTAGACGGCGCAGGCTCAGGATTAGACGCAGACCTTTTAGATGGGCTGTCATCAAACGCTTTCGTAAGGTCAAATGCCAACGATACGAAAACCGGATACCTAGAAATGCAGGATGGTTCTGCAAACTTTATTGCGCTCGGTAACGGTAGTGATTTCCGTATGTGGCACGACGGATCAAATACAATTTTCCGTAACTACAATCACCCAGACGGAGACATGATTTGGCAGACTGAGGGAACAAGTGGTGTTGTACATACTGCCATGATTATTAAAGGCGATACGACTGCTCCTAAAGTTGAGCTTTACTTCGATAGCGCCAAAAAATTAGAGACAAATACTGGCGGCGTAACGATTACCGGGACGGCCACAGCCACTACATTCTCCGGCGCCCTGTCTGGTAACGCCTCAACCGCCACAACCCTGCAAACAGCCCGCACAATCAACGGTGTTAGCTTTAACGGCTCTGCAAACATCACCGTAGCCGATGCGACCAAACTGCCTTTAACTGGCGGTACGCTGACAGGTACTTTGAATGGCACAGCAGCCGACTTTTCAGGGAATGTAGACGCTAACACCATTACCACTGGAGTAGGCCAAGGTAGGGGCAAAATATCTGTTTGGAGTACCAGTACCTACGGCATAGGTATGGCGACAGGGTTTACCTTTGGCGGTATCGCCAATGATTACGCTATGACCTTCCAGATGAACAATGCTAATAATCGTGGTTTCTGGTGGGGAGATGACGGTCATACAAACGCTCAAGGCGCAATGGCGCTAACCACTGAAGGTTTGCTAACCGTTGCTAGCGGTATGCGCTTGGGTTATGGGCAATTAGATACTACAGCGCCAACGACAGGGCAGCTTGATGTAAATGGCACAGTCAACGCGACTACATTCTCCGGCGCTCTGTCAGGCAACGCTACAACCGCTACAACTCTACAAACAGCCCGCACAATCAACGGCGTTAGTTTTAACGGCTCTGCAAACATCACCGTAGCTGACTCCACTAAACTGCCTTTGACTGGCGGGACGATTACAGGCGCGTTAGATATTAACGGAAATTTAAACGCCGTAGACAACATTTACCTTGGAGCTAATCTTTACCACGAAGGCGACACAGACACTCGACTGCTATTTGGTACGAACACCATCACGCTTCAGACAGCCGGTAGCTCCGAGATAACGGTAAATTCTACAGGTGTGCGTCTAGGCGACACAGGCAACGGATATTTCCAACCTGTCTCGGGTAGCTACGGTTCTATTCAAGTTGACGGCGGCGCTCACGGTGGTTACGAAGGCTACAGCATCGGCGGTCGCGCCGTGTTTATGCATAACAACTCGACTACAACCGGCATTTACAACGACGTAGATAATGAGTGGCTTATAAACTGTGTCCATAATGCCGCAGTTAGTTTATATTACAACGGCACATCAAGGCTGCAAACGACTAATATAGGCGCTAATGTTTCTGGGACTATGAACGCAACTGCGTTTACAGGTGACGGCTCTGGTCTGACTAATCTTCCATCTAGCGGCGGCTCTATACAAGCTACAGCATTTACCCCTTTCCAAGATGGCGATTTGGTTTGTATAACTTCTGACGGGTCTGCGTCTATTTTAAATGGAGCGTTGGAATCAGCAGGAACTGCGCTTCAATTTAATAATGATGACGCAAGATACAGCCGTATTGCTTTTAATCCTAGTAAAAACAAAATATGCATCTGTTATGAGGATGATAATTTTTCTGGTTACGGTGCGGCGGTTACAGCAGGTGTTTCTGGAACTACAATTAATGGATTTGGAACAAAAGTGATATACGAGTCTTCTGTCGTAGCAAAACAGACTATTTGTTATGACTCAGTAAACGACAAGTTTGTCATTGCGTATGACAACACAGGCGCTGCTGGAAATCCGGGCAAATGCATAGTAGGTGAAATTTCTGGCACTACAGGAAGTTCACTTACTTTTGGTTCTTCGGTTACTTTTGATTCTGGTGATGTCAAATCGCTTAATTCTATTTATATACCATCAATTGATAAAGTAGTTATAGCATACTGTGTTGGTTCGTTTAATTATCTAATCGCGGGCACAGTTTCTGGTACAGCAATCTCTTTTGGCACAATAAGATCCACAGGGCTTACAAACACTGTTTGGAACTATGGTTTGGCTTTTGATCCGGTAAAACAAAAATTGTTAGTTCTTGGCGCAAACATATCTACAGGAAATAAAGAAGTAGTAATCTGCTCTATTTCTGGAACTACAATCACGCAAGGATTGGTTACAAACATTCAAGTAAACAGTTATCAAAAGTGGTTGTATGCTGTTTACAATGAAGAATCTGAGTGTTTTGTGGTTTGTTATCATCAATCTTCCGCTAGTTCGAGTTTTAAAACTATTATTGCCTCTTCTACAAGTAATGCCATTGAGCTTCAAGGCGACGCCAATAATTTAGGTTATCAAACATACGGTTTTGAATACCAACCCCAAACAAAAACTTGTGTTGCTATCACCTATACCTCTAGTACAAACGCTAACGCCTTTAATATTACGGTTAATAATGATGCCTACCGCACAATTAATTTGAGTAGTAATTTTCCTATTACTCTTGGCATCGCGCCAAATGTAATTGGTCTTAATTACGAGGATATTGGCACAACAGTAATGTACAACGGGACAATAGGTTTAGCATATAACGACCTTAGTACGCGCGGGTATGGACAAATATATCAAGGCGGTTGGAATAATTATTCTTCGTTTGTAGGTATTTCTAGCGCCGCTCACGCACCAGGAACTACAGTTACAGTTCAAACTGTTGGGGCAGTGGATGACGCGCAGTCTAATTTGGTTGCAGGCGTAAAATATTATATTAATTCTTCCGGCGAACTATCCAGAACCCCTACCGATATTTACGTTGGTATGGCTTTGTCTGCAACGGAAATTCTGATCAAAGGGTAAAATCATGAAAACAATTATTCAAAATAGTACAAACTGTTCTAAGTATCTCTTTGCAGATGACAAACAAGTAAATATGAAAGAGACGCATATAGAAATTGGCGACCCTTCCGCATTGGATGTGATTATTGCCGATATGAATTCTGGCAACGCTACGCTCATTGAAAACGTGATTGAGCCAGATGATTGGTATGGTTGTAAGTACAACTATATAAACGGCGCTTGGGAGTTATGCCATGACTGGGTTGATCCTCGCGTCAAAATAGAAACCACTGAAACTTAGGAGTAAATCTGATGAGCAAAGACAACAAACCTCAAATGATTACAATCAACGATGTTGAGTACGATACAGCTAATTTTACTGAAGAGCAGATTGTCATGACGAATCACTGCTTAGACCTTGATCGCAAGATTAACAACATGAACTTTCAAAATCAGCAATTGCAAGTGGGTAAGGATTCTTTTCTGAGGATGCTTACTGAGTCCTTGGAGACTGTTGATGTTGTTTCTGACTGATAGGACATAAACTTGAGCCTTCTTGATTACGCTAAAACAGACAGACAACGCGAAGCGATTAAAGCGTGGCAAGACTGCGGTGAAGTTGTTGCTAAAGCGGCGGGTGTCTTAGGCGTTTCTCCGTCTACAGTACGCGACCATATTGGTGCGGTTAAAAACGCTGCGGCTGCGGCGGGCTATAGTGAGAATTTCGATGCTAGACGGCTAGTTCCTGAAGGCGAAATTGTCATTGGTCGTAGTATCTACACCACCACAGACGACAACGAGAAAATCTGGTTAAAGACCAAGAGGACAATGACCGAAGCAGATCGAGACAAAGCTCTGCAAGGTTTTGTTGACGGTCTGATTAAAGGTCTTCCTAAGTACAAGCCTAAAGCTAAGCCCAAGGCGAAGAAGTTTGCTGATGACCTTCTGCCGACCGTGGTAATTGGTGATTCGCATTTTGGGATGAGGGCTGATGCTAGAGAAACGAAGGAGCGTGACTACGACACCAAGATAGCGTCTACAAGTATGCTTGATGCTATTGATTACTTGGTTGATTCCGCTCCTGCTTCTGAGCAATGCCTGTTAGTAAACGTGGGAGATTTTATCCACGCTAACGGCTCGGCAGGAACTACCTTTGGCGGCACTAGGCTGGATGTAGACACTCGAATCGAGGTCGTATTAGAGACTGCGGCGCAGACGTTTATATTTGCAATAGAGAAGATGCTATCCAAGCATAAGAACGTCACTGTAATTATGGCTCGAGGTAATCACGACTCAGATACAGCTATTGCGCTTGCGTTGATACTCAAGTTTTATTACTCAAAAGAGAAAAGGGTAAACATACTTGATCCTCATGGCTTTTTTCATACTTTGCAGTACGGAGCCAACCTCATCGCTTGTCATCATGGTGATAAAGTCAAAGCAGCTAAGTTAGGCGCTATTTTGCCTAAGATGCTACCAGAGCAGTGGGCTTCTACTAACTATCGTAAGTGGTTAGTCGGTCACGTTCATCACCAAAACGTCCTTGAGACTGATAACGGCGTTTTTGTGGAAACATTTGGTACACTAGCCCCGCCTGATTCGTGGCACGCAGGAGCAGGATATGGCGCTTCTAGCGTAATGACTCAGATCGTATTTCACAAAGACGGTGGTGAAGCTATCCGTCACGTTTACCAAATCAGAAGCCCCCGCAAAGCTCCTGACCTGACGCTATAGGTATAAAAATGGAAGACCGATTACACCGAGTGGAAGCTAAAATTGACAAGCTCCAAGAGGCGGTTATCTCTCTAGCGCGTGTTGAAGAGCAGTTAGTGACTGTGTTTAATCGTCAGTCTTCGATTGAGTCTAAGGTAAATGGCCTCGATGATAAGGTAGATCGTTTATCTGAAAGCGTGATAAAAGGTAAGTCAGCCGAGCGTATCGTATGGTTAGTCGTAGCTGCCGCGATTGGCGCAGCGTTTAGATTCTTAGGATAACTATGGAAACCATCCCCTTTCCAAATAAAATAAGCGACAGATTGACCGACGAAGCGATGGATAAGCTCGGTGAGTGGGTCGAAGAGTATGTAGAGAAGGGCGTGAACCAGGTTAGCTTGATAGGTCTGATGGAGATATATAAGACCTCTTTGGCGTATAATCTACTGGAGGACGAATACGATGATGACGAAGATTAGAACGGCGTTTAAGGCGCTACAGAAGGGTAAGGCTGTTGCTGACCCAGCTAAGTGGAAGAGTCGCCAGATAACCGCTACGGCGCTCACAGGAGCGATATGGGCGGCTATACAGGCTGCGGAGGCGTTTGGGTATGCGATACCAGTGGACGAGGCTACCGTTGATTCTGTGGCTGTTGGGGTTCTTGCTGCTGTCAACTGGCTGCTCACACTATCAACATCTGAGAAGGTCGGGGTGTAGTCTCGGCGTTAAGCCTGTAATCGTGAACCCGCACTGGGTTGAAGTCGTACCGAACATCTATGGCATCGAGGCCATCTTATTAACTGCGGAGTGTAAGATATGAGTTTGTTTGAATACTTAGGTTGGGTTAAACGTCTCTGGTCAATGGTAGTAGAGATCGTCAAATTGATTGAGGAGACTATCCCTGATGATGGAGCTGGTAAAGAAAAGCTCGCTGCGTTTGATCTCATGCTTAAGGCGGCTATTGAAAAAGCTGACGATATTGATGCTGAGTTTGATAAGTTGCAGCCTGTTGCTCACGATATCGTTTCTAGCGTTATTACTCTCTTTAATACCGTGGGAATATTTAAACGATCCTAATGACTAGACTAGAAAAGCTACTCATCAAGCATGAGGGCTACCAGAAGAAAGCATATGAGGATTCTGTCGGTGTAGTCTCCATTGGAGTCGGCAGAAACCTTGATGACCTGGGATTGTCTGACGAAGAGATCATGTATCTTTTGAACAACGACATCATGCGTTGCGATAAAGAGCTGATTAACTGTTTCCCCTGGTACTCACAACTGAGCCGGGTTCGTCAGGAAGTCATGTTAATGCTTTGCTTCAACCTTGGATTGACGAGGCTGCGTAAGTTCGTCAAGGCTCTGTCCTGCATGGAGCGTGGAGAATTCACTATGGCTGCGGATGAGTTCTTAGACTCGAAGTGGGCTAAACAGGTCGGAAACCGAGCGATAGAGCTGACAGAGATGCTTATTACAAACAGGTATCCTACGGCTTAACATTCTCTAGCTTGGCAATCTCTGACTCAATGATGAAGTCGCAGAACTGCTTGATCTTCCGCAGGTCATCTATCCCGCCCTTATCTCTCCATCGAGTCGCATACTTCACTATGCATCCCTCTGCAAACGGTAGCTGATTCGCCATGATGTATTCTATTGGCTGAATCTTCATCTTCTTGTAGTGATCGCCAGCTACTTGGTAGTCAGTGGATTTCATGAGTTATCCTCTTTGTAATTTATAAGCGTTTCTATTGGAGACAAAAGCTCTTTTGGTACGCCAATACACTCATAAACTGTAGGTCTTTCGTGTTTTCTAAATTTTTTGCGGCTAATGCAGCCCAATATCTCAACACAGTTTTCAGGCTTAAATTTGGCTACTACAGCTACTTGAGCTTTAAAGGCTTTCATGGATTTGAATATTAGCTCGGTCTTAGGGTGTGATCTGGTTTTTACATCAACTTTAAGATCGCCATAGATAAAATCAATACCATAATCTACGCCTACTTTATCAAAGTCCATTTCTAAGCCTAATACTTTCGCTACAGCCAGCTCGCCAACCATTCCTATATAGTCCACGCTTAAATCTGATTGATCCTTTGCAAACCTTTGATTCTTTATATTGGTAGACCTTGCATAGTTTGTCCTTCTAGCTGCTGCGTTTTTGCATTGTTCTAGCTCTGCTTCGCTCATGATTACTTGCATTAGCTGATCCTACTCTCATGGTATTTAATCTGCTCTTGAAGCTGAGACAATATGTCTTCGTACTCTGGGAGGGATATCTTCTTTACGATATTAGGACGGCTGACCATATCGTCTACATAGTCTTTACCATAGTAGTCATACATCCACTTCTGATAATTATGAGAAACAGTCCCTGCGCCCTTACCCATCTGTAGATTGCATCCTGCGCATTGGGGATGGATGTTCTCTATCTCTAACGCGAGATGGTGAGTGCCTCCTTTGCCTTTTGCTATGTAGTGACCGCCATGCATCCCGTCCCGATAATGCTTAACCACTCCACAACTGACACACTCTACATAGCCGTATTCATCAGCAGAAGAGATCCTGGCTAATAACTGGATAGCCACTAAGCATTTCTTTCTTACCTGAGCTAGAGTCGGCAAAAGTAACCTGTCCTTAGCGCGTCCATAACCTTCAGCGCTCGTCTTTGTGTCTCATCATCAAACTGATTGAAACGCATTGATAGGAGTTCCAAAGAGAATTGACGCTTGGTAACTGGTACAACCTTTTCAAGCTGACGTATATCTCTTGGCTTTTCCCACGTTATCTTAGATTCATCTCTGCTCTTGTCGTTGCCTGAGTTGATCGCCATTGCTCAAACCTCATATTAAATACTTGTATCTTATGCTTAAGCATTACCGCTTGTTCTATGGCTACCTTGAGACCTTCTAATAACTGTAGGTACTCAGGATGCGAGTAGGCGTAACGCTCTTGCTTCGCTATTGGCATGGAGGGGTTAGTCCTTTCTGCCTCTGCCATAAGTATAGCCTTTTTCGACTTACGGAACTCCATAAGATACATTCTGTTGGCTTCAGCCTCAGAGTATTGTCTGGTGATTTTCTCAAGCTCTGCGAGAGTATTTCCTGCGCTCGAATTCGTTTCTGACATATAGTTCAACTCGTTCACGTTGATCTGTAGGGACTTCTTTTAAAGCAGCCCTTCGCTCTTCTACTGTTTTAAGATTAAGTATCTCGTCAGCAAAATGCCTTGGGCGCTTGTGGTTGTTAAACATCAGGCGGTCTGCCTAGCGTAGCGTATTCAAACCCAACTTCGATGTGCGAAGTCTGTAAACGTACAGAGCTGTGTTTCTTACGCACAACATATCTATTGTCTCTTTGAAATACATAGTATTTGAAACGCTCTTCTACTGCGCAATACTTGGCTTCCTCTAACGCTGCCTCAAGATCGTCAAATGTCTGCATTGTTGACTCCTAGTCGCAAGAACTCTATAGGACTAAGCTGTAATTCAGTAGCAACTTTGCAGACCAGCGACAGAGGCGCGTCTTCCATGTGCCTCCATCGCGAGATATGCTGCTTTCGCACATCAAATCGCTTCGCAAGATCAACAGACTTAATGCCGTTGATCTCCTGAGCGATTTTCAGTGATTTGCCGAAGTTAAACTTATACATCAGAATGGCAGGTCGTCATCAAAGTCTACTTCATTAGACACCACAACTGGCGCAGCGGAAGGTATCTCGTCTTTAACCTGAAATGACAGGCTGACCAGTGGCTTCTTGCCGCCCTCGCTTGATGTCCATGCAGAGACCCAGTATTCAACGCCATTTATTTCTGCGCTTCCACGCAGTTGCGGATGCTTCTCAGTGGTTCGCTTGTCGTTCTTCCAAAGTGCGCCACGGTTATTGTTATCGTATTCCATGTTATTTCCTCAGTTTTTCGGTTTCGGATTGAATGATAGTAGCAGTCTCAATAAGTAAAGGTTCTGCCAGGCTTAACAGTTTGTCGTCTCTCTTTACCTTAATTAGAAGTGGCTCTAAATCAGGATGGTATGAGAGAAACCAGTATTCAGATAACCCTAAAACAAGCATTGTTCCTTGGACTTGTTGGGTATAAATTGTTGGCAATTTGCCTTTGCGTAGGTATGAAATATGCGTACTGGCATTGGGACATTTGATCTCGATGCCTGTGTCATCCCACAAACCGTCAGAGGAGCAGCCTATCTCATAGTCGTCCATTTTAATCAGACCATATTCTTCTATATCTACGCCTAGCATCAATTCTGCTAACGCTCTAGCCTCTGACTCTAAGTCGTTACCTCGTTGCATGGCATCAGACTTAAACGTCTCTGTCGGCTTCTGAAGCAGGTTCTCAGCGATCAGTTGGTTGATGAGTCCGTCACGGCTAGTAGACAGCTTCCCTGCGGTAGTAAATACCTTAGAGAAGTTACTCGCTGTCACGACACCAATGCGTTGGATGAGCCAATCGGTCGTACCCTGGATAGCCTGTGAAATTCGCATTTGGTTTCCATAATTCATTAAGTAACTGATAGAGCCTCAGACAGTTTTTACACATACTGTCTAATGACGCTTTTCTCTCAGCGCAGCCTCTGCATCTGATCTCATCTTTCATCATAATTTTTCTATAATCTCGCAAGCATCATCAAATTCTGTTACACGAAGCTGGGTAAGGTTCTGAATTTTTTTCCACTTAAGAATTCGCTTTTCATCTATCTTCTTAGCTGCCAACAGGTTCTGGATTTTAGCTACCTGTTTGACGGAGATCGTGGGAGATGGCGGCTCATGTGACACTTCGTCAGCGTCAGTGTCTTCCTGCGTACTAACGCCAGCAGCAGCCGCTAGGGCGAACTTGCGAACATAAGTAAGTAGTGATCCGTAGGCTTGAGGGTCATGCTTGGAAGAAGGAACTCCAAAGCGTGAGCGAATCCACTGACCGCTAGAATGGATCAGCATAGTCTCTACGCCTACCTCTCCATTGATCGAATAAGGATGTTGGGTGTAGCTGATGCCATTGGCAGTGAGGGTGTCTTTAACTGCGTCACGGATATCATCTAGGGTGGCATAAGCGCCAGTCTTGCCAGTTGCCTTGTCAGCAAACCGACTATTAATGCCAGACATTTTAGCCTTTGGCATGACTTCTTGAGCCTTGGCGAGCGCCGCAGCGAGTTCGTTTATTTGTTCTGATTGCTTCATAAGTAATCTCCTTGAGTAGACTAATCTACCGAAAATGATTACCAACTGCAAGAACTTTTAGGGTGGCAAAACTAAGTTTTTTTTTCTGGTTTTGTCCCTACTATAGATAAAAAAAAGCCCCAAGCGATTCACATCGTGTCAGGGCTTGCAAAACTAACTCAAGGGGACTATCCTTAACTTGTCGGTGGGTTAGCAGCCCTAAATTCTGACTTGAGAAGGAGAAGTAGAAACCCGACAAGGGACATTCTACACCATCCTGCAAGATTCAACCAAGTCTAATACCGAACGTGTGGCAAAGCCTGACGTACTCTGGCTCATGCAAGCTAATGCTGAACTAGCCGCAGAAATGTGAGAAGCAAGCGACCTAAAACTCCTGCGCTGACCCGCCCATGTCAACAGGAACCTGCAAACACACACAATCAGGTCGCGAGCTAGGCATTGAAATAACTTCCAGTTAAGTCTGGCGGGGGAGCGATTCACCACTGTGGATCGTTGCAATGAGTACCAAGTCTTCGGACTTTCCGTTTTGGAGCGTAAGGACACCTAATGCCGTGGGTGTGTTTGCGGGGGAAAATGGGCGCTTGTGCCTGTAATTTGGAGAAGAGAATGGAAGACCTATCAGAGAAGCCTTGTAAGTGTGGTGACGTAATGGGGGAAGTCATAGGCTTCCAAGAGCGAGTAACAGATGGAGAGATGGTGAAATACCGTGTTTGCTGGTACTGCGCAGAGTGTCACTCAGTGGAAAAAGCGATTGGAAGGGAAACATTTGTAGAAACAATTCATGATTAAGGTAAACGATATATGTTGACTACTACCTTTGGTGAAGGCACTATAGCCCTACATTCACTTAACAAGGTAAATAAAGATGACTAATATTAATACTACTTTTAATACTCTCGATTCTGCCATTGCAGGCGCTAAAGCAGCGGGTAACGATATTTTCTCAGGATACGAGAATGAGATTCGCAGCTTAAGAAGCGCATCAGAAACTTTAGGTGTTAATAAGTTTCTTCTAACTGACAACGCATTACTTCTCATGATTGTTGAATATCAAGGAGAACGATTATTAAGCGAAGTTACTGTTTATACCTGCGTATCAGCGCAAGACCTTTCTCTCGCAGTAATAGATGATAACGAGATTAGGGCATACCCTGACTCTTTAATATCTAAATCAGATAAAAAGAGCCGTAAAGAAGCATCTGAACTTTTTTACTTAATAGGCCAAGATTTAGCCCATAAGTTAGCAGCATAATAATAACCGCGCCCTTCGGGGCGCTTTTCTTAGGGGAACAACATGAAAGAATTAGCATCAATCGCAGCTTTAATACTAATAGTAACTGGCATGAGCTTCGCTGGCACGTTTGACCGTGAAGAAGCTGAACGCGCCTCTACTGAGTATACCGAGATGGTATGCCTCAATCGCTTCAATCCAGACATTGGCTGGCCTAATTATAAAAACCTAACCATCACTTGCGAGGGATAACATGAGCTTAATGGAAGCGATTGACGCTAACCTTGATGATTTAGTAGACCGCGAGAACCGCTGTGTCGAAGCAACAGACGCAGCAGCAACTGAGGTTGTGATTGCATGGGTAGCAGAAAACCCACACGAGCTGCAAGAGTTCATGTTTAACGACAGCCCAGTTACCGATTGGGAAGAATTCCATATAGACATGGCTAAAGCATTTTCTGGTCTGATTACCCATAGTGAGTTCTTTGCTAAGTACCAAAGGTTTTATGATATAGCCAAGCGCGACATCATTGATGAGCTAGATTCTAAAATCTGGAACAGGTACACAGACTTTCACGATGTACCTGCTATTGATTGGTATGACTATAACGGTGTCAAAAGGGAAGACTTCTAATGTGGATGTTAACGAGAAATGGTCAGCGCTTTGGTTATGCAACAACTGATAAGGCCGCGATAGAAAAATACCGTAAATGGTACATCACAGACCATTATAAAGCCGAGGCTGCTCAAGTTCAGCTAAGGCTATGGAATGCGTCCAAGACCACTATTCTACAGTCAGAAGCAGAGCAGATAGCGCGTGACACGCTTGAAGAGCAGATTGGGGTACAAAAGGTATGATTATTGAAAACGCCTTTCCTCTAGCCCCTCCATCTGACGTAGAGTCTATGGATGATTACAACAAGCTAAAAACCCTAGACACTAATTACTTTATAAAAAACTCAGAATGGTTTTCAAGGTCTGAATTCTCTGATGAATACAAACGCAATCTGTTAGTGGATTCAGATAGAACAGGAATGGCGGCATCTAATAGACATCATTGGTACGCTAGAATGGCCTGTGACAGTATCAATTGTCCTTCACCTATACGTTCTTGGTATCAGTCTGAAATCAGAGCAACTCTGGAGAATAGTAAATACTTTGCAGAAAGCCCTAAAACAGCTTTGGCCTTAAGGAAGTACATTGCGTCTCAATTTAAGCCATC
>Ga0206129_10004891_pt1 | contig 14476 bp, 13 predicted proteins | sample Helgoland_Spring_8_FD_148616 | JGI IMG/M metagenome (GOLD analysis project Ga0206129, IMG submission 148616) | Pelagic subsurface seawater microbial communities from Kabeltonne, Helgoland, North Sea - Helgoland_Spring_Bloom_20160502_2 | ecosystem: Environmental > Aquatic > Marine > Epipelagic ...
AGAGTCTTAAAAGCCGGGTCTCGGGGACACAAGTTTCCACAAGTGTCCAGAATCGGTCCACACGCCCCCACAGCACATCAGTTGCCATGAGACACACGAGTAGCGACAAGAAAATATCCTTCCTTCAGCCCCACGAGATTCCGTCATAGCATCCTGATGTTTCGTGTTTTTTCTGTGAGTGCAATTCGATTTCCTGAGATACTTGTGTTACCCCGGTACCCCAACAACACTTCAAGGTACCCAACGCCCGTTCAGCCCGCATCGGAACGCAACGGCACGCAACGGCACGCAACGGTACGCCATAGGTTCCCCCCGATTCCCATCACTCCCTCTAACCACGAATGAAGAGAGCACGGCGGATCCCCCCAAACCGAGCGAATCCGCAGCTGTATGCCTCCATTAACCTAAAGTTTTATTTTATTTTCCATGTATTAATCAAAGACCCATGAAGCTCACTGATTTCACACACGAAGAGAAACAAGAGCGTCATAAACAACAACAGAGAGAGTGGAGAGATAAACACAGAGAACGTATGCATTTTCTTGTTAAGCGATGGAGAGATACTAATAAAGAGCACCGACAAGCATACATGGTTAAACATAAGGAAAAGCTGCAAGAGTTCAAGCGGAAAGCAGAGCTCTATGATCAGTGTATTTTGGATTGTGCATTAGCGTCTCCAGTACGTTTGTAGTGCAGTGTTCAACAATAGGAGATTTTACATATTCAATCAGCTCAGATCGGATGTAGGTAAATTTCAGACTCGTCCTTCGAGAATTTTACTCGTCACTCGAGCATTTTTATGTTTTTCTTAATCAAATAGCAACATGAGTTTGAATTCCCTAAATTTATATAGCCACCCAAGTCCCATGCAGCAGTTGATCACAGAGAATCAACCTGAGTGGCATGTGACCGATAGTGCATTCAGCAATTCTTACACGGTTACAACACTGAATTTCGCAGAACCCTCAGATGAACAGAGTGAAGTCGCAGGTGAACTTTGGTGTGAAGATCAGATAGAATACGCTCGTGAACAATTCAAAGAGCGATTTGAAAGAGAAGGAACGTTGGGGCGAGAGAATGTGAAGATGTATTCGACGGTTGTATTCAATACAGATGATGGTGACGCTTTTCATGCCAATTCCGGTCCCGCAACTATCATTAACAGTCTTACAGATATAGACGATATGTTCGACGACATGGTAAGTTCGATTAGTGTTCATGAAATGGATTACAAAACGGGACAGGTATCTTCCGTCGGCCAAGTTAAAGTTTACTCCAACAATTACTCCCCGGTTCGTGGTGGTACATTCGTTGAGCTGCCGGAGTGGATAAGTGGAAAGAACAACAAAGACATGTGCGTACTAAATGTGAAGAACCGTGACGATAAGTGCTTCATGTGGGCCATTCTTTCAGTACTCCATCCTGCTCCTCACCACAGAGAGCGTGTGTCACACTACAAACCATTCGCAGAGGAGTTAAACTTCACAGGTATTTCCTTTCCCGTTTCTATTGACGATATTCCTAGGTTCGAGAAGCAGAATCCAAGCATTGTGATAAGCGCCTATGAAACTTTAGAGAGCGATGTTCGACCATGGAGGGTGTCCAAGTACGCCGGTTCCGATGAGAAGATCCACATTCCGTTACTTTTGCACAACGGTCACTGGACAGCCATCACGAATTGGAATAGATTGTGCTCGACTGGTCATACGATTTCTTGTCCTCGCTGCTTGTGCCGGTTCAATGATGATTACGACATCACAAGACACCTCAAGACCTGCAATGGTTTTGCCAGCCAAGCGGTTAAGATGCCTGAGAAAGGTAGCATATACAAGTACAACATTTTTAAGGGTGCCAATCGATTACCCGTCTGCATTTACTCCGACTTCGAAGCCCTTCAACCAGAATGTGAGTCCCGGAGCGGATCGAAGAGTACAGTGCAAAAGACAGCGCATCATGCATGTTCTTTCAATATTTTCGTAGTAGCACCACCAGAGCTTGACATCGGACCTCGCAGCTTCCTCTACGCCGGTAAGGATGCAGCAATAGTGTGGGTGGATCAAATGATCAATCTTGAGAAAATCATAAAGGATGCCATTAAGAAATGTGATGCTCCTCCGCTAAAATCACCTGAGAATATTGTAGCTTTCGATGAAGCTACTGAATGCTACCTGTGCGGTAAGTCTTTCGATGAGTCTCCGGTTAAAATTGCAGTGGAGGAAAACATATCACCAAACAGTTCGATTGTTCAGTGGATGAAGGACAACGCATCATCATGGCGAGCACGCCCCGAAACAATAGGAAGAGTAATCACAAGTATCAAATTGGCTCCAAAGATCACCACCTGGAAAGACATAAAGACGAGTGGAAAAAAGTCCGACCCAGGTCTATCAATCCTCGGTGTTGGTCCGAAAGTCCTTCAGTTCTTACAGCGAGCCCCGGATAGTGTATGGAGTGGTGAGTACAAATCAGCAGTGAAGAAGCCAAAACTCGATAAGGTCTGGGAGCATTGCCACATAACGGGTACTTATCGAGGCGCAGCGCACCAGTACTGCAACTGCCAATGCCGAAAGGACTCAGCGAAGATCCCCGTATGCTTCCATAACGCCATGGGATATGACTCCCATTTCATTACGAAAGCACTGGCGGAGATCTTTGAGCGAACCGATGATATCGAGAAAATTCGAGAGGAGGAAAAAGAATTGGAGAAACAGTTGAAAACAAACCCGGAAGTGAAAAATAGTTTGTGTGAATTGATTAAAAGACGATTAATTCTCGAGGAACAGAAAGAAGCATCTGCCAACCTCCCCTGTTTCACATCGAATGCTCCAGTACATCGAACATACTCTTCACTGATGCATACGTCGTTCAAAGACAATCCAGTAACAACTCAATCGACACTCGATGGTAAGATTGCGCAGTATCAGTGTGCACCGGTCCCAAAAAGAAAAAGAGATGGAAAACAGCTTACTCTCGATGGAAAGGTTCCTCCCGAGGTGAAGAGGTCGAGAACGATTAGGCACAAAAGTGAGCAGACTTTCCTCAAGTCCGTTAAACCTATCCTGGATGAACCCGCTATTGAGAAACAAAAGCACAAGATGCGACTGACTGCTCTCTCCGACACGAACCAGAAGTTCAAGACCTTCAGTATTAATTCGCTTACCATCATGGATACTTGCGCGCACCTCCCTAGCGGTCTTGACACACTGTTGAAGAACTTACCAGCAGAAAAGAAAAATAACTTGCGATCACTTTGCAAAACCGAGGAGCAGTTCGCGTTGATACAGCGTAAATTACTAATACCATACGAAAAGATGCAATCCTTCGAGTGGTTCTCCGAATTGATCAGCACCGACAAGAACGATTACTATAGTGGCCTGTATGATAAGCATGCTACTGATGAGGACATGCAGACACTCATGAAAGTGATGAAAGCCTTCAACTTGCGCACGAACCGCGAGATCCACGACTTGTACCTCAGAGTGGATGTAATGGGCTTAGCAGACGTTTTTGAAGCGTATCGGGACTTATCGATCATTGGCTACGGGCTTGACCCAGCTGCGTTCATCGGCACGCCATCGTTCGGATTTTCGGCAATGCTCAAAATGACTGGTGTACAGCTGGAGCTACTAGATGACGTAGATATGTATACGATGTTAGAGAGGGGGAAGCATGGGGGTGTATCGATGGCAGCAACGCGATATGCAAAAGCGAACAATCCTCTCGTAGAATGCTACGACCCTGAGAAGAAAGAGTCATACATATGGTTCGGTGATGCAAATAATTTGTATGGCGATGGCATGAGTCGTAAGCTACCATATGGTAACTTCCGGTGGGGAGATGTGGATACATTTGATCCACATTCGGATTGGAGTGGATCCGAGGGTGCTTTTGTCGAGGTGGATCTCGAGTATCCTGCGCATCTGCATGATCTCCACTCGAACTTGCCCCTCGCCCCGGAGCATCTGGCGATCAAAGTTGGCATGCTTTCAGATATTCAGAATAAGATGTGTGGTGGTAAGCTCCCCTCCGGCAATCGTAAATTGACCCCGCACTTTCTTGAGCACAAGAACTACGTCTTGCACTCAGAGAACCTGAAATATTACAAAGAAAAGGGACTTATCCTGAAGAAGGTGCATCGGGTGTTGTACTTTTCGCAATCTGCTTGGATGAAACCTTGGATTGCCATTAACACCGAAAGACGACAAGAGGCCAAGAACGATTTCGAGAAAGATTATTATAAACTTTTAAATAACGTCTGTTTTGGCCGTAGTATGCCCGATGTCCGAGGGCGCACAAATGTATTCTTCTCCAATTCCAAGTCAAATTACGAGAAACACACAGGACGACCATCATACCAGTACACCATGGACGCCGGCGGTGAAAACTTCCGCATTTTATTCGAGAAATCAACAGAGGTTGTTCTGGATCAGCCCATATACGCCGGGGTCGCAATATTGAATCTATCTAAGCTCGTCATGTACAAGTTCCACTACGATGTGTTCCAGCCCAAATTCGGTGCAGAAAAAGTGTTTCTGCTGATGACCGACACCGATTCGTTGATGTACCTGGTATACACGAACAGTTTCTACAATAAGCTGCGAGACATCTCCGAGCATTTGGACACATCAGAATATCCTGTGAGTCATCCATTGCACAACACAGTGAATCATAAAGTACTCGGAAAGTTCAAGGATGAAACCACTTCAGTACCCATCTCATCAGCAATATGCTTACGAGCAAAGCTGTACCATTATACAAAGAGTGAGTACACAACTGATGCATCACTCAACTGGTATAAAGAAAAAGGCAAATGGTCTTGTAAGTCCATCGAAAGTAATCACATTGAGCCATTTGAGATTCGTAAATGCAAGGGGGTAAAGAAGTGCGCAGCCAGCAAACTGACAGGTGTGGATTATGTATCTGCACTGCATGGGGAAGACAAACTCGTGAGCTTTCAATCGTTCCGCTCCTACGACCACCAGGTCTACACAGAGACGATACAGAAAAAGGCTCTGTCTGGTTTCGACGATAAGCGCTTCATGTGCGAAGATCGTGTACATACTCGCCCACACGGGCACTATTTGAATAAGATCCAATAATAGTGTGATCTGTCCACCTGACTAATCCAACAGCAACGTGATCTGTCCAGGTTTTTTCCCCGCCAACCTGTCCAGTTGGTGAATTTGCAGGGAAACTATGCCACTATGTCCAGTGAATTTTTGTAGCGAAACTATGCCACTTTGTTTTTGTTGTGTGTCTCTGAGCGATTTACCTATACAATGACTCTTTTTTCTTGCGACTAACAAAGACATGGAACAGCATCTGGTAACACTGAAGGCACACGGTTGGCCTGAGTCCCTCGTGTACCGAAACACAACTATATGTAAGCCGTACATTACTACTAAGCCCACGATACATCATCAACTATTCTTTCCGAACACAGAGCTACCCAATTTTTTAGATAAGTACATAGGGTTCTCATACAATGGCAGAGCCATCAATGATGTACGCATTGCAGAGGTATCTGATAAGGTTCTGAAAACGTCAAAAGACTACACCTTTGTATTAAGCAAGATCACCGACTTGCATGTAACATGTCGAGAGTTCACAGACTCGCATAAGTTTGAGTGTCGGCCGTTCTCAGAAACACCTAAAGTTTGATTGTTTTTTCTCCCAAACATAAATGAAGGAAGACAAGATCATTCGAATTGAGAACGAGTTTGACCTGCACGCGAGGGTTATTCAATTCATTCGGAGATTCTACCCCCACGGTTTGCTAGCGATTTGCGCAGGAGAGTTACAGGATACGCCACCCAAGAGGATTATTATGTCGAAAAAAGGGTACCTTTCTGGTACTCCCGACATCCTACTACTCTCGAAGCATGATAAATTCACTGGGTTCGCTATCGAGCTGAAATCTCCTTCTGGTGCCGGTAGACTCTCGGATAACCAACACGCTGCTCTATGTCAGTATAAGCAGGCGGGTTACAAGACGTTGGTTACAAATGACTACGAAGAGGTTTTGCATGAACTCTTTATGTATTTTCGGGGGGTGCGCCTGCTATGCCTCAAATGCGAAAGGGGTTTTCGAACACAAGAAGCACTGGATGGTCACCTGTGCTGTGCTATACGCCGACCGAGGACTTTGTCTTCTTCTTCAGACGACTGACGGGTTCAACTACATCTGTTACCAATTCTCCAACAGGTCGCTTTTTTGTGATTCGCCGTCTCTTCGGTGGTTCTTCCGTACCCTTGTAATATCCCCCGCTTCGATGCTTGCTTTCTGCATACTCGTCTAGTTTAACTTGTTTATCATCTTCCTTCATTCGTTTCGCACCTCGTATTTGCTCTTCTGTGGACAGACCCGTACGTCGCTTCTTAGGAGGCATCTCCATTTTTACGAGGGTGCTTTCTGGTTTCTCCTCGTACTCGGGCATCTCGCGCTTTACACCCCTGGCTCCTACCTTTATTTCATCTGCGGTATAGAGGCGTCTCTTCATGGGATAAGTCGTAGCGAATTTCTTCTGAGCATCTCCAAGTGCCTTCTTGATTTCATTGAGCTTGTCTGCTGAAAACCATTCTTTCCTTTTCATCCAGGGATCTTTTAGCACATTCAGCATGAGCTTTTCTGCAGCCACGACATCATCACGATTTGTGCTGAAAGCTTGATCCCGTGTAGGTACCCGCCCAATCATATGAATTTTTATGCCCTGTGGATAAATGTTACGATAAGAGCTCATACGGGCCATAAGGTTACGTGAGTACCCTACCTTTACCAATGGTTCTTTTGGTATTTCGGGTTCTATCGCATACAGACCTGCTTTCATCGTGTTTGCGTTTGTATTCCGCGAGAAATCAAAGAACTCCTTGAACGAAGCCATTTATATGTGGCGAGATATTCGCACGGTTATACCCCTCCTCTCTAACGCCTTAATTGCGTCTCCCATGCTAGGTTCCTCCCAGAGCAAATGACGACTCCAAAATGCCGGTGTGGTAGGGTCCTCCCAATTCTCACCTTTTTTATGCCGTGCCAAGTACAGATCTCTTCTTTTAGGATCCTTATGAATTGTGTAATTCTCATAGAAAGGACTCCCGAAATGTATCGTGTGCTTACCAGGCGTCTGTAGTTGCACCATGTAGCGTCTGTCTTTTCTAGTTGACTTTTGCAGTAGAGCAATCATTTATATAGACATTAATCCGCGTCTGATGTGTTCGTAGCAAATTTCAGCGTTAAATCTGTACAGTGCCTCAATGGCCTGTGAGGTTCGATTCTGAGGGAACAGATGGCCCACCGTAATCACATCGGGAATTGGCAAATTGCGAAATTGCAAGAACAATCGTGATTCCAACGTAGCAAAATTGAATTCACCTCGTTTCAATGTTGTTTGAAAGTCGTATTGCTCGTTCAATAAGAAGAAGCGAGCATGTTTATAGCGATATCTATCACTGCCGAGGACCATTTTAATGAAACCGTCTTCCGGTAGGGGGCTCTCACGCGATAGCTCGGTCCACTTCGGTGGTATGAAAGATAAAACCAAAGCAAACAAATCAGTTGGTAGAGGCAGCATAGATATTTCTGTTATTGGAGAATTTTTTACTTGACCGACGAAACCGCCAACAAACACACGCGATTATCATGCATTCAAAGACCATTTCTATGAGGAAGAAGAATCACTATCGGTCCTATGGTGTACCTCCCTGGTCTCGCATATACACCGACACCCCCAGCAGCCACACTCGCTACGGCATGCGTTCAGCACAAAGAATGTTAAATCATGCCACATGGCCGTCAGACTCCTGAATGGTACGCAACTCATCTTTATTGTAGGGGATAATCAAATCGGCTCCAGAACATATCGGAAGCCTGCAAATTAATGAACAGAAATCCAAATGGCTGGTCTGTAGCCTCCCTGTAGTACCGCATTAGAGTTTTTTTCGAAGTAAGCGCAGTTGCTTCAGAAATAAAGGCCTCTAAATCTTGGTTGGAACGCAGTTTAAACGTGAATAATGCAGTGGCTTGCGTCCTCAGGACTGGTGAGAGGAGCCTATATTTTTGCGTTAGGACGGAAATAGACACCCCATGATGCCTCCCCCTGATAAATAACGTTTTTAATATGTCTCCTTGCGAACCTCGGCACACGGCTGAATCGTCCGCAAAATCATCTATGATTATCCAAACGCCCCATAGTTGTTTCTTCCCTCTCTTCTTTAGATCCTCTGTGATGCTCTTTTGCACATCCAAAACTTCCCTGATTTTATCTTCTTGAAAGGTCTCGAAGAAACACGGCTCATGTCCAGTGTCTAGATGTTTAGTACAAAAATCCTTAACAGGCTGCCATGTCATATCTAGGTGTACTGAGGGACTAAAAACATAGATCCGTTCAAAACAACCTCTGTACACGTCTAGTGCCATTTGTTGAATTGCGCACGTTTTTCCTGTTCCAGAACTCCCCAACCATATTTCACGTGTAGGCAGTTTAGGAGCTTGTTCGTATTTGCTTTGCTTATACGTGTATTCCTTTAGAGATTTTGGCTTCATAAGAGGTGCCTCCATTTCTTTTATGGAGAGATTTCGGTTTGCTCGTATTCGACGCCGTATTGTTCAAATTCTTCTGTTGCCATTGAATCGCTACGTATTCCTGTGAGCCACACGAGGTACACCCCCGCTCTCGATGCGTCTACGATGAGGTTGTTATCCTCTACGTCTGCCCACCCTTGACCCCGATGCCTGTATGGTGACACCCATGCCAGGGCTTCAGTGTTGATTACCCACCAAACAGGGAGTGGAAACGTGTTCTTACCGGAGAAACATGTGAGTTTATGACGATAAACGTTTATTGCCCTATCACTCTCTATACATCGATGACGTAACCGATGACCCACCATGGTTGGATGTGGGATATCAAAAGCTTTAGTACCATTACAGGTGAAGTTTGACAGCGCCACAAGCTGTGAATGACAGTATACACCTCCCGCCTGAATTTGGAGCAATGGCAAATCATTCACTCTTAAGTACATTCTGGCTGCCGCAGCTCCTGCATTAATATCCATATAGCCCGATGAGGCGGCTCGCATAAAATACTGAGGAGACCCTGTGTGTTTCAAACGTAAATTGGTACCACCCGAAGATTCGATCCTACATGTATGGACGGTCAAAGAGTCCATAGATACGTTCTGGGAGGAATCGATGGTTATTGCAGGCGTATTACCGGTGCATAATGTGAGGTCCGCGCCGTTTAGGAACGTGTCCCCAAATGAGGTCTGCTTTACGGCATAGTTAGCCGTTTGATCTTGCGCGTTGTGGCAGAACGATGCGACGTCATTGTAATTGAAGAGTCCACCTATCTTTACACACCCTGCTACATAGAGGCTGTTTTGGAGTTCGAGCTCTCCCCCAATCTTAAATCTGCCGACAAGTGTATCGTTGCTCTTAAACTCGATCTCCTCACCACCTGTACAGTTAAGCTTCAAGCCCCCTGATGGTGTTACACGTAACGCATAATTGCCTTGCACGCTGCTGGGAAGCGTATTGTGGTGTAAGCATAGGTTCGATTCTGAGGAGCGAAAAAGATAGCGGCCTAATGTTCCATGTGCGCTAACAACCTCCTCATCACATTCTAATCGTTTGGCGTTAAGTGTGTCTGCCACGCTGACGTTGCCTTGTGAGTCTGCTTGAACAGCAATGGTAGCCAGTGTTGACAGAGATGTTGACAGTGTTGACAGTGAAGTGGAATGTGCTCCAATTGTTTGGGTGTTGTTGTTGACAGATGTTGACAACGTATTGACTGTTGCATGAGTTGTTGACACCGCCTGGTCAACATCTGTCAACTGACTGCTTATTGACGCCTGTGTTGCTAATAGATTTGTGATAGCGGTCTCATTGGCTGTGATATTTGTCTGCATGGTTGAGACATCACCCTCCACTGCATTTATAGCCGTGGTGTGGGTTTGGATAGCTCCCCCTTGGGATATGATATTGTTCTCTGCATTTGTTGAGGCAACTGAGAGGGTTTCTAGTTGAGCGTCTCTAGGGGCCAACATCTGTAAAATAACCTCTGAGATAGTTTCCATCGATGCAAACGTAGCGGACTCAGATGTCAATGTATCGACGGCACCCTGAACCGCTGTAAGTTGACTTGAGGTTGTTGCAAGAGAGCCGTTGAGCTGTGTAATGAAATCGCTTTGAGTCGATAATTCGTTTGTGTTTGTTTGCTGACTGGCTTGTAGCGCACTTACGCCGTTATGAGCGATTGTGAGTGACGTGTCCAAAGCCTGTAGGTACGCCAATTGACCGCTTACAGCATTGTTAATTGTTGTGTCTGCTGCCGTGAGGGTATCCACGTGTGCCTGTACTGTAGAATTCGTTATAGGGTCGTCAAGAGCCAATTGGGTTTGCTGTTGCAGTTGATTAAGGTCCTGTGTTAGTGTTGAAATGCTATTCGTATGCCCACTCACAGTATTCGAGGTCAATAGATTTGACAGCTGTAGCGGTGCCATAACGGACTCTAAGTAAGCCGTTGACACCCCACTATCACTTGAAGTAAAAAGTGCTCGGATCTCACGTGGCTCGCCTGACTGATCTCGTAGGAACAGCGAATCAAAAGTACCGGTAGCGAGTCCATTTAAACTTACCATTTATGTATACAGTGATTTTAGGTCCATACTTCACACCCACTAGCTTTCACTTTAACGATACAGTCGTATTCTAGTGTAACGAATGCTTTCGTGATGGCTTTTCGATTATTATTCAACCGTGTATCATCATTCATCATCTTATTGAGACGAACTTGAATTAGTTCACCACCCCTCGTGGATGAACCCGTTAGGACTGCATATTGAGGTGACTTCTCCAAATTAAACGCTAGCACATGCTTTTCACCTGTTCTGAAGTCTTGCGGGCGAAGGGATATTGAGGTGTCGAGTGATAGCGTGCCCATGGTCCTATTGAGAGACTCGTAAACTTCAGCAGCTGACTGCATACTATAATCAGGCCACAAGGCGTTTCCTATTGCCAGTTGAGCTTCGTAGTCTCCGTTATCGCTTCCCGACGCCCAAGTTCCAACCGCCATAGCATTCTGATTCGCAGGCTTAGGAGTGCTGAACATGTTAGCTTCGGTATAGTGCCGGTTGCAAACCTGTCTCAAGGTCGCTGGATCATTATATCGGCCTGTGTTACCCTCCTCGAAAAAGGTAACAAACACCGAACGGATGCTGGTCAAAACGCGCGACATCGTGAGTGTCGGATTTTCAACGTTTGCAAGTGCGGTGGTGCTATCAGTTGTTAGACTTGGAAACGTCAAGTCATAACTGCCATCGGTCATCAACTGTAAAAACTTTTCATCAATTGAGCTATCCAATGTTACTACATCCGCTTTTAGTTGCCAGTTATCAAGAGTGAAAGATTGACTCCTCTTGATTACTCGATCGTCGGGAGTAGGAACTTCGTTAAGAGATAAGAGTTGAATGGCCATAGGATTAAGGTCAGCATCATTGGTTCCATGAAGGCCTATACACCCTTGTGCTAACGCTACTCGTGCGCTGGCAATAGAAATCTCTAGGACGATAGGCGCATGATGCAATGGAATCATACGAACGCTCGAAAAAATACCTAGAGCTTTAAGTCTGATACTCACAGTGCGAGACTGTCCTGCTTCAATCATTTGCTTGAACGACCTATTAGAAAATGAGCCGCCAACTGGGATGGAAGCGATATCAGACACTCCTTCATTCAGGAGCTTATCCTCTGGTTCTAGAATTGACATCATTTCGTGCAAGCGCCCATAATGATCTACGTCTTCGCACAGCTGTCCCGCGACGCTTACCCTGATCCTACTTATGAAACATGCTGCACCCGCGGCACATTGCAAATCCTGATATACGTTTATAGTGCTGAGATTAACAGGTGGTCCGTGAAGATCATATTCGGGTATGGTATCAGCTGTCACATGACCTGTAGGAGCTGTGTTATTGATTCTAAACATCAAACGCGTTGTAGTGGGGTCGAGCCATTGATGTGCAGACGAAAGGTTCATTCGCACAACCCCACCTGCAGTTACCGCTTCTGAAGTTGTACTCCTCCATGTGCTGTTGGAACGAGTTTTCACATAGGGTGCTGGAGTCATTGGATTGGGCTGTAGAGGTAGTATAAGTGAGGTATCTAATGAGTTACGATAGTCATCTAGTGACATCCTTTATAGTATACAAATATATTTTAATTCATTTTCTTTCTACTTTTGGAAGGCTTATAAAACCCCCTCGCAGGAACGAAATTTTCAGGCATACTCTGGTTGAAATCGGCATAAAGTTTACTGTAGCGTTCTCGTGTGCCTCCTGTTATGTACTGGTTTTCTTTGGCTATTGGTAATCCTGTCTTTGCCTGTTTCTCTCTGTTCTCTTTCCTACTCTGAGTCGCGGTCTTTACTTCCCTGCGTGTTCCTTGTTCCCCTTCTGGTTCTTGGAGGGTCATTTCACCAGATGCCTCTGCAGGTTCTAATGTTGTATTATTTCTACGTTTTTTCATGGGGTGAACAATATTGTCATCATCTGCAGTTAAATTAAACTGCTGTACACCCTTCACAGCTACTTTCTCTGCTGCTTTCTCTGCAGCTTGTTCAGCTTTCTGTTTATTCCTGGTATGCTTACGCTCTACCTTATCTTGCTCATTCATCACCACTTTCTCTTGCTTATTTCTTCGAGCCTCCATTTTGAGAATAGAAGAAAGATCTACTTGTGGTCTATCCACTAATTTCGAAACGGTACTGAGAGGTACTTGTTTTTCACGAGCTATCCTTCGTATCTGCGTGTTCAAGATAGTTTCTCGAGCCAAGTTCGCTTCATGATTTTCCATGGTTTCGAGTGATCCTCGCATTAAATTCTGTATTGTAATGTCTCTGAGAAGAGCTCCAAACGGTCTCTCTACTGGTTTAAAGGTTTTTTGCTTCTCTGCTAGATAGTCAGCGAATACATCTTCAACTGATACTCGCTTATGCATTTAATATGTACATATAATATATCACTCGAATATTATACTCAGGCTCCATGAGTGACCTTGCAGACTTATAATCCCCCCATCACGATCTCTAAGCGAAAAGCGTAAACTTCTAGCACTAGTGTTCGACACATCACACCAATCATATGAGTTACTCAAGCTCCCGAACACCTTTTCACCATGCGAAACATTGACTGACACCTTCTTTAAGATATTTGTGCGAATACCTCTGCTGTTAATCGATTGATTGTCCGCTAGCGATGAATGAATATAGATACTGTGAAAACGATTTACATCTACCCCAGGGGTCTCAAACGTATTGTTGGTTAGCACGAGATTTACGAACGGAGTTATAGGTCCTAATTCATGTTCTAAAATGCTGTTACATGACCTATGATCCAAAGGAACATTTACAACTCCCTCTCTACCCCACGATTCCAATTGCTCGTCGCTTGGTATGTAGAAGTTATTTTGCATGGAGAAATGTAACGTATTATGATTCACAAGGTACGAAACAACCGGATTGTTCCCGTCTGGAAAACCCATTGCTGCTTGAATTTCTGTAGCAAGTTGTGTTGCCGTATAAAACCGATGCGTAAGGGTCACTTTTGAGACCGTTTTGACTCCGCTCAGCATGTATACGAAATAAAAATGATGATTATTATAATCAATTGTATACCATGTTGCCGGTATACACGCTTCATCTACAAACACCTTTGTTCCACCTGGGAAATTAATACTCTCTGGAAGGGAGAACTCAAAATCCTCTGTAGTTCCTGATGTGCGATGACGTGAATCAAGAAAAATCTTAGAGACCATTTATATAGCATACTATAAAGATGCGTGCTAAGAGCTACTGGCAAAAAGCTAAACGTTCGCTGGGGGATGTTTATAGTAAAAGCAAACGCGCCTTGAACCTCATAGATCCACTCATGCGCGAAGGCGAAATCGCATTTAATATCGCTTCTCCAGCTTTATACGCTCTTAACCCAGAGGCCACACTAGCAGCCAGAGGTGCTTTGAAAACATACAAGAATCTAAGGGATATCGCTATCGCAGGCGATGCCATCAAAACTGCTCTCACGTAATCGGAGGCATACAGCTGCGGATTCGCTCGGTTTGGGGGGATCCGCCGTGCTCTCTTCATTCGTGGTTAGAGGGAGTGATGGGAATCGGGGGGAACCTATGGCGTACCGTTGCGTGCCGTTGCGTGCCGTTGCGTTCCGATGCGGGCTGAACGGGCGTTGGGTACCTTGAAGTGTTGTTGGGGTACCGGGGTAACACAAGTATCTCAGGAAATCGAATTGCACTCACAGAAAAAACACGAAACATCAGGATGCTATGACGGAATCTCGTGGGGCTGAAGGAAGGATATTTTCTTGTCGCTACTCGTGTGTCTCATGGCAACTGATGTGCTGTGGGGGCGTGTGGACCGATTCTGGACACTTGTGGAAACTTGTGTCCCCGAGACCCGGCTTTTAAGACTCT
>Ga0206129_10004893_pt1 | contig 14475 bp, 10 predicted proteins | sample Helgoland_Spring_8_FD_148616 | JGI IMG/M metagenome (GOLD analysis project Ga0206129, IMG submission 148616) | Pelagic subsurface seawater microbial communities from Kabeltonne, Helgoland, North Sea - Helgoland_Spring_Bloom_20160502_2 | ecosystem: Environmental > Aquatic > Marine > Epipelagic ...
CATAGCATGGCATTTTGCTCAATCCACTCACGTTCCAGATGCTGGACCATTGGGGTTGTTCGTCCAAGGCATTGAAGGTTTCTTGCACCTTTCCTGTGGCAAGGGCGCCATAGCCACCCACGGAGATAACGACGTGATTGGGATCGTTCGGATCCACGGAGACGCCCGTGATGGTAGCACCCAACGAACGGATTTGCTTGCCCATGTTCGCAGGAACATCGGCTTGTGTGTGAATGTCCTCCATGCCGTCAAAACGGTAAAGCTTTCCATCCCATCCACTCACAAACATGTGGTTGCCTGCTTCTGGCTCAACATTGACTGTAAATTCCACCGCTTTGGTTCCCGTTCCCGCTGGAGCATTGTCCAAACGCACCCATTCCGGTGTGGTGTTGAAGTTCAAACCATCACGCGTCATCCAAATGCCGTTCCCTCCATTGAAACCCGCAATGGTCATGGTCGTGTACGGATCATTGACCAGCAATCGGCCAGGAACATCATACATGGTATCCGATGCGTGGAAATACATCGTATCACAAACAGCATTCACGTCATAGACATCTACCTCTGCAAACGTCGTGTCAAACCCCACCGTATTGAACACCCACTCATCCCATTCGGCGATGTACAATGAATCCACCACTGGCGTGATGTCAGTGATGACCATTTCCTGTCCCACCAGAACGCTATCGTCGTAGCAATCAAGCTGCTCGATTGCTTCTTGCGGGTCCATCCAGAAGTAATCGGGATCTTCCGTCAATGGTTCGCTCAACAGCCGCTCTGGGCGCACGAGCTCATCGTAATATGCCAGTTCTACTCCTTCAGGCAAGGTGTATTCGAAGTCCAAATTCTGGTTGGAAGTGGACAAGGTGAATGTACTGTCCGTGACGGCTTCACCGTACGGATTGACCAACACCACAGAGCGTTGCGAATCTTGGTCTTCGGTATTCTCGTACAAGCGCACCACCGAATAAAATTGCCCAATTTCTCCTTCGTCATTGGCAAGCTCCGCAATATTCGCATCGAAGAAACTGCCATAATTCGCGATGTCTCCCGGCCCTACTGTGCCTCGGCTTAATCCACCGTTTTGGGAAGTAGCATAAAAAGCATATTCGTAGCCCTCAGCTTCTGTCACCTGGGAGATCGAGCAATCAAAACCATCGCCCCCTTGCACTTCCACCGCTTCTTGATCGCTCAGGAAGTAGCCGCTGGAAGGAATGAAGAGGGATCCATTGTCTTGCGTTCCACCCATGACTGCGCTTCGCGCACTGTGGTCCATTCCGTAAAATTGGGTGACCGAGAAGTCTCGGTTGATGTCATTGTATGATTCACCGCCATCCGTGCTTTTGTAAATGCCACCATCCGTAGCAACGTACATGTTGCCGGAAGGTGTGAACATCACCTCATGCACATCGGCATGGACGTCGATGTCTGTGCCTGCAAAATCGAAGGCGTATGCGGCCAATTCTGCTTGCTGGCTTGGTCCTGATCTCCATAGCTCAATGCCGCCTACGTACGCCAAATCTGGCTGGCCTTGCTTGATGCCTAGTGCCAAGTCATAAATGCCTTGAGGACGAGGGAGCGGAGTCGCTTCGTCGATTTCATTGGGCCAAACATTGCTCCAGCTCTCGCCTCCATTGCCTGTATGGTAGAGTCCGCCAAACAAACCACCGCTTGTTGCGAAAACAGCAAAGGCATGATTCGCATCATCCATGGAGATGGCTACACGGACGCGTCCGTTTCCACTTTGGGGAAGGACCGTTTCGTCGTTGTTTGACCCTGACATGCTTTCGAACGAGGTGAAATCCGTCCCGTTGGAACGGTAGACTCGGCAATTGTTCATGCCGATCAGCATGTACGATCCGTCAGCAGCGATTGAAATGTCGCCAACCGCTCCATTGATGTCATCGCTAGGGCTCATGGTCATTACGCCATCCTCAATGAAGCCATATCCTGCGTTGCTTCCAAACCACACCCGGTTATCGTCCAATGGATCCGCTACCATTGCGTCAACCGCTGAAAAGTTTCCAGAATTGAACTCGCCCGGATCGGTACCTTCTACCATCTCAAAATTCTCACCATCTTCGGACCACCAAATTCCGCGTCCTCGAAAGCCGCTGCCGCCATCGCCGTTGCCGCCATCATAGATGGAGCCGGAGCCTACATAGACGGCGCCATTTCCAAGTACAGCCACCGAACCGATCACCATTTGCTCCAAACCGAAGATTTGGTTCCAATCGTTGCCGCCGTTGTCGCTCTTCCACAATCCACCCGAAATCGCTCCGGCATATAGCACAGACTCTTCACTTCCGTCTTCCGGAATCACCGCAGCAATGGCTCGGGTACGTCCACCGATGTTGTCCGGGCCCATTTCATTCCAATAATGATCGGTCGCACGTCCGTCCGAACTTTGCTGAGCAGCGAATCGGACCACTTCGCCGCGAAGTTCGCGGAGGCCTTCTTCATTGATCTCACCTGTCTCAATGTCACCGAGCAGCTTCTGCTGAATTTCCCAAGCACCATCAGGCGCCTGTGCTTCAGTAGACGCGGCTCGTGGTGCATAGCCCAAGGCCTCATCTGAATTTTGAGTGTTGTTGATCTGCCAACCTGTGAGGGCAAGCGCTACAGCCGCTGAGGCCGTGAAAATCGTCTTCAATTGCATGGTTACAGTTTTATCCAATCAGGAATTCGAAAGTTACAACAAACCAAGTGCGTGTCAAGCAATTGTGTTCACGACTTCCGCACCAAAACCAATGCCAAGGGAATGAACCGCTCAAATCGCGCCATTACAGGTGCGATAAGTCCGTTTAAAAATGAAAAAAAGTCGCACTGCTTAAGCGCTCCAAACTCAGAAAAGGTGTTTTTCCGCGTGGTAACTCGAGCGCACCAGCGGTCCACTCTCGACGAATCGAAACCCTTTTTCAAGCCCAATGGTCTTGAGTTCGGTAAACACATCGGGGTGGATGAATTCTGCCACCGGCAGGTGCTTCGGGGAAGGCTGCAAATATTGGCCCAATGTCAAAATCTGACAATCCACGCTGCGCAAGTCATCCATGGCCTCAATCACTTCCTCAACCGTTTCTCCCAGCCCCATCATAATTCCTGATTTCGTCTTGATCCCTGCTTTTCGGAGCCTGCGCAAAACTTCAAGACTACGGTCGTATTTGGCTTGAATGCGCACCGCTTTCGTCATGCGCCGAACCGTCTCCAAGTTGTGCGAAACTATTTCGGGAGCGACTTGAATAATTGGCATCAAGTTTTCCCATTTGCCCGCAAAATCCGGAATCAATGTTTCCAGGGTGGTCCCGGGGCTTTGTTGCCGGATTGCCCGAACCGTCTGTGCCCATATTTCACTGCCACCATCGGCCAAGTCATCCCGATCAACGGATGTAATCACGGCATGCTTAATCCCCATCAATTTCACGGATTTGGCTACGCGACCCGGCTCAAAAACATCCACCTCCAAGGGTTTCCCGGTCGCTACATTGCAAAACCCACAACTGCGCGTGCAGATATTGCCGAGGATCATAAACGTCGCTGTGCCAGCGCCCCAGCACTCTCCCATATTTGGGCAGTGTCCACTTTCGCAGATGGTGTGTAGCTTGTGTTCTGAAACAATCTCACGGACTTCCTTGTATTCCTTGCCTGTTGGCAATTTCACACGCAGCCACTTGGGCTTGGGCGTGCGGATTCCCGCTGATTTGGGATCATTTGATGGTGTCGTCGGCGTGGTCATGTCGTCTTCAGCTTAGCGCGTCCAGTTTCTTCCGAGTTCAAAGGTCGCAAACAATGTGACAAAAAGCCGTTGATTCTGTTCAAATCCCGCAGCAAAAATTTCCGGTGGTATCAAAAAGGCATCGCAGGCGATTCCTGCTGCGAGGGTTCGCTGCTGGAAGCGCTCGTTTCCATATTCAAAATCGAAGGCGTAACTCATATGCAATCCGGGCACTACCCCCAATTGATCCAGGCCATTGCTCCAGCTGGCTTGCCCATAAATATTGTCCGAAAAATGGGCATTCGCATCGTATACTTCTGTCGCGATGTAATCGAAGGGAATGTCCGGATATCCAATTTCCAAGTACACCGGCTTGAGAATTCCGAGGGTGAATCCATAACGCCAATGGGTGCTCAATCGCACCGCATCCTTTCGTAGCTTTTCAGATCGGAGCCGTTGATGCCCTCTCCAAAGACGCAACATTTGGAATGCGTTCTGCTTCCCGTAAACGTATGGCCGACCGTTTTCATAAATGGGATTGGAAATCTTGATTTCTTTCGGATGTTTCAGGATCACCAAGTCTGCACCCCACCATGCAATTCGAAAAGCTCCCTTGTAATTTCCTTTGCGCAGCGTTGCTCCACCTCCTTGGGTGTGCAAATGCAAGCCAAATTGCAATTCATCGGTTAAGGGAATCTTTGCTGCACCATCCGCATAAACGGCTTCATCACCAGACAACACCTGCGCACGCGCCGCGCTGGACCAACCGAAGCCGATCAACATCGCTCCCAACAATGCCCCTGGAAGCACTGAGCGCAAGTAAGTTGAAATTGAGCGGTGGAACATCTAGGCAAATTTAACACGTAACTTGCCAGGTCCTTCGCACCTTTGCAACTGTTGGTAATTTCGCTGAACAAACCCGAGATACATCATGGAAACTCCTGCTCAATACAGCCTAACGTACGAGGGCGATTTGCGCACGTCAATGACGCACAATCGTTCTGGACAAACCGTAATCACAGACGCACCGTTAGACAACAACGGCAAAGGCGAATCCTTTTCTCCCACAGACCTTGTCAGTGCAGCATTGGCGAGCTGTGTCATGACCATCCTCGGCATCAAGGCCCGCGACATGGGTTATGAAAACGTTGAAATGGAAGCCCAAGTTTGGAAATCCATGGCTTCGAATCCTCGGAGAATCGGAAAAATCACCGTTGCCTTGCGCGTTCAGATTGAAGGCGTAACTGACCAGCAAAAAATCATTTTGGAGCGAACGACACGCGCGTGCCCTGTTGCTCGGTCCCTGGATTCAGGCACCGAAAAAGAAGTGACGTTTTTGTGGGCTTGATCACTCGCAAGCTTCAACCTCAGCATAAGCTGCACAGGCAGAATAACTTGTAGCACATGAGGCCAACACTGTTGTTGCAAGCAACAAACCCAAAGTCCATTGAAAGATCCGTGTCATGGGAGTAGGTGTTTTAACGATTCGCATACGTACGTTCAGAGTGTAAGGTTACGTTTCAATGTATCTTTCCCGCATGCCGAGATTAGCATTTATCACCATTTCAATCTTAATAGCGATGGCCGGCGGCCTCTTGAGCTGCCAATCAGGATTCAATGCATCAAGGACTCCCTCAACGCAAAGGCCTTATGACTTTGAAGCCAACCTCCTGCATGCGGAGTGTTCTTTGCTACCGGCGGGACGCGATTCACTTGATGTCTACTTGGAATGGAGCCGTGAAGAATGCCTGTATTTGAGGGAGGATCCGGCATCGCCTTTTTTCGCTCGTATGTCCGTTCAATTGGGTGGAAGCAAAGAATCTTGGCTGGACACGTTGGAATCCGGAACTCCGGAAAAGGCAAGACGAAAGTGGCGGATTGATCGCATGGCCCTGGCGGCGCCGTGGAATGAAGGAGCCACAACTGTGCCGGGAGAATTCAGCGATGAGCACCGCAACAACAGTTTTCGCTGGCAGGCACTTGTTCCGGATTGGGAGTCGGTGGCTCATCCGCATGCGCCAGACGGTTGGCCCCTTTTTGGTCGCCACGCAACTGCCGGAGACACCATTTACTTTTCGGCGCCAACCGGATCCCGGTGGCAGCACGCCAGTGTTGATGTCCCCCATCGCCTGCCATCGCCTCCTTTCACGAGTAGCAAAGACAAAACAGACACGTTGCAACCCCTGATTCGCTCCGATTGGAAAATGGACCCATCGGGCTGGAGCGGCTATGTAGTGCAGCCTGGCATCAATGTGCTTGGCTCGCCCAATGTTTCTGAAAAGCTAGATATTGCACACGTCTTGTATGGGGTTGATTTTGAATTCCCTTACGTCCGAGATGTACGGTTGATGATTGCCTCCAGCCGTTATATCACATCGCGCAGTGAATTTCAAAGAATGCAAGCGTCGTCCGATCCGAAAGCCGCTTTGGATGCATTCTGGTTGAGTTGTGGCAACGATGAGACGTCAGCAGCAGAATTGATCAAAACCTATTACAGCCGGGTGGAAGAGGCGAATCGATATTTTTCAGGTGTGGTCCCCGGCTGGAAAACCGACCGTGGCATGGTGCACATTGTTTTCGGCATCCCCGACAAAATCCGCCGCACCAGCGAAAGCGAATGGTGGCTCTATGGAGAAGAAGGCACCGCCAATGCCATCAACATGCGATTCTTGCGCAAAGATCATCCCTGGGACCCCTCATTTTTTGTTCTGGGAAGAAGCATACAATACCGCGTTACTTGGGACCGGATGGTTACCAATTGGCGAAACGGACGGGTTCAGCCTGATTAATTCCAAGGTACCTTTGCCCAAATCAACCCTGCATTCCATGCCTTTTGATCTGCCTTCATCTCCCTCGTCACCGCGCTCTGGCTCCGATAAAAACAAGCGGTCATTCGAGCCCGGTCGTCCAACCCGGCACCAAGGACAGCATAGAAAGCGCCCACCCAGCGACACATTTGTCATGGGCTGGCACCCCGTGCTCGAGGCGTTGGAGGCTGGGAAAGAATTCCAGCGGGTAATGATACAGCGGGATGAAAAAGGAGAACGCACGGCCGCGCTCATGCGCAAGCTTCAAGACCTGAATATCCCCGTGCAACGTGTGCCCAAAGAAAAACTACTGCGCATCACGGCAAAGAATCACCAAGGCATCATCGCATTCTTGTCACCGATCACCTACCAGCCCCTGGAAGAGCTCATCGCACGCACATTCGAATCCGGTGACACTCCTTTGCTCGTAGCCGTGGACGGAGTAACCGATGTCCGCAACATCGGGGCAATTGCACGCAGTGCTGAATGTTTTGGTGCCACCACGCTCGTCATTCCCATGTCCGGTGTTGCCCCCATTCAAGAAGACGCCATCAAATCTTCCTCAGGAGCGCTCATGCGGTTGCCTGTTGCACGCGTGCCTGACATGGCCGATGCCCTCAAAATGATTGCACAGCATGGCATCCAACCTGTTGCGCTGAGTGAAAAAGCCGAAAGCTCCATTCACGAAACCAAAATATCCGGTTCAATCTGCCTCGTTGTGGGTGATGAAGAGCGCGGGATCTCCAATGCCGTTTTCCGCAATTGCAGTGAGGGCGTACGTTTGCCTATGGTTGGGAACACCGGATCATTGAATGTTTCGGTCGCCGCAGGAATTGCATTATCCCATATTGCAATGTGGAAAGACGGCGAAGACGTGGTGTAATACCCCTGATTTTTTCGAATAACATTGTCATAAGCCTGGTTCGTTTGGATTGGGCCTTTGACGACCTTCTTCGAAAAGAAAGACCATGAATCGATTTACTGCTATTACCGGATGCCGAGCCTTCAGCGCATTGGCCCTGATTGCCTTGTTTTCATTCAGCTCATGCAACTCACGCCATTTCTGGAAAGGCCTACGAGCCTATGAGAAGAAGCAATATTCTGAAGCGATAGCTAACTTCGAACAAGCCTGGTTTCAATGGCCCAATGACACCATGGCATTGCGCTTGATGGGGCAAAGCCAGCTTATTGTAGGGGACTACGCCAATGCGGCTCGAAGCTTTGAAGAATTGGACTTGCGTGCCGGCCTCAATGCCGAAGACCGACAGTCGTGGGCCACTGCCCTGATGAATGATTCGAAATACTTGGAAGCAAGCGATGTTCTCCAACCCCTCATGACGTCGCAAACCACCAACGAGTACACCAAACGACTTTGGGACAACTGCGTGCGTCAACTCGAAGTAATCGAAGACGAGCGATACTGGGAAGCGCAAATACTGCGTTTTCCACAACACGAAACGGCCTCATCACCAAGGATCAGCGGGAACAAACTCTATTTTTCAAGTGAACCCTGGCGCTGGGGCGAAACCGATCACAGTTCGCGATTGGATCGGAATGAAACCTGGTCCATGGACTTAAAGGCATCAACGCGTAAAGTCATGAAAGCGGCGGATGTAGAAATTTGGGATTTGCCCGAGCACGATGGCATGGTCAATGTTTCCCCCAACGGTCGATCCATTGCCTATTCGAAAAAGAACGCCGATGGCCTCGGTTGGTTTGGGGATCCGCTGGTTGGTGGATTTCAGCTGCTCATAGCGAGCCGCACTGCTTCGGGAGAATGGAGTGAATCCCGCCCGTTCCCATTCGTCGAAAGGGGCTATGTCTTCGCCCATCCGACTTGGTCACCCGATGGTACCAAAATGTACTTCTCTTCCGATATCCCATCCCCGGAATCGCAGGGAGGAATGGACATTTGGGTCTCTGAGCGCAACGGAACCTTCTGGGAAGAACCGTTGAACTTGGGGCCGGAAGTGAATTCGGCCGGTGATGAGGTATTCCCATCGATGGATGAAAATGGTCGATTGTATTTTGCGTCAGATGGCCATCCGACGTTAGGAGGCCTCGATGTCTTCTGGACGGAAATCGACCCCACCATAGAATTGGCTCAACGCCATTGGCGTGCCGGCGAAGCCTGGAAACAGCCCATTCGCATGGGTTTCCCCGTGAATACGTTGGCCGATGACTTTTCATACGCTTCATACAGCGACGGATCTGCCTTCGTCTGTTCCAATCGATCCGGTTGGGATCAGATTTACCGACTGGAAACCATCGAAGCACCGGTGACCGTCCAAATCAAGACCACCAACCGAAGCACGGGAGAAGCAATCGCTCGTGTTCCATTGCGGTGGATCGATACACGCGACGGGTCTGCATGGGACATTCGCACCGACCTCAACGGAACGGCTTCATTGCCATTGCCCCCCAACCGCGCCTACCGCGTTCAGGCCCGTGCATCCGGTTATATCGTAGAACAAATGATGGTCACTACATCCGGTGAGAACGAAGGCCTGGACATCGAATTGGCCCGCGTACGCATGCTGAATGACGCCAATTTCGCCTCCAAGTACATGGGTGGCAAGCCGTTTGAGTTGTCCGATATCAACTGGCTCGATGGGACAGTTGACCTCTCCCGAAAAGGCCAAGTAGAATTGAAAGAACTGGCCGATTTCTTAAAACTGAACCCCGATATTTTCATGGAAATCCGCACCCACGAGGACGCGTCAGGCTGGAATGAATCAGACGAACCCACCAACCGTCTCTCCAAAAATCGTGGCATTCAGTTGGAAACAGCCCTCATGCGAATCGGAGTCTCCTCCAAGCAGTTATTGAGCCTAGGAAAAGGAATCACGGAACTCGTCAATGATTGCGCACCGGGCGAACCTTGCGCTGATTATTGTCACGAAGAAAACGAACGAACAGAATTTCGGATTTATGGCCTACTTCAGCAAGTGCCCGGCCAAATCGATGCGGCCGACTTCAGTAAGGACTAAAACTTCCCTTTCGGTTCAACCTCGGAAGGCCAATCCGCGGTAAACCGCTGCTTCGCCCAACTCTTCTTCAATGCGGAGCAATTGATTGTACTTGGCGACGCGGTCTGAGCGACTCGCCGATCCGGTCTTGATTTGACCCGTATTGAGTGCAACCGCCAAATCTGCGATTGTCGTATCCTCGGTCTCACCACTTCGGTGACTCATGACGCTGGTGTAACCGCTGCGATGCGCCAAGCTCACGGCGTCAATGGTTTCGCTGAGCGTGCCAATTTGATTCACCTTGACCAAGATTGAATTGGCAATGTTGTTCTCAATCCCTCGCGCCAAACGGTGCGTATTGGTGACGAACAAATCATCTCCTACCAACTGAACCTTATCGCCAACGGCGTCGGTTAACTGCTTCCAAGCATCCCAATCGTCCTCTGCCAATCCGTCTTCGATGCTTACAATCGGATACTGTTCGGACCAACCCTTCCAAAAGTCCACCAGCTCTGAACCCGTCATTTGATCGCCCGTTGATTCAAATATGTACCGGTTGCTCTCTCCATTGTAGAACTCAGAGGCTGCGGCATCCAATGCAATCAACAAATCATCCCCCGGACGGTAGCCCGCTTTCTCGACGGCTTCAATCACGACTTCAATGGCTTCTTGATTGGATCCCAAATTGGGAGCAAATCCACCCTCGTCTCCTACATTGGTCGAATGGCCTCGTTTCTGCAGCACCTTTTTCAACGAATGGAAAACCTCAGTGCCCATTCGCAGTCCATCGGAAAACGTCTCTGCACCGACCGGCATCACCATAAATTCTTGAATGTCAATTTTGTTGTCGGCATGTGAACCTCCATTGAGGATGTTCATCATGGGAACAGGCAAGGTATGTGCATTGACTCCGCCTACGTATCGATACAAAGGCTGGCCTGCACAGTCCGCTGCTGCGTGCGCTACTGCTAAGGAAACTCCCAAAATGGCATTCGCACCAATTTTTCCTTTGTTAGCCGTTCCGTCCAAATCAATCATGATTTGGTCAATGGCTCGCTGATCAAACACATCGAAACCGTTGAGCTCATCACTCAACAGCTCGTTGACATGCTTTACCGCTTGTGCCACCCCTTTCCCCATCCATTCTTCTCCACCATCGCGCAATTCAACCGCCTCGTGAATGCCCGTTGAAGCTCCAGAAGGAACGGCCGCTCTGCCCATTGAACCGTCACCCGTGATGACATCAACTTCAATGGTAGGATTGCCTCGTGAATCAAGGATTTGACGGGCTTGAACGTGATCAATGTAGCTCATTGTAATCTGTAAATAGTAGGTGTTGCGCGAATGGCACGGCCTGGGACATTTCCAGGCAAACGGCGTGACGCGACGCGAAGGTACACAATCAAGCGAGGACCTCCACACGCGTCATGCTCTCAACGAATTGATCGAAGAGGTAACGGCTATCGTGAGGACCCGCTGATGCTTCCGGGTGGTATTGCACAGAGAACACGGGCAGCCCTTTCAAGGAAATACCTGCAACGGTCTCATCATTCAAGTGAATGTGGGTTACTTCGACTCCTTCATTTGCGTCAACGGACGACCGATCGACCACGAAACCATGATTTTGAGAAGTAATTTCTGCTTTCCCTGTGATCAAATTTTTGATGGGATGATTCACTCCGCGGTGGCCATTAAACATCTTGACCGTCTTCAATCCTTGGCTCAGCGCCAAAACTTGATGCCCCAAACAAATGCCGAAGATCGGCTTACCCGAAGCGACCAATGCCTTGACCGTTTCGATTGTTTGCTCCATCGCCCCCGGATCGCCTGGACCGTTGGAAAGCATGATACCGTCAGGTGACCACGCCAGCATCTCATCGGCCGAAGTAGACATCGGGAACACCCGAACGCCACAACCCCGCTCGGTCAGGCATCGCACAATGTTGGTTTTCACTCCCAAGTCAAGCAAGGCAACCTTGCACTTGGCCTCACCGAGTGCTGGTGCGTCATGCGCTTCAGCGCACGTGACTTCACTGCTCAGTTCCATGCCCTCCATGGAAGGCACAGCAGCGAGCGTTTCTTTCAATTCCGCTTCGTCGGTTCCATCACTGCAGATGATGGCATTCATCGCACCTGACTGTCGAATGTGACGCACCAAAGCACGGGTGTCCAAATCGCAAATCCCAACCACATTGTCCCGGACCATATAGTCCTGCAATGTGCCAGCACCGCCCACACGACTTGCGATTGAAGAGAAGTTTTTTGTCACCAACCCCGCAATCTGAACCCGTCCAGACTCCACTTCCGCATCATGCACGCCATAGTTTCCGACGTGGGACGTGGCCATCACTAAAATCTGACGATGATAGCTAGGATCGGTGAAAATCTCCTGGTAACCATACATTCCTGTATTGAAAGCGATCTCTCCCGTTGTAACGCCTCTCGCTCCAGCCGCATGACCTTCGAATCGGGTTCCATCAGCCAGTAAGAGTACAGCAGGTTTTTTGGTGTCGCGGGATTTTGCCATAGCGCAAAGATAATGTGCTCAAATAGCTTGACCGGCAGGTGCAGGCCGCAATTTCATCCCAGTTTTCAAAAATCATTCAACAAAAAAAACGGGAGGCTTTCGCCTCCCGTTTCCATATCGTCAGATGGACGTTTAGTCTTTCTTTTCTTCCGCGTCTGCTTCCGGCGCCTCGTCGGCAGCTGGTGCTTCTTCGGCAGCAGCCTCAGCAGCCGGAGCCTCTTCGGCAGCAGCCTCAGCAGCCGGAGCCTCTTCAGCAGCAGCCTCTACAGCCGGAGCTTCTTCAGCAGCAGCCTCTACGGCTGGAGCTTCTTCCGCAGCAGCCTCTACGGCTGGAGCTTCTTCCGCAGCAGCCTCTACAGCTGGAGCTTCTTCCGCAGCAGCCTCTACAGCCGGAGCTTCTTCAGCAGCTGGAGAAGCTACAGGAGCTGCTTTCGCTGCACCTCCACGGCGCGAGCGACGAGAGCGCTTCTTCTTCTCTTCTGTGCCATAGACTGTGCCATAGACATCATTGAAATCCACAAGTTCGATCAAACACATTTCTGCGTTGTCACCGAGTCGGTTTCCCGTGCGAATGATTCGCGTGTATCCACCATCCCGAGTAGCGACCTTAGGGCCTACTTCACGGAACAATTCGGTAACGGCATACTTGTTCCCCAAAACGCGGAAGGCCACACGACGGCTGTGCGTCGTATCGTCCTTTGATCGTGTAACCAAGGGTTCGAAGAACTGCCGCAAAGCTTTCGCCTTCGCAACGGTTGTATTGATTCGCTTGTGCTCTATGAGAGAGCACGCCATGTTTGAAAGCATGGCCTTGCGATGTGCGGTCTTGCGACCGAGGTGGTTAAAATTCTTATTGTGCCGCATGACTTCACTCTTTGTCGAGTTTGTACTTGCTCACATCCATTCCGAATGTGAGGTTCTTTCCCTCAACCAAGTCTTCCAATTCCGTCAATGACTTCTTACCGAAGTTACGGAATTTCAACAGGTCGTTCTTATTGTAGCTGACCAATTCGCCTAGGGTCTCAATGTCTGCTGCCTTCAAGCAATTCAAGGCGCGAACACTGAGGTCCATGTCACTCAATTTCGTCTTGAGCAACTGGCGCATGTGCAAGCTGGTTTCATCAAATTCTTCAACTTCAACGCGCTCCTCCAATTCAAGAGAAATGCGTTCGTCACTAAAGAGCATGAAGTGTTGAATCAAAATCTTCGCTGCTTCTTGAAGCGCGTCTTTGGGCGTAATGCTGCCATCACACTCAATTTGAAGATTGAGTTTTTCGTAGTCCGTGCGCTGCTCTACCCGGTAGTTCTCCACATCGTATTGGACGTTGCGGATAGGGGTAAAGATGGCGTCCATGGCAATTGTGCCAATGGCGGCTCCTTCGCGCTTATTGTCTTCTGCTTGAACGTAGCCTCGTCCTTTGCTGATGACAATTTCCATGTTCAAGTTTACCTTGTCATCCATGCTGCAAATCACCTGGTCGGGATTCATCACTTGGAATGCGCTAGTGAACTGTCCGATGTCGCCTGCAGTAAATACTTTACCGCTTGCAACCTTCACGGTTACTGTTTCTCCTTCTGACCCTTCAATTTGACGCTTGAATCGAACCTGCTTGAGGTTCAGAATCATTTCGGTTACGTCTTCTTGAACGCCTTTGATTGTGGAGTACTCGTGCTCAACACCATCAATCTTAACACTCGTGATGGCATAGCCTTCAAGAGAAGAGAGCATGATGCGTCGCAACGCGTTACCTACAGTAATTCCAAATCCGGGTTCGAGCGGGCGGAATTCAAATCGGCCATTGAACTCTGAAGAGTCCAACATGATGACCTTGTCTGGTTTCTGAAAATCGAGAATAGCCATTTGCTGTAAGGATTTGGTTTACTTCGAGTACAATTCGACGATGAGTGACTCCTTGATGTTCTCAGGAATCTGGTCACGCAATGGGACACTGATGAATGTTCCAGACATGTGCTGAACATTCCAATCCAACCACTCCAAACGCTTTGGAGCAGCGCTCAATGCGCTCGTGACGGAAGCCAATGATTTGCTCTTCTCCCGAACCGCTACCACGTCTCCTGGACGCAATCGGTACGATGGGATGTTCACCAAATGACCATTGACCATGATGTGACGATGTGAGACCAACTGACGCGCCCCTCGACGCGAGTTCGCCAATCCAAGACGGAAAACAACATTGTCCAATCGGCTCTCGCAGAATTGGAGCAAGATCTCTCCCGTAATGCCCTGGCGAGCATTGGCTTGCTTAAACATGTTGGAGAACTGCTTCTCCAAGATGCCGTACGTGTACTTTGCCTTTTGCTTTTCAGCCAACTGCACAGAGTACTCTGATTCTTTCTTCCGACGGCGGGTGTTGCCGTGCTGTCCTGGTCCATAAGGACGGCGTTCCAACGCCTTGTCAGGTCCGAAGATCGCCTCTTTAAATCGGCGACTAATTTTTG
>Ga0206129_10004897_pt1 | contig 14472 bp, 13 predicted proteins | sample Helgoland_Spring_8_FD_148616 | JGI IMG/M metagenome (GOLD analysis project Ga0206129, IMG submission 148616) | Pelagic subsurface seawater microbial communities from Kabeltonne, Helgoland, North Sea - Helgoland_Spring_Bloom_20160502_2 | ecosystem: Environmental > Aquatic > Marine > Epipelagic ...
GATAACGCAGGATCTGGCGCAGTTTGACCACGAAGGCAGCGGCTTCTTCGGGGCCGCGAATATCTGGGCGCGAGACGATCTCCATTAAGGCGACGCCCGTGCGGTTGAGATCAACGAAAGACATATTCGGGTCCATATCGTGAATCGATTTGCCTGCGTCTTGTTCGAGGTGAATACGTTCGATCCGCACTCGGCGCGCGATGCCGGGCTCAAGATCAACGATGATTTCGCCTTCGCCGACAATTGGATGGTACAACTGGCTGATTTGATAGCCCTGTGGCAGGTCAGGGTAGAAGTAGTTCTTGCGATCAAACGCTGAGAACAGATTAATTTCTGCCTTTAGACCAAGCCCCGTGCGCACTGCTTGTTCAACACAGAACTCATTTATAACAGGCAGCATTCCGGGCATTGCCGCATCAACGAAAGCGACATTGGAATTGGGCTCAGCGCCGAATTTTGTCGAGGCAGCAGAGAACAATTTGGAGTTCGACGCGACTTGCGCGTGCACTTCCATACCGATGACGAGTTCCCAATCGTGTTTTGCCCCCGCAATAGTTTTAATTTTTGGGGTCTCGAAGGTCAGATCAAGCATGCTGTGGGTCCATGAAATCAGGGCGTTAATGGCTTTTAAGGCAGAGCTGAGGAGGGAGCAAGAGGGGCTCTGTCAGAGGTCTCAATAACAGATGGAATTCTAAAGAATCGCTTTTAAGCCATCCTTAAGCCATTAGGCGCTTACAACAGGAACGAGTGGGGCATACGAGATGATTTGCTCCGCTGCGGGTCGGATTCAGGGTTGCTGCTCGGTTGCAAATGAATATGCCGCTGGAGCCGATGGATGGGCTCACTATCGACCTACACAATGTTCCGCTGGTTCTATGCGGCGCGTTTTTGGGGTGACGCGCGTCTTTGATCTGTTTTTGCGTGACAACGACGCGGTTCGGTCTTGGTGGTATCGGCATGTAGTCGGGCATTTTGGCTATGACCATCGCAGTCTGTGCAGGCGGGCAATGGGCATGGCTCACGCGTCCGCCTTTTCAGCGCAAAAAAGAACACATGGTCTTGCTCGGTTATATGGCGTCGCTATACCTTTGTGCGGCGGTTGTCCTGAAAGAACCCGCGCAAAGCTGGTTCTTGGAAAACGCGTCGGTGCCAATTGCGAACTTTAATTTTGTATCGATCACGATTGCCGCTCATCTGCTCGACGCCGAAGAGCGTAAAATCACGCGAGAAAACTGGTTGGCAGCATCTGCAACGCTTGATCCAGATCATGGCGCGATGAAGAAGCCCGCGCTCGAGCGTGAAATTGCCCGACGTGTAAGCGCTGGAATGATGGAACCCCCAATCGGACTGGTTTTAAATTAAGTCAAAATTTGCAGATATGCTATTTACCTTCGTGCCAACTGCCTAGGGTGGAACAGTTCTGGGAGTGGTATGAAAACGTATCTTTGAGGGCTTTGCGAATGCTGATCTCGCGTTCCCCCTCGGATTAACGTCTTAGGGTCTCCGCTAGATCAAGATCAAATGTTGCAGCAAGTAGAACTGCAAGTGCAAATTGTTCGCTCAATGAATGCAGAGCCGTTCCAAATCGCAAACGATTGGTTGAAGTATTTGGCGGTCGACATAAAAGTGCTTCGCTGGAGTGCATAACTATCGTTAGATGCTGTTCTCAACGCGTCCAAGAATGAGGAACAACGAAAGTCTAGCGGGAGATTTTGGCACCTCTTTAAGCAACCGGAAATTCAGCATCTCAAGCAGATGGAAGCCCCCCCTATGAGTCCGTCAAATCAAGAGATTTAAATGCCGATGACCGAAGCGCTGTTTGGAAAAGCCGCGTTACTTATGAAGGCAGGGCGCTGACGCGAAAGCTAGTGGACGCATTGATTGGTTTACACTTGTTGTACAGAAAGTCCTTGGGGTGTGAAAATGAGCGCGTTGCCCTTTTGCATTTGATCCCCAAACAGGCTCACAAAGACTTGGTTCGCCTTTTCGCGACCTTGCTTAAAAAGAGCGTCAATGGATGCGATGCGGGCTTGGTTGTCGAACCCTTCCATAGCATGCCCCCAAATGAGGGGATGCAGTTCATGCAGATGATCCGACATAATCCACTGCGCAGACTTTTGAATTTGTTTCAGTGCGGTGATTGCTTCGAGGTCTTCACTACATTGTTTTGCTGCATTCGGAATCGACACTGCCGCAAAGGAGGCAAACAGGTTCGCATTATGTTGATCTTCAGAGCGCTCGAGAATATCGCGCATCCCTTCCAAGAAGAATGGAATGTCGAGAACGCGGGCACAGGCCGGATCAACCAAAAGCGCGTCAAAAAACGCTCATGTATAGGCACCAGCCCCCCCATATATCTTGGGTTCTGGAGGCTGTTCGGCGCGCTTTTAATTCAAGGGAGCCGTAGCTGCCAATCCATTGCGGTATCATGTGATGTCCAAGCGCGCGGATATGGCGTTGTTGTTGCGGCGCGAGATCAATCAAGTCCTCATAATCGTCGGCCACGCGATCATTCGCGTTTGGATTGCCAACCAAAAGTGCGCAGCGCGCAGAGGTTAAGAACGAGCTATCAAGCTCTATTCCGTAAAAGGGATCAAGCACTTGCTGCGCGCGTTTGCAGTGCAAGTTAAACGCTTTGAGGTTGCGTGCGGGGGTGTCCGTATACTTTCGGTGCCGCGCCATGCCCATGCGATATCGAGATGCGCGAGCGCAACAATCGTCGCGATGACATGGTTGTCGGAGTACTCGCTTGAAGATCCCTTCAAGTGCGGAAATCGCCTCCGTCAGGGGGCGGTTTTCCCCAGGCGTTCCATCGATCAAAAGATGTTCCGCGAGCGCAACCACATCCGAGTGCGCACCTTGGCACAATAGCTCAGCAATCGTCATGCCGCCATCGGAGGCGTGGCGCTGCGTGTCTTCGTTCTGCACAAGTTTACTTAGATCTTCCCAACGCTCTTGGCGCGCCAAGAATTGACCTTGATTAAAGTGATAGCTGCGCAGCTGTTCTTCATGCGGCTCCTTTGAGACGGGAATGACCAAGAGCCTGTCCAGATCTGGCGCGTCATTTTGAATGCTTGCTTTTGAAGGCTTTTTTACCACTGCGGTGCGCGGCGTGATTTGCGTTCCAGGCAGCCGGGCCATTAGCGATTTTAAAATAGACATACGGTACTTCTTTCACTCATCTTGATCGAGACGTTGAACATCGTATGGCTGGGCAACCGGGTGCAATCGTGGCGGGCACTGGGCGAGAACAAACCGTTTCCGAAGAAAGTTAAACGGGATAGAGGCAGGGACTGGCTTGCGTCCGATCCTTAGAAACAGGCAGAGTGGCGCGATGAAACACCTATGTTTAAAGCCTATTCTTGCAATGATGTGTCTGTGGCTTCCGGTTGCGAGCAATGCTGCAGATCACATCGTGCGGCCATCGATCCGCCCGAATTCGGAATTTTTTGCACAAATCAATGAACCCAAATCCTTAGCACCACGGGAATCCCTGCGCCCGAGCCACAGGGCGGGGGACAGTGTACCAGTGGCGCGTTGGGACCATCGCCCCGCCGGTTGCATCTGGACGCGGGCGGCTATTTCCGCGTTGTGATCGCATGGGAAACCCATTTTGCAAACCGTTCCGCGCGATATTGCGGGTTGGTGTCCGGCCTATCCATAGGTCGGCGAGGAGCAACGCGCTGCCTTTTGGGCAGGGTTTATGTCGGCTTTGGCCAAGCACGAAAGCACCTATCGTCAGGACGCAGTTGGCGGCAATGGACGTTGGTATGGCTTGTTGCAGATTTTGCCTGCAACGGCGCGAGGCTATAAATGTATTGCGCTAAGCCGCGAGGGTCTCAAGCATGGGCCGTCAAATCTAGCATGTGCTGTGCGAATTTTGACCGTTGTGATGCCGCGCGACAAAGTCATGGCCAGCAAGGACAAACGTTGGCGCGGAGTCGCCGCTGATTGGGGGTCGATGCGCATCAGCTCCAAACGCAAAGACATCGCCGCATGGACGCGCAAACAGAAATATTGCCGGAATTTGAAATCAGTGCGACCACGACTGCGGCCCGATGCTTAGGACATCAATGTGAAATGATGCCTATCGAAGGGGATGTCTTGGGCTTTGAGCGCTGCTTCGATATCGCTAGCTTTCGGTATGCATTCATAAGGTAGACGTAATTTTTCGTCTTGATAGGTAAGCAAAGTCATGCGCAAAGACAGATCAAGTCGTGTATCAAGCCGTACCGATTTGAGTTGCCCGCGCGCTAAATTGCCTGCGCGTTTGCCAGACCGCCATTGGATGTCTTTCGCGGTGATCTGTAATGCAGCCGTGGTCCCACGATAAATATCTAAGAGGGCAGGCACACTGCACAGCGCCAAAATTGCAAGGATCGCCCAAGATCCATTGAGAAAAGCGTAAAGCACGAAAAACAGGAGCCACCACAGCACAACGAATCCAACCGCGCGCGGGTTGCGCGCGGCGCGTTGGAAGGTGAAATCGCTCATGCGGTGCGAATGCGTGTCAGCATTTCAGTGGTGTCGCGGCTGAGGTTCGGCTGGGCAAGAATGCGATCAATCTCTGCCAAAATCATGTTTTGACGTGCCTCATCATAACGTTTCCACGTCTGAAATGCGCTGCACATGCGCGCGGTGGTCTGTGGATTGATCGAATCAAGCGTGATTAGCCAATCCGCCAAAAGTGTGTATCCCCGTCCGGAAATGTGATGAAATCCTGCATGGCGCATCGCGAGGGCACCAAGCGTGGCGCGGAACCGATTCGGGTTCTTGTGGTCGAAATCCGCGTGGCTAGTTAGGTTTGCTGCAGTCGTCGCTGTGTCTTTTGGTGCCGCGCAACTGACTTGCAGGCCGAACCATTTGTCCATCACGAGACGGTCATGCTTCCATTGTTCATAGAAGTTTGCCAAAGCAGTTTCGCCGACGTTTTCTTGCAAAAGGCAGGCCAGTGCGGAGAGTTGTTGGGTCATGTTGTCCGCAGCGTCGTATTGTTCCTGCGCGGCTTTACCCCCATCAAGGCGGGATCCAAGCGCGAGAACAGCATTGGCCAAAGCGCGTTTTCCTGCTGGTTCTGCCTCGGGCGAGTAGGGGCCGGTGACTTGGCATGCAGCATAAATACGTGGCAGCGTGTCTTGCATGTGCTGTGCCATCGCGAGTTTCAGGGTTTGCACTGCATCGTAAATTCCTTGCGGGTCGGGGGTTACGCCCTTGTCGGAAAGGGTTTGCGTTAAATCGGACTGGCTGGGCAGACCAAGCAGCAGGGCGCGGGTTGCGGGATCAAGACTGTCATCACGCAGCACAGCGAGCATACCATCAAGGTAGCCTGCGTTCGGGGAAGCGCCGTCTTCGATCATCGCAAGCAACGTAGATTTGGCAAGCTCGCGACCAGCCTCCCAACGATTAAACGGGTCGGTGTCATGGGCGAGCAGGAAGGCGCGTTCCTTATCGTTCGTCTCGCGCTCTAGGATCACAGGAGCTGAAAAACCACGTAGGATCGAGGGCGTCGGTTGCTCGTTTAAGCCCTCCCATTTGAAGCTTTGCTGGCGTTTTGACATTTCCAAAATCTGCGTCGGCGCGATTTCATCGCCTTTCGAATTTAACAGACCCACTGCAATCGGAATAACACGCGGCTTCTTCTGTGGTTGGCCGGGTGTGGGCGGCGTTTCTTGGCGGAATGTCAGTTTATAGCGGCCATTCTTGTAGCTTTCCTTCACACGCAAACGCGGTGTACCCGCGGATGTATACCAGCGTTTGAAGCGTTTCAGATTGTGACCTGTGACGTCTTCAAAGACTTGAAGCCAGTCCTCGATCGTCGCTGCGTCGCCGTCGTGGCGTTCGAAATAGAGGTCCACGGCCTTTGCGTAAGCGTCGTCGCCGACGAGGGTTTTGAGCATACCGATGACCTCGGCACCCTTTTCATAGACTGTCGCAGTGTAGAAATTGTTGATCTCCACAAAGCTGTCGGGGCGCACGGGATGGGCAAGGGGACCGCCATCTTCGGCGAACTGACGACCTCGCAAATCAATTACGTCAGAGATGCGCTTGACCGGAGCAGAGCGCATGTCAGAGGTGAATTGACTGTCGCGGTAGACGGTTAGCCCTTCTTTGAGGCAGAGTTGGAACCAGTCGCGACATGTAATGCGATTGCCGGTCCAATTGTGGAAATATTCATGGGCGATGATCGCTTCGATCCGCTCAAAGTTGGCATCCGTCGACGTTTCTGGCGAGGCGAGCACGCAGGAGGAGTTAAAGACGTTCAGGCCTTTGTTTTCCATCGCGCCCATGTTGAAATCATCGACAGCAACGATGTTGAAGATGTCGAGATCATATTCGCGCCCATAGACCTTTTCGTCCCAAACCATTGATTTCTTGAGCGCTTCCATGCCGAAGGCGCATTTGTCTTCGTCGCCCGCACGCACGTAGATGTTCAATTCTATATCTTTGCCGGACATCGTTGTGAAGCGGTCAGGATGCGCGATCAACTCGCCCGCGACCAACGCGAATAGATAGGCAGGCTTGGGCCATGGGTCGTGCCATTCTGCGAAATGTGTGCCGGAGGATGCTGGATTTCCGTTAGACAAGAGAACCGGATGCGGGCCTTCGACGCGCACAGTGAAGGTGCTCATCACGTCGGGACGATCAGGGTAGTAAGTAATTTTGCGAAAACCTTCAGCCTCGCATTGCGTGCAATACATGCCGCTCGACATATAGAGGCCTTCAAGCGCAGTATTGGTTTGCGGGCTGATTTCGACCTCCGTCTCGAACGTAAACGGACCATCAGGGACATCGGCTGTTAAGCCTTCGGGCGTGAGGTTTGGCGCGATATCAGCGCCATTGATTTTCGCCCATTTCAGATCAAGTTGCTCCCCATGTAGAAAGAACGCCTTGTCAGTGGCCTCAGGATTTGGGGCGAAGCGAATACGTGAGATGACGCGCGTGGCAGTGGGGGCGAGTTTGAACGTTAGATGCACATCTTCCACGATGTAGCCGAATGCGGTGTAGTCTTTGAGATAGATCGTTTGCGGTGCTGGCTCGCGCATGGTGTGCTCCTGTTGATTGGGAGCAGGCTACCGAACTGAGAGGGCAATGAAAAGAAGGAGTAAGCGATGCCAAAAGGTGTGAAGAAAGCCAACCTGCCGAGCAAAATTTGCGCAAGTTGCGGGCTGCCGTTCACATGGCGCAAAAAATGGGCGCGTGATTGGGAGAACGTAAAATATTGCTCCGAACGATGTCGGCGCAGCAAGGCAGATTAGATCGCGATTGCCGCCAGTCTGTCGCTAATTGCTAACTTCGACCCAAAACTGTCACCAAAAGACAGGATTATTACGCAATCTGGACATAGCTAAGAGCTAGTTAAGTACGAGACCTCATGCTTGAGGGCGTTTTGTGCCTTATTATCTTTACGTATATAGCCCGTCCGATTTTGTCGGTGGTTTGTCTGACGAGGCTGGTGCGGCGGCGGGAGGCACGCGGCCTTTTACACTGACCTTGGCACCAGGAGCAACCGGAACGCGTTTTGAAGTTGATGATGATGTGATTTTTGATGAGGTTGATGGCTCGTAAATCCTTGATTTAGCCGCGAATATTGATGGATCAGCCATCGCTGCTGGAACATCGAATAACACTGCTTACAATCTAATAAACACAGCATCGGGCCATAAGGTCACGTCATTTCACTTTGGCGGAGATGGCTACCAACAAGGGCCTGTAGATGGCCTTGTTTCCACAGTTCCGTTGAGCGCGGGCAACAGCTACATGTTTGATCAGGAGCGCACGTCTCACACACTGCCTAATGCGTATGACGATTATGTTGCATGCTTTGTTGAAGGCAGAATCATTCAAACTAGTTTCGTCATGGTTGACGTGGCAGAAATACGCGCCGGTGATCATATTGTGACTTTGGAAAATGGGGTGCAAGAGGTCCTTTGGTTCGGCAAAAGCACGTTACGTGGGCGCGGCAAGCTTGCTCCAATTTGTTTTGAGGCGGGGGCTGTCGGAAATTCGGAAGAACTGCGCTTGTCGCCCAACCATCGCGTTTATTTCAGCAACCCGATGGTCCAGCTTTATTTTGGAACGAACGCGGCTTTGGTTGCGGCTAAATCTTTGGTCAATGGAACCACGATCAAACAGGTTGAAATCGATGAAATCACATATTTTCATATTCTCACGGCCCAGCATAACGTTGTTTTTGCCAATGGCGCGCCGACCGAGACGCTTTTCTTGGGCGATTCATCCCGCCCTGCGTTGAGCCGTACTGCGCTAGAAGAGCTTGAAACGCTTTTCCTCGACTTTTTGAAGACCACATCCAAGATGACCGCAGCATTTCCATTTCTACGCACCCATGAGGCGTATTTGCTTGGTGCATCGGTGTAAAACGCGTTTAGTTTTCTAAATTTGTGAATAGTCTTTCAAGGTAGCTTTTGTTGCCCTGTAGTGCTGCGTGACATAGGTCAGATGTAATGAGATACATTTGCAGGTGAATGACATGACCAAACGGATCGAGAGGCACGGGCTACAGGTTGATAAAATCCTTGTGGATTTCATCGAAGGCAACGCGCTTGAAGGAACGGGTGTCAATCCGGATGTGTTCTGGGCCGGTCTGTCGGACTTGGCGCATGATTTGGGGCCAAAGAACCGCACATTATTGGCAGAGCGCGAGGAAATGCAGGGCAAGATTGACGCCTGGCATAAAGCGCATAAGGCAGGCGGTGACACGCGAGATGCCTACTTCGATTTCTTGCGCGAGATCGGGTATTTGCTCCCTGAAGGGGATAATTTCCAGATCGATACAACCAACGTTGATCCAGAGATCGCAACAACGCCCGGTCCGCAATTGGTGGTGCCTGTTACGAACGCGCGCTTTGCGCTGAACGCTGCGAACGCGCGTTGGGGCAGCTTGTATGATGGGTTTTATGGCACCGATGTGATGGGGAGTGCTGCGCCAAAAGGCGCATATGACAAGGGCCGCGGTGCCCGCGTCGTCGCGCGTGCACGTGTTTTTCTAGACGAAACTTTCCCGATTTCAGGGGCTTCGCATGCAGATGTACGTCGCTATCACGTGCGTGACGGGGTGCTATTGGTTGATGATTTACCGCTAAGTGATCCGTCGCAATTCATTGGGTATCAAGGGCATCCGAAAGCCCCAAGCGCGATCATTTTGTGCAACAATGGTCTGCATGTGGAGCTGGTCTTTGATCGCACGCATCCGATTGGCAGCCGCGATCAGGCGGGGCTCGCGGATGTTGTGCTGGAAAGTGCGCTGTCTGCGATTATGGATTGCGAGGATAGCGTTGCCTGCGTGGACGCAGAGGACAAAGTCGGCGCTTATGCAAATTGGCTAGGGCTCATGAAGGGCGATCTGGAAGAAACCTTTGAGAAAGGCGGTCAGATGATGACCCGCCGCTTGAGCGCGGATCGCGTTTACACAGCGCCAGAAGGCGGAGAAGTGTCGCTGAAAGGTCGCGCACTTTTATGGGTGCGCAATGTTGGCCACTTGATGACCAATCCTGCAATTTTGGACCGCGATGGTGCTGAGATTGGCGAAGGCTTGATGGATGCGCTCTGCACCGTGATGATCGCCATGCATGACCTCCAGCGAGAGAGTGGGAATTCGGTGCATGGCTCTGTTTATGTTGTGAAACCCAAGATGCACGGCCCCGCAGAAGTCGCATTTTCTGATGAGATTTTTGCCAAGGTCGAGGACATTCTCGGCCTGCCGCGCAAGACAGTGAAGATCGGCATTATGGACGAGGAACGACGCACCTCTGTCAACCTCAAGTCGTGCATTCGAGCAGCTAAATCGCGTGTGGCCTTTATCAATACAGGATTTCTGGATCGCACGGGCGATGAGATACACACCTCCATGGAGGCTGGTCCGTTTAGTCGCAAGGATTTCATCAAGCTTAAGGGTTGGATTGGTGCCTATGAGAACTTGAATGTGGACATTGGTCTGGAATGTGGTTTGCAAGGGCGTGCTCAGATCGGCAAGGGCATGTGGGCAATGCCGGACCTTATGGCTGCGATGCTAGAACAAAAGCTGGATCACCCGAAATCGGGCGCGAATTGTGCGTGGGTGCCAAGCCCGACTGCGGCGACGTTGCATGCGTTGCATTATCACAAGATTGATGTGCTAAAAGTGCAAGATCAGATAAAAGCAAAGGGGCGACGCGCGAACGTGCAGGCCCTGCTGGAAATTCCATTGGCGAAATATGCACAGTGGTCACCTGAGCAAATTCAGTGTGAGGTCGAGAACAATGCTCAAGGTATTTTGGGCTATGTGGTGCGCTGGATCGATCAGGGTGTCGGGTGCTCAAAAGTACCTGATATCAACGAAGTAGGTCTGATGGAGGATCGTGCAACCTGCCGGATTTCCAGCCAAGCTTTGGCGAATTGGTTGCAACATGGTGTGGTCAGCGAAGATCAGGTTCGTGCGGCGATGGAAAAGATGGCCGCCGTTGTCGACCGACAGAATGAAGGGGATAATCTTTATCGCAAGATGGCACCGGGGTTTGATACAATCGCCTATAAAACCGCGTGCGAGTTGGTGTTTGAAGGGCGTAATCAACCGTCGGGCTATACTGAACCTGTGCTTCATGCGCGCCGTTTGGAGTTAAAGGCGAGCGTTTCTTAAAAGAGTGGCGCTGCCCCTCGCGCGCTGCGCTCAACTGGGGATATTTGTGGAAAAGGAAAGGGCTTAAGGTCTGAGTTTGACCATGAGGCGCTTCATGTCGCGAAAGCCGACGCGCTGACTGTAAAGTGGGGGTGCATCTTTAGGTTTGCGTTCAAGGTTTGGAAAATGTTGGAATGGGCGTTCGAGCGCGATCTGTGCTTCCAGGCGAGTGAGGTGCACCCCGAGGCACACATGTGGGCTAAAGCCAAATCCAATATGAGCGTTGGGACGGCGGTCTGTTTGGAGGTCAATCGCGTTTTCGAAACGGACAGGGCCATGATTGGCAGCAATCAATTGTGCGATGACCTTGTCGCCTTGTTTCAAAGTATTGCCAAAGCGGTCATGAATTTCGCGCATGAATAGTGGTCTTGTCTTCACCACAGGGCTGAAAAACCGCATGAATTCTTCGATGGTGAGAGAGGTCAGTTCGTTGAATGATGCCCCTTCTGAGATTGCAAAAAATTGCGTCGGAAATCAAATGTAACGTCGTCTCATGGCCCGCGCTGACAAGAATGAATGCAAGCGACAAGATCTCGTCATCCGTCAGATTGCACATGGTGTCGTGGATCAAAGTGATTAGCAAACCATCGCGCGGCTTGTCGCGAATATGTGTGATCTCTGTGCGTAAGAGTTTTGCGTTTTATAGAGGCTGGGTAGGGCGGTGAGCAACGTCAAGATACCCGTTGGTTTGGGAATCGGTGCGATTGCGCGCGCGAGCGTGGAGCGTAAATCTGGCTTGATTCTGATTAGCGCTGAGATCACATTCAGCGGTAGCAGACGGGCGTAATCCTCAGTGATATCAACTGGTCTGTCTGTGTTGAGTTGATCAAGGTAGTGATCCGAGATCCGTGTGATGTCGGGCCGTAATATTTCAGTTGATGCGGTGGAAAAACTTTGATCCACGCGCCGTGCGAATGCGTTTATGCTCAGCCCCGTCAAAGCCAAGAATGTTTCGGGTCAAGGGGAGCATAAAGCGGGGTAAGAATCAATAATACCGCCCGATATCGTGGTCCCCAGCATTGGCTGGATTGCGCGCAAAATGAGCGGTTTCTTTAAAAATTTCACGTGCGACCGCATCTGTTGTCGTGGCACAGCATAGCCCGATGATAGGAAATTTGATCCGTACCAAGACACCTTCGGAGCGCATGTGTGCAAGGGTCGCGGTTGGATCTATTAGAAAGTCAGGATTATTGATTTTGTAATGTGGCATGCGTCACACCGCTCATTTACCAAGATGCATTGCAAGCCTGTGCATTGCCGCCATATATTGCAATGGTAAAGCAACACCTCTCGAGGAGAGCGCATGACGCGTCCTACAGTTGGCATCATTTCGAATTCACATCTGCTGAATGATCAATATCCTGTACATGCGGGTGGGGTGATGAACACGGATGCGATCGCGCAAGTGGCGGGCTGCATGCCGATCCTAGTGCCTGCGGATCCTGCGCATGTTAGCGTAGAAGAGTTGATGGCGCAGTTTGACGGGTTTTTGCTCACGGGTGGGCGTCCGAATGTGCATCCCGAGGAATATGGCGAAAACCCTACTGAGGCACATGGCGAATTTGATCGCGCGCGCGATGCGATTGCGCTGCCACTCGTGCGCGCCTGCGTGGAGCAAGGCCAGCCGTTCCTTGGAATTTGCCGTGGGTTCCAAGAGGTGAATGTTGCGATGGGGGGCTCTCTCCATCCAGAGATCCGCGATTTGCCGGGGCGTATGAACCACCGCATGCCGCCTGACGGCACGCTCGAGGAAAAGTTCGAAATCCGACATAAGGTGAGCGTCAAGACTGGCGGAGTGTTTCACGAGATTTTTGGGGCAGACGAGGTGATGACCAATACGCTGCACGGTCAGGGGATCAAAGAAGCAGGGCCTCGGATCATTATCGATGGGGTCGCTGAAGATGGCACGCCAGAGGCGATTTATGTGAAGGACGCGCCCGGGTTTACGGCCTCTGTCCAGTGGCATCCAGAATGGAACGCGGATGGTGATCCTGTGTCGCGACCTTTGTTTGCGGCCTTTGGTGCAGCCGTGCACAGCTTTGCTGATGCGCGTCGCTCGCGCGCGCGGTTAAGTGCGTAGGCTGAGACCTTAAGCGGCACGTTGTTGGGACATGCGCCACGCATCTACCATCGCAATTTCTTCCACTTAGATTTTGGTTTCATGGCTTTTTAAGCAGATGTAGGCGGCTTTTCCGTGTGCGTAGGGATCGAATTTGAGCGCTGGAAAGGCCGAGAACAGGTCGGCTTTCGACGCGTCAGAGAGCGCCTTCAACCCTTCTGGGCCTGCGTGAAAGCTTTCGGTTTCTACGCCGTTTGCGGTGATCACTTGATGCGTGTCGAGCATGATATGCACATAGGTCACCATTTTTTGCGCCACAAGTTTAATGCGATCATTTAGCATGTGTTGCGCAGTGCAAAGCACGTCGTTTTGATCGAAAAGCAAGTCGCAGGCAAAATGCGATACGAGCATTTTGTGCTGTGGCGAAACTTTCAACGGCGCGCTTAATCCGTCGATCGATCACATTTCAAATTGGATCGGCGTGGTTGCTGGAGTGCAGGGCATCGTGCGCGATCCCGTCCAAGCAATTGGTTGCGGGCCAGTATCGCGCGTGGTGACGAGATAGCCTGCTTTCAGCATTTCAACTGCGCGTGGACCAAAGGGCGTGTCAATCATCGTACCGGGGGTAAAGCAGATGATCTTTTCGATGTTTTCAAACGTCAGAAGCGTGCCATCTTCCAGGGTGAGCGTCCCGCTGAGGCCGCCCGCTGCGTCATCGGTGTTGGAGTAGACAATATCGTTGCGATCACCAAGCGTGCCGAGGTTCAGTGCGTCGCCAGTAGTCTCTTCGCCTTCGTCGCCTTGGATGAAAATACTGGCACCCGCACCAGGGGTTTCGCTTAACTCGACCAGTTGGAAGTAGTCATAGCCGTCGCCACCAATGGCCGTATCGCCTTCGCTAACGTTGAAGAAATCATCTCCGGCCTGCCCATCAAGGCTGTCGCTGCCTATGCCACCGGATATGGAATCGTCTCCGTTGCCCGCGAATATCGTATCGTTGCCAGCCCCACCGTTGATCGTGTCGTCGCCGGATTCCGCGTCATAATCAACTGTGAAGTCCATGGTCATATTGCCAACGCCGAAGAGACCGCTGTTTGACGCGCTTTCGCCATTGTCAAAAGTGAAGATCAATTGAACAAAAGGACCTGCTATATCAACGGTCACGGAATCGTCTGCGCCGGTCGTTTCAACGCCGGTACTGGCATTGCCGTCTGCGTTTAGGTCATCGCCGCTGATGGAATGCAGCCCGTCCAAGTCAGAAAAGACCACAGGCACTTGGTTGCCGTCTTGATCGAGCGCAACAACGGTTAAAAGGTCATCGCTTGATCTAGTGTTTTGATCGATATCGTAGATTTCGAAATTGGCATTCTCGATCAAGCTATCAAAGGTCATCGTCGTCGTGACAGGGTCTGTCAGACTAGACACCCAGAGGCCGTCCGCCGCAGGGGAGCCTTGGGATTGTACGTTTGCAGTCTTTCCAGCGCCGTTGGTCGTTGTGGTGATCGTGACGTTCATCGTCTCGCTTGCGCCTGTGAACGCAAAGCTGCCGTTCTCGTCGAGACTACCCCAGTCTAGCGTTGTAGAGACGCTTGCTAGATTTGCCCCAATCAGATCATTGCCATCGTTGCCATCAATGCTGTCGTTGCCAAGTCCGCCGCGAATCGTATCCGCACCGTCGCTGCCCGAGATGGTGTCAGAGCCGCCGTTGCCGCGAATAATATTTGCACTGTCTTCGCCAAAA
>Ga0206129_10004900_pt1 | contig 14462 bp, 14 predicted proteins | sample Helgoland_Spring_8_FD_148616 | JGI IMG/M metagenome (GOLD analysis project Ga0206129, IMG submission 148616) | Pelagic subsurface seawater microbial communities from Kabeltonne, Helgoland, North Sea - Helgoland_Spring_Bloom_20160502_2 | ecosystem: Environmental > Aquatic > Marine > Epipelagic ...
TAATTGTTAAGAAAAAAGGAACAGCAAACCTATAAACAGGGGAAAAAGATAACCAAAAAATTAATCCACAAATTACAAATGTTGTTAAAAAAAAACTCACATAGTTAAATGAATAATAAGAAGTTTCTTTTTTTTTAATCATAAAAAAAATTATAAAAAAAGGAATTAACATTGTAGAAATATGCTCCAAAATTTCTAAATAATTTCTTCTTAGCCAATAAGGAAACCAATTAAAATTTTGTAAGTAAACAGCACTTGTCATTGTATTCTTTGCTTCAGCATAACTTTTATTTATATATTCAAGAATACCTTTAATTTCCAAAAAATCTTGACTGAACCAATCAACATCTAAGCAACTTAAATTTGTTGGGAAAAAAAAACAACCCGTATATATAAATTGCTGAATATAATAAACTAAAGTTACAAAAAATATTAATATGTATTTGACTTGAAAATATTCCTTTTTAAATATTTTAAAATTTTTTAAATATAATAAAATTGTTAATAAAATAATTGGAAAAGAACTAAGCTTAATAAGTATAGAAAAAACTGCAAAATTAGTATTTAAAAAAAAATAATTTTTTTTATTATCCAGGTCTTGTGTTTCAAAAAACTTTATAAAATAGAAAATTGCAAGATTTGAGTATAGTGAGGAAGGTAAGTCTACACCAAATTCAGAAATCCTAGTAAATTTCAAAAGATAGTAAAATATAAGAACTATAGAAAATAAATTAGACAATCTCCAATCTTTAGAATTTAAGAAATTATGAGTTAAAAGTAATATAAAACATATAAAAAGTATGAATGTAGGTAGTGTAAGAAAGTCATAATTTTTTGTTTCAGTAAAAAATGACGGATAAACATTTAACCATATAGAATTGTATGTGTAAGCTATATTGGAATTGGCTAACCCAAATATTATCTTTTCCTCAAGAAATGATAGTGCATAAGGCAAATGGTAATAACCAAAATCTTCATGATATTTTTGTGTAATAAAAATTGGTATCAAAAAAATAATTATTAAAAAATAGAATAATTTTTTTTTATCAATATTTATCTTATTTATTTTAAAAAAAATAATACCCAGCAATAATATCAATAAATTAACATAAAAATTTAACTTAAAAAAAAAGTGAAAAAATGTATTGAAGAACGCTAGAAATATAAATCCCAAAAATAATTTTTCAAAAATGTTAATATTTTTATGGTTATTAAAAACAGCTCCATAACCTGATATAGATAAGAAAGTTAATATAATTAAAAAAAAGAAAAAAATATAATTTAATATTAACATACAATATAAATGTTTTATTTTAAAAAAATAATTAATTTAAGCTAAAATTTTTATCTTTTAAAAATTTCTTTAATAATCTTCATTTAAAATACATCTTTAGTATTCATTTTTTTTTTTAATGCAAGTAACTCTTATAACATGCACTTGGAATAGTAAAAAAACAATAAAAAATTGTTATATATCCATATTAGATAAAACTTATGATGATATTGAACATATTATAATTGATAAAACTTCAGATGACAAAACATTATCCACTTCTAAAAAGTTTAAAATTAAAAATCAAAAAATTTTTTTTAGAAAAATTTCAATGAGGTTGGATGCGCCCCTCATCCAACAATATTTATTAAAAGAAATTTACTAAATGAAATAAAAGTTAATTATGATGAAAGATTAAAGATATTTTTTTTAAATCAATATACAGTAAAAATAAAATCTAGTGAAACAAGTAACAAAAATATTAATAATATTATAATTATGATGTTGGAAGATTACAAAATCCCTAAAAGAATAAAATAAATCTTTTAAAAGATATTATTTAAAAAAATTTACCAAAAATTACACAATTTTTTTAATCACTAATTTTTTTTAGAGTAAGTATTGATGGTATGTTTTCACTTAGCAAAATTATTGTATCCATTTCATGATCGTAATCAATATCTCTTATTCTATTTTTTTTTAATAAAAGTCTGTTAGATGAAATTAACTTTTCAAAATTTTTACCTACTTTAAGAGTGTAAATTGAATTTGCTCTTAATGAAGTTGTCCAAACACATTTGTCTTCGCAATGATCATTTTTTTCAAAATATAGAATTTCACTTATCCCAATTGATGGAGTGTAAGAGATTGCTGGCTCAATAAAACCATATTTTAAATGTGATTTTTTAAAAGTATCTATTCCATTGTATGGTGATCCATAAGAAGCAATATCCCAGCCATAATTTTTTAATCCATTTTTTTTATTTTTTAGATTATTAAAATTTATTTCATCACCACCTTTAGGACCATGTTCTGAATTAATAATTATATTGTGATTATTAAGATATCTTAGTCCTTGTGGGTTACGGTGGCCAATAGAAATTATTTTATGTTCTTTAGTTTTTAAATTTATTTTAATAATTTTTCCTAAAAGACTATTTAAATTTTGAGCAACATTTGGCATGCCGGAATAACCAATTGAAAATAAAATATTTCCTTCTTTAAATTTTTCAATTCTTCCACCTGAAAAAATATTATAGTCTTTCCAATACTCATTAGTTTGAAAAAATAAATTAAAATTCAATTTTTTATAATTTATATCAGCCACATAAATATTGATAGTTATACCTTTTTCATCTTTAGTCATCATCGAGATAAAAATCTCATCATCTTGAATAAATAAGTCTCTAATACCAATTAATCTTGAATTTTTTTTACTTATAATCTCATTGATATTATTTGGTATATTTTTAAAATTTAATTTCTCATTTGCTAAATTTTTTTTTTTAAAATAAATAGATTGCCCCTCACCTGAAATCACAAAAATTTTATCTTCAAAAATTTCTAAATAATGCGCCCTTAAAGAATTTGTAATTGCATTCCATCCTAAATTTAAATCTAATCTTTTAAATGGTGTAAAAAAATGATTTAATTTGTAATCTTTATTTCCAATTTTTACAATTTCACTTTTAAATTTTTCACCATTAAATCCTTGTTCATATTTTTTTAATTGTAGCTCCAAAAATTCATTTCTAGACTTTAGATTAGAAACTATAAATAAATTTTCTTTAATTTTTTTAACATAATGTGGAGATATTAATGATTTTAGTGTCAAGACCAATTTGCTTTGTCGGTCATATCCATCTTTTACAAAATTACTTATTATTGAAAATATATAAAGAGAACTTAATAATAATAATGCAATTAATATTATTAATTTTTTTTTTCTATTTAAAAATTTCATTGATTATTTTTTTATTTTTAACTGATACTTTTTTTATACCATTTAAGTGATGATTTTACAATTTGCTCTAAATTATTAAATTTTGGTTTCCATCCAGTGAAATGTTTTAATTTTTTTGGGTTTGCAATTGAAACAACAATATCACTAGCCCTTCTCTTACCAACTTTATATTTAATTTTTTTTTTACTCATCTTATTAAAGGTGTCCAAGATTTGCTTCACTGAAAAACCCTCACCATATCCACAATTTAAAATCTTAAATATTTTTTTTTTGAGTACTAATTTTGCTGCTAACAAATGTATATTTGCTAGATCAACTACATCTATGTAATCTCTCACAGGTGTGCCATCTAATGTATTATAATTATCTCCATTGATAATAAACATTTTTTTTTTTAAACTAGCGGCACATAAATTTAATATCAAATTGTATCCTTTTTTTACATTAAAACCACTTCGTAATTTTTTGTCTACTCCAGCCACATTAAAATATCTCAGTATAATACAACTGATTTCTGATTTGTTTTTTTTAAGGTAATCCTCTAATTTTAACTTAGATTTTGGATAGGCAGACAAAGGTTTTAACTGATCATTCTCATTTACTCTTTTATTTTTATTTCCATAAACTGCTGCAGTTGATGAATAAATAAAATTATTTATTTTATATTTTAAACAAATTTGAAAAAATTTTTTTCCATCTATAAAATTATTTTTATAATATTTTTTTGGATGTTCTATTGACTCTTCATTATTTATAAAAGCTGCAAAATGTAAGACTATATCAAAAGATTTTTTAGCTAAAATTTTTTTTATTTTTTTAGAGTCTGAAATATCGGTTTTAAAAAAAATGGCTTTATTAGGAATATTTTTTTTTATTCCAGTTGAAAGATTATCAATTATAGTTACATCATGACCTCGATCTATAAGAAAATTAGCAACAGTACTACCTATATAGCCTGCTCCTCCTGTTACTAAAGCTTTCATTCTATATTATTTTTTTTAAAATATGAGATTAATGACATGTATAAAATTAAACTTATTAAAAATATATAATAAGTTTCAAAATTTAGTGCTAACATTAGGGTGGGCAACATACAAATTATAATTGTCAAAATAACTGTATAATTATTATTTTTAAAATAATTATTTACTATATGATGAAAGTGATTGAGATCTCCTTTAAAAGGATTTTTTTTATTTAACGATCTGACTATAAACAATCTAAGCATATCAATTGACGGTATTAAAAGAATTATAAAAATTTCATCACCATATAAATAATTATCTAAATATTTATACTGATAAATAAAAGTACAACCTATTATAGAGCTTAAAAGATAGCAGCCTCCATCACCTAAAAACACTTTATTTTTAAAATTCAATACCCCTAAAATTAACAAGCTTATTGTTAATGTTAAAAAGAAAAATGGAAGAAAACTTTTAATAATAAAGACTACAAAAATAAATATGCTAAAAAAAATTAATTGTAAATTTATCCCATCAAACATATTCATTGCATTTGATAATAATAAAAATGAAAAAAGTAAAAATATGACTGAGAAATTATTAAAATAATAAGTTTTTTTTAAAAAAGTAATTTTTATTAATTCTAATTTTATATCAGGAAAAAAAAAGACTACAGCCAAAAAAGAAAGTGCAATAAAAAACAGTTTTAATCTTGGAGAAAGATTTTTAATATCATCAACAGTACCCACGATGTAAAAAAAGGTACTTAATAAAATAACTAAATATAAAAATTCCCCAGTAAAAATTAAATTATCTAAATTTAATAATTTGAAGGAAAAAATAATTAAATAAAGGTTTAGTAGAATTATCAAACCTCCCAATAAAGATATTGGATGTCTATGTTTTTTTAGTTTGCCATCTGGATTATCAAGAAATAATGAAATTTTTGATAATCTGTCAAAATTAAATAAAATTAAAAAATTGAATATTAAAATAAAAATTATTACTAAATAAATTTCCATTATTACTAATTCTTTATTGAAAACTTATATAATTTTGCTGATTTTATTATTTTAAAAAAACTAGATTTCAATTTTTCTTTTCTATAAAAATTTATCAAATTATTTTGACTTTTTTTATTATAAAAAATTGTTGATTTATAAAAATTGGTTAAATCCTCAAGGTGTTTAAACTTCAACTTATTTTGAAAGTTAAAAGTCTGATTTTTAATTTTATTTTTTCTTAAGAAAGGCTCAAGTTTTTTTGTAGAAAAATCTATATATTTTTTAGCTATCTTTGGAAGTGTTTTTTCTTTGGATGCAAACTCCGTTAACGTATGAGGATAGCATGGTGCAGTTATTAAAAACACTCCATTAGGTTTTAAAAATTTAGAACATTCTGTGATAACTTTTATTGGATTTTTTGCATAATATAATGCGTAGGATGAAATAATTTTATCAAAATAAATGTTTTTATTTTTTAAATATTTTGGCACATCATCCATTGATATGCATTTTGTTTTAATATTATTGGTATTTAAATTTTTTTTTAAAGTATTTAAAGATTTATTTGAATAATCTATTGCAAATATTAAGCCTTTTTTTTTAACTATCTTTGATTGTTTAATTACATGATTTCCCACTCCACATCCAAGCTCTAAAATCACATCATTCTTTTTTACCTTGTATCTTTGGAACAACCACTCGGTAAGATCTTTTGATCCTAATTTTTTATTTAAATTTATTCTATTTTGTAAGTTTGATGAAGAAATGGCTCTTTTCTCAACAATAGATAACTGGCTTTTCATACAGAAACTTGATACTACAAAATATTTAAAATTTCTAATAATTAATTATGAAAAAAATATTTGTAGTTGCAGCACACCCAGATGATGAAATATTAGGATGTGGTGGCACATTATTAAAACACATAGATAACGGTGATAAGGTTTATATCCTTTTTGTGTCAGAGGGTGTGTCAGGCAGATATGATAAAAAAGACTCAAAAAAATGTACTATCGAAATTAAAAAAAGACAAGAAATGGCTAAAAAAGCTGCAAAACAAGGAAAATTTGAGATTATAGATTTTTTAAATTTAGATAATTTGCAATTAAATAATTATCCTCACAATTATCTAACAAATATTATTTATAAATATTTTAAAAAATATAAGCCAGATATAGTTTATACTCATTATGAGCATGATTTAAATATCGATCATTATTATACTTTTTATTCAACTTTTGTAGCTTCAAGACCTAACAATGATTTTAAAATAAGAAAATTATTAAGTTTTGAAATACCTTCATCTACAGACTGGAGCATTGGAAATAAATCATTTATTCCTAATTATTTTGTTGATATCAAAAAATATAAATCACAAAAAGAAAAACTTTTAAAATTTTATAAACATGAAATGAGACTTCCTCCTCACTCAAGATCAATTAAAAATTTAAATTCTCTATCAATTTTTAGAGGGGGTATTGTTGGGCTTGATTATGCCGAGGCATTTTTGGTGAATAGAATTATTGATTAGAAATATCTAATTTTTAATCTTATTAGAAATTTAGGTAAAAAATAGATAATTATTAATTTTAATTTTAAATAATTTAAAGGATATTTGAGTATTGCAAAAATTATATTTGGTGTTTTTTTATTTAGTAAAAGATTTATTATTTTCAAATACTCAAGACGTTCTAAAATTTTAAATTTATTTCTTTTAAAATAAATTTTTTTATAATCTTGAGTATTTACCCAATGCTTAAATTCTTTATAAAAAGCTTCTCTATTATTGTGAGTATAATTATGTTGATGAATTCTTATATAAGTAAATTTATTTTGAAAACCCATACCTTTATATTTTTCTGAAATTCTTATAATACTGTCATAATCTCCAATTATATTGTACTTAGAATTAAATTTATAGGATTTAATTATTTTACTTTTTATAATTATTGTGCTGAGTTTTAAAAAATTAAATTTTAATAATTTATCTAATATAAAACCAGAAGGAATATTATTTTTTGAAAAGGTTTTTAATCTTTTATTTTTTTCATAATAATGATAACAATTAGAATAACTAAACCCATATTCTTTAGACGATTTAAAAAAACTTTTTCTAGAGCTTAAAAAATTTTTTTCCCACCAATCATCTGAGTCTAAAAAAGCTATAAATTCACCATTACATTTTTGAAGAGCATAATTTCTAGCTTTGTATAGGTTGATTTTTTTTTTAGTCTTAAAATATTTAAATCTTTTATCATTTATACTTTTAAATATTTTTGAAGTAATGTCTGTTGAGCAATTATCTACAAATATAACCTCAAAATTCTGATATTTTTGAATTAATATTGAATTTAAAGTTTTTAAAAGATAATTTTCACCATTGAAACAATTTACAATTATACTAACTAAATTTTTTTTCATTTCTAAATTTAAAATATAAATAAAACCCTAATGGATAAAAGTAAATCATTGAAACCCAATTGTTAAAAAAATTTCCGGTAGGTATTAATGGCCAAAAATTGACAAAAATAGAACATAATATTACGTTTTCTGCGACCATATATTTATCAAATTGTTTTTCGTTATTAATTTTTTTTTTACATCTAAATATTTCTATTGAAAGATATAAAAAACCTATAATTAAAAATAAAAAGCCAATAATACCATTTGAAGTTAAAATTTGAACATATGTATTATGAGGATGTGTAGAACAACCATCATTATTTTCCAATATATATACTTTATTTCTACATAAATATCTAAACCCTTTAGGACCAGTCCCTAATATAGGAAAATCTTTGAAAATTTTATAAGATAGTAAATAATGACCATGATGATCATGAGAAAAAATATAAACCTTATTAAAAAGTTTTTTTTTATATTTTCCATATTGTTCTTCACCTTTTCCTGTTAATTGATTATAAGTTTTTGCAAACATTCTTGTCGAAGGGTTTATTTCATCAGATATTCTAAATTGAGAAACTATGAATGAGAAGAATATAGAAAAAATTGTAATAATAATAATAAATTTTCTTAAATACCTATTTGAAAAAAAAATAGTTGTAAAAAATAATATTAGTAAAAAAAAAGACGATCTTTCTCCAGTTAAATAAATAGTTACACAGATGAGTGAGATAACTAAATAGTAAATAACATTTATTTTTTTGTAGAAAAATTTATCATTCAAAATAATACAAATCAAAAAAAAAGGTAAAGTTCTCAGTAAAAACCCACCTAAGATAAGTTCTTCACCAAAAAAACTAGAAATACGACTAGAAATTACATTATAACCTAATATATTTTTTCCAAAAGAAAACTGAATTAATGAGTCTATAATTATAATCGATAAAAAAATAATATAAAAAATCAATATTTTCTTTGAAAATAAGTCATATTTTGTAAGAGCATACCAAATGGCTATAGAAAACAAAGGAATGCGAAAATATAAAATACCAGATTTTGCATAATCATAGTTATAAAAATTTATTAAAGTTGAAGTCAAAGTAGATAAATAAAAAATAAAAAAAAATATTACAAATTTATTTTTATAAAAATGAAATTTATTCTCTTTATGAATATAATAGAATGCAAATGAAACTAATAAAATTAAATAAACTTCAGAAATTAATGGGCCCAACAATAAAAATAGTGGAAATATTAAGACACCATACCCAAAAAAATATTTAAAAATACTTGGACTAATACTCATTTTTTTAATGATGTTAAAAGTTCTTTCTTAAAGTTATCTTTGGTAAAGAAATAATTTTTTTTAATTTTTTTTTGTATATTTTTATAATTATTAAAAATATAGGTAATAGTTTTTCTTAAACTATTATCGTTTCTTTTGCAAATAAAAATACCCTTTCTTCCATTAACAACATATTTAATATCCTCAAAAATAATAACTGGCCTTAGTCTTGCTAAAGACTCTGAAATTACTTTGGGGAAACCCTCAATATAAGATGGTAAAATAAATATCTTTGTTGAATCATAAATTTTAATAAGTTTTTTAGTTTCAGAAATTGAACTTAAATAATTTATATTTTTAGAGTAAAAATTTTTATTAATAAATTTTTTTTCTGTCCCAACAACTGTTAATTTATATTCTTTTAATTGATTTTTAAAAAGGTTAGCTAAATATAAGGCTCCTTTATCTTTTTTAAATCTACCAATATAAAGAAAGTCTGATTTATTTTTATTTTTAGAATTAACATTATTAAACCAAATTTTTGTCAATTCTGATGGGTGAATAATATTTCTGATATTTATTTTTGTAAAATTTTTTGAACATGTAATAACTTTTAAATATTTTTTTATTACTAAAAACATCAAATAATAAAAGTAATATCCAATCAAACCATATCTGTATTTATACTCCAAAAAACCATCACTTCTTAAATAAACATATCCCTTAACACTTATATTGCTTATAAAAATTAATCTTAATAAAACAAAAAAATTATATGGTGAAATTGATACCATTAGTAAATTAATATTTTTATCTTTAATGTTATTTAAATTACAAAAATCAAATTTGTCTTTAATCACAAAATTTAATTTTGTTTTACTCTCTCTATTAATCAACTTAATGTTGTAATCTTTGACCAAACAAGAGATAATTGTATCCAAATCATTATTAGATGTTGATTTTTTTTTGGACAACCAAATCTTATCATTGCTTACTAAATAAAGTTTTTTCATTTTTTTTTTTAAAATATTTAATACACTTATTTAAACCAATAGATATATCTACTTGGGGTTTCCAATTTATTATTTTTTTTGCTTTTTCAATATTTGGATAGAGTTTTAAAATTTCATCTTTACGAAGTTTTATTTTATCAAATTGGGGCATTCCTGCATTTACTAATTTGCAAATTTTTAATATGACCTTTTTAATTGTTATTGGTTTACCTGATCCAATATTAATTATTTCACCTTTAACAGTCTTGCTCTTTAAAATTTTAATGATTGCGTGGATAACATCTTCAACATAAATAAAGTCTCTTAATTGTCTTCCACTAGAACAATCAAATTTTTTATTTTCAATTGCATTTTTAATTGTAATTGGAATGATTCTATTTGTATCTTGATTTGGCCCATACACTAAATATAGCCTGATTATGACAGAAGGAAAGTTTTGTTCTTTTGATAATTTTAATAAAAATTTTGTACTTAAAAGTTTAGCTTTTCCATAAATTGAATATGTTTTTTGTGTATTACTTTTTTTTTCTTTTTGAGGTGACTTAATTTTTCCATATTCGATACTTGATCCAACTTGTATAAATTTTTTGATTTTAGAATTCAAAAAAAACAATGATAAATTTTTACAACCATTAAAATGACTTTTCATTGTTTTTACATTATGTGAATGATCAACGTAGCCTGCTAAATTTACAACATAATCATAATTACTGGATAATTTTTTGAATAATTTTTTTTGATTTGAAATATCCAATATCAAATAATTTACATTTTTTAACTTTCTGTTTTTTCTAGGAGGATTAGTGGATATACTTACAACTTTCCAATTGAGCTTTAGGCATCTTTTGGCTAAATGATAGCCTATAAAGCCAGTACCACCTGTTATCAAAATTTTTTTACTCAAGTAGTTGTTTTTTTTTAATTTTTATTTCTAAAACTTCTTTATCTCTTAATGTATCCATACATTGCCAAAAACCATGATGTTTATATGCAACAAGTTCTTTTTTTTTTGTAGCAATATTAAATGGTTCTTTCTCTAGAAGTGTTTGATCATTTTTGATATATTTAATAAATTCTGGCTCTATTACAAAAAAACCACCATTTATCCAACCCTCGTCAAGGCTATTTTTTTCTCTAAAGACTTTTACTATACTATTACATATCTTTATCGCTCCAAACCTAGCTGGTGGTCTTACCGCAGTAAGAGTGAATAATTTTTTTTTGTTTTTATGAAATTTAATTAGATTAGAAATATTTACATTTGATAAACCATCCCCATAAGTCATCATAAATGTTTCATTAAGGTGTTTTTTTAGTTTTTTTAATCTTCCACCTGTCATAGTTTTTAATCCAGTGTTTATTAAATCAATTTTTACTTTCTCTTTAAATTTTGTTTTTAAAAAGTATTTTTTTATCAAATTTCCTTTATATCCTAGTGCAATTATGAATTCTCTATGACCAAATCTAATATAGTGATTTATAATACGGTGAATGATTGGTTTGCCACAAACATTTATCATTGGCTTTGGCATTGTTTTTGTATACTCAGAAATTCTTGTTCCCATTCCACCTGCTAATATAACAACTTTCATTTAAATGACCTTTTTTAATAATTTATTATAGGAAATTATATTTTCTCTGGATATTTTTTTTATATTAGCTTTTCCAACAATATTGTATTTTTTATACCAATTTGCAGTAAATTTTATAGAGTTTTTAAAATTAAGAACTGGATACCAATTTAATATTTTTTTTGCTTTATGAGAATTTAATTTTAACAAGTTGGACTCTTTATTTTTAAGTTTTATATCATGTTTTATTTTCCATTCTACACCTTGCCAATTTTTTTTAATTTCTTTTACTAAATCTAATACATTCTTATTTTGTTTATTATCTGGTCCAAAGTTAAATGCCTCACCATGTATTTTTTTATCATTTAATTTTATTGCTAAAATTAAATAACCTCTAATAGCATCTAAAACATGTTGCCAAGGTCTTGTAGATTTTGGACTTCTAATTGTTATTTTTTTATTCTTGTACCAAGATTTTACACAATCTGGTATAATTCGATCTGTAGACCAATCTCCACCTCCTATAACATTTCCTGCTCTAGCAATAGCAATTCTAATATTCTTTTTATTGACAAAAAAGGATTTTAAATAACTATTTATTATAAGCTCTGCCGCTCCTTTAGAGGCACTATAGGGGTCATTTCCACCCAAAATATCATCTTCGCTATATCCACGTTTGATTTCTAAGTTTTTATAACTTTTATCACTAGTGATAATAACAGCTTTACATTTTTTTACTGCTCTTAAAGATTCTAATACATTTAAAGTTCCAATAGTATTAGAATTAAAAGTAGATATAGGATCTTTAAATGATTTACTAACAATTGCTTGTGCTGCTAAATGAAAAACATAATCTGGTTGAAACTTTTTAAAAATTTTTTTTAATTTTTTTAAATTTGTTATGTCACATACTTCATTTTTAATATTCTTCTTTATATTAAGATCTCTAAAATGACATGGATTAGTAGGATAATTTTTAGATATACCCAAAATCTTTGAGCCGAGTAAATGTAAACAAAAAGTAAGCCAAGAACCCTTGAAACCTGTGTGTCCTGTTATTATTATTTTTTTATTTTTAAAATAATTTTTATAAATAAACATTTAGATATAATGACTATTTCAATAAATTCGTTTAATTAAATATAATTTTATGATCAATTTCATTTTTATTACAAGGTTTGTCTAAATTTACAACAGGATAAATTTTATCATTATTTAAATTGTCAGAAATAAACTCTCTTGACGAAAAAGTTAATTCTAGATGCGATGGAATGCCTTCATTATTAATAGTTCCATAATTATTTACATGTACATGTACCAATTTTAGATCTAAATCACTTAAAAACTTTTCTATAACTTTTTGATGTAAATCAAAATCATGAAATTCAATTGTCAGCCCATTTATTTTTTTAGAATGATAAATGATTTGATCAAGAATCCTATATTCAGACCCCTCAATATCTATTTTTAAAAAAATATTTTTTTCTAAGTTTTTAAAAATACTATTTAAATCAGTAACAAAATTGTTATTGACCATATTTTTTTTCATAGATAGAGGGGAAATAAATTTTTTATAATGAAAATTTTTTTTATTATCAAAAAACGACTTATAATTATAAAATTCAAGTAATTTTTTTATATTACTCAGTGGTTCCCTAAAAAGTAAGATATTAATAAGTGATTTAATAAAATTTACAATCCAAAATCTTAAATTAACACTATAATCATAAGTATAAATTTTTTTTTTACCCAATTTTGAAAAATCTGACTCGAAAGACCAATCATCACCCAGACCAAAACTTAAAAGTATTTCTGAATTCCTTACACTATTTTCTTCAACAATATAACCACCATCATTTTTATTTCCAAGTCTAATTAAATTACAATCATTCTTTGGATAAAAAAGTTTTGAAATTTTTATCATAATTAAAATAAAAAAAAATTATATATACAATTCATATTCATATTCATATTATTTAAAAGTTAAAGTGATTAAAATATTTTTTTGCAGTAATTTCTGAGGTAAAATTTTTCATAATATCTCTATGACCATTAATAGCCTTCAGGTTCCAATTTTTGTTATTCTTGATAAAATCTTTTAAAGAGCTCAATAATTCACTTTTTTTATTTGGATTAATTAATTTTGAATTTTTATTATTCAAAAACTCTGTCACAGCCCCAACTCTTGTAACTAAAACTGGTTTTTTTGCAACTAATGCTTCTGCTATGGAAAGACCAAATCCCTCAAAAGTTCTCGACAAAGACAATACTAGGTCTAAGTTTTTAAAAATTTCTAAACTATTTGCTTTTATAAAACCAGTAACCTTAAAGTAATTTTTCAAATTGTAGAACTTTAATTGATCATTAACTTTAATTAATTCCTCTTTTTTAGCAGGGCCAATAAAAAAAACTTTTATTTTTTTTTTTAGATTTAATGGCAATAAATTAAAAACTTTAATTAAATCATAATGACCTTTTTCACTTTCAATTCTTGAAAGAAGTCCAATTTTTAGAATTTTATTATTATTTGTTTTAAAAATTTTTTTAAGATAATTCTTTCTTCTAACTTTTTTGAGAGAAACTCCATGATGGATAACCTCTGAAGTTTTAATTTTGTTTAGCAAAAAGGTATTTTTTTTAATATCTGTCTTTACAGCTTTAGATCCAAAAATGATACTTGTAGCACTTTCTGAAATAAATATATCCATAAAACTTATAAAAAAACTCCAAAATCTAGTCTTAAAATAGCAGTGATGTATAGATAATATTCTTTGTGGAATATTAAGAATTTTTGCAGCAATTAACGAAGCAGAATCACTTCGAAAATTCCCATAACCACCACACGCTGCTAAAATTATATCTGGTTTTTTTTTTTTTAAAATTAAATAAAATTGTAAAATTGAAATTAAAAATAAAATTGGACTTAATATAAAATTAAATATTTTCACTATTTTCTAAAAAAAACTAGCTGTAACAAAAGATATA
>Ga0206129_10004902_pt1 | contig 14456 bp, 9 predicted proteins | sample Helgoland_Spring_8_FD_148616 | JGI IMG/M metagenome (GOLD analysis project Ga0206129, IMG submission 148616) | Pelagic subsurface seawater microbial communities from Kabeltonne, Helgoland, North Sea - Helgoland_Spring_Bloom_20160502_2 | ecosystem: Environmental > Aquatic > Marine > Epipelagic ...
TAACTATGACCACCGCGGTGGTCCAAACAGCCGCTGGCGAGGGACTCTAGCACCACCTCTAGAACTTTACCGACTTTACAATACCGACAGTGGCGAGGCCGTTCGCGTGGACATTGAGGAACAGAATAATCTGGTGGAATCAATGCCGGAAAAAGCACGCGAGCTGGATCAGCGCCTAACCGAGATGCTCACCGAGATGAAGGCGACCTACCCAGCCTTTAACCCGCATAGCGCGGCGAAGCTGCCTCATAAAGCTAAAGTGCCCACCGTCGTCAGCCATAAACGTGACGGTCAGAAGGTGGAGTTCACCTACAAGAAAAAGGGCGCAAGCGTGAAGAGCGCTCACCTCATTTACACCACGGAGGGAGATTACCTGCGGGCGGAATGGCTCAAACATCCCGCTCAACTGCAGCCTGAGCATAAGATTACAGCCACACTACCACCGGGCACCACGCATTACTTCCTCTACCTACTCGACGAGAATAACTTCTTGCTCAATTACCCCGAGCTACCAAACGTAGTGAAGGGCGAAAAGCTCAACTACTCCGACACCGCGCTGAAGGTCAAGTGACCCTCATCCATGAGCAAACCAAAACCCCGGACAAAACAATGACCCTGCCACGACTTCACATCTTCCGCACAATCACATGCTTGTTGCTCAGTGTCTTGGCCGTGCACGAAACTGCGGCTGAGGAGGCCAAGAGTATCTCCAGCAAGCCCAACATTGTCATCATCCTCACCGATGACCTTGGCTACGGAGATGTCTCCTTTCTCAATGCGGAATCAAAAGTCAAAACACCACACATGGACGCGCTGGCAAAAGCGGGTGTCTGGGCCACGGATGCGCACTCCCCCAGTACGGTGTGCAGCCCAAGCCGCTACGCCATGCTGACGGGGCGTTATTCGTGGCGCAAAAAAATTGGGCGTCTCAACCCGTGGAAAGAATCCACCATTGATAAAGATCGCGTCACCCTCCCCAAGATGCTCAAGAGTAAGGGTTATCATTCGGCTTGTGTTGGTAAGTGGCACCTCGGCTTTGACTGGCCGTGGAAGGGTGGCGAGAAACCACCTGAGTCCGTTATCGGCAAAGGAACCAGCATGGCGACCTGCGATATGTTTGACTGGTCCAAACCCATCAAAGGAGGGCCACTGGGTGCCGGGTTTGATTACTATTTTGGCGATGATGTGCCTAACATGCCACCTTATGCCTTTATCGAAAACGGCCATCTGACCTGTGATCCGGTCAATGTAAAAGGCGCAAAATTGCGCAAGCAGCAGGTGATGCAGGGCGGTTATCTTCATGGCGACGGCCCCGGTGAAAAGGGCTGGAGGCTGGGCAAGGTCATGCCCACCATTACCGCCAAGGCGGTTGACTATATCCACGAGCAGAGCAAGAGCCCTAATCCCTTCTTTCTGTTCTTCTCCACCACTTCTCCACATTCCCCCATTGTTCCAATAGAGGAATTCCAGGACACCACTCAAGCAGGCCCCTATGGCGATTATGTTGCCCAGACGGATGTAGCAGTTGGCAAAATCGTGGCGGCCTTGAAGGCGGCCGGAGTTTATCAGGATACGCTCTTAGTCGTCTCCAGTGACAACGGCCCGGCACCCTTCATGCGGGACTTGATTCAAAAGCATCAGCACAACCCCTCCGGCTCACTGCGCGGGTTGAAGCGGGATCTGCTTGAGGGCGGGCACCGGGTTCCCTTCCTCGCCTCCTGGCCCACGGGTGGCATCAAGGATGGTCGCCGAGTGGATGCTACCGTTTCGCTCACTGACCTCTTTGCCACCATGGCCAATATTGTCGGCGCAGCTCTGGAGGAAGGAGTCGCGGAGGACAGCCTGGATATTCTGCCATCACTGCGTTCGGGTCAACCGGTGCGCACGGAGTTGGTCTACCACGCGGCTAACGGTAAGCTGGGACTAAGGCAAGGAGACTGGGCCTATTTACGCAAAGGCGGGATCACGGCAGAGCCCGAGTGGTTTCAAGAGCATTGGCAAGGCGACTCCATCGATGCCCCTGCCCTCTTGTTCGACCTCTCCGCTGACCTGGCTCAGAAGAAAAATCTACAGGACCAACATCCAGAGCGTGTAAAGCAGATGGAGCAACGACTGGCTGAAATTGAGCAAGGCCAATCCACCCGTTAAGCTGCGCCTCAAGCGCAGCTGATGAGCAATAAGCGATGAAGGATAGCCGCGAAGCGGCTCATGACTACTTCAACTTAAACTGGCCACGCATGTGGCCTACTTCAACTGCCGCGCAGCCGCCGACGTTGTCGAGGCCAGCGGCATCCTAAAAAATGAGGATGGGAGGAATGATAGAACCTGATACAGTCAACGTTTCTATAGGTGAGCGATTGAGCGGGCATGCAGCTGTTGAAACCATAGACGCTTCCAGTCAGCAAGAGGGCAAACACAAAGGAGCAACTCTAAAACAACGAATAGAGAAAAACAACATGACCATGAACAGACGGCTACTTACACTCATCTTCATTCACTATTCACTATTCAGCATTCACCATTCGGCTGCTGCTCCTGCACCACAGGAACAGCGGGCGACCAAAGGGAGCGCAAGCCCTGACAAACCCAACATCATCCTCATCATGGCAGATGACATGGGTTACGAATGCGTCAATGCCAACGGTGGCACTTCCTACCAGACACCCCATCTCGACAAACTGGCCGAAACCGGTATCCGCTTTGAGCACTGTTACTCCCAGCCGCTGTGCACGCCCTCGCGGGTCAAGATCATGACCGGCATGTCCAACGTGCGCAACTATATGCAGTTCGGCGTGCTGAAACGGGATCAAACCACCTTCGCCCACCTGCTTAAAAAAGCCGGCTACGCGACCTGCATTGTCGGTAAGTGGCAGCTAGGCAAGGAGGCTGATTCACCGCAGCACTTTGGCTTTGATGAGTCCTGTCTCTGGCAGCATACCCGCCCGGCGAGAGACCAAAGCGGACGCGACACCCGCTACCCGAACCCTTGTTTGGAAGTTAATGGAAAACCCGTGGACTACACCTCGGGCGAATACGGTCCTGATGTGGTCACGGATTTCCTCTGCGGCTTCATGGAGCGCAACAAGGACCAGCCTTTCCTCGGCTACTACCCCATGATCCTGCCGCACAATCCCTTTGTCCCCACCCCGGACAGCGAGGACCCGAACTGCAGGGATCATAACCAAAACTACCAAGACATGGTTGCCTACATTGACAAAGTCGTCGGTAAGCTGGCGGCCAAGCTCGATGAGCTTGGCATCCGTGACAACACCCTGATTCTCTTCACTTGCGACAACGGCTCCGCGGGAGCTATCAAGTCCCAACTCAATGGCAACATGGTCCAAGGGGCCAAGGGCACGATGACCGACGCCGGCACCCATGTACCGATGATTGCCAGCTGGCCGGGAACCATTCACCCGGGCAAGGTTTCCCAAGACCTGGTCGACTTCAGCGACTTTCTGCCCACCCTTTGTGCTGCCGCTGGTGCAAGTATCCCGGAGACACTCTCCCTCGATGGTCAGAGCTTTCTGCCCCAGCTGCGCGGTGAAGAGGGCCATCCCAGGGAATGGATTTATTGCTATTACTCCCGTGGCGGAGCAAAGGGAGAGCAGTGGGCGCGCAACCAACGCTACAAGCTCTACCCCAGTGGAGAGCTTTATGACATCAGCCAGGACAGGCTGGAAAAAACTCCACTGGTTGAGCTCTCACCCGTGGCTCAGCAAGCCCGCACCACGCTTCAAGAAGTTCTCGATCAATACAAAGAGGCCCGCCCACCTAAGGATACTCCGAGGAAGAAAAGAAAGGCTGAAACGAAGTGAAGCAAAGCAAACAACACAGCATAAATATGAAAATCTTTTTAGTAAACAACATGAGGCTCTTCACCTTCTGCGGAATCATTCTTACAGCCGCAAATTCTCTCTATGCCCGGGAGCAACTCCCGAAGCCTAACTTCGTGATCTTGTTAGCGGATGACATCAGTTCAGACAGCATCGGTTGCTACGGCTCTAAAAACCCACACACGACCCCTCACATCGACAAACTGGCGGCGAGTGGTATCCGCTTTGAGAACATGTTTGTTTCCGAGGCGATTTGCGCCCCTGCCAGAGCGGAGCTTTATACCGGACTGATGCCACAGCGAAATGGCACCTTCCGTAACCATCAATCATCGAATCCAAACATCAAAAGCATCGTGCATTATCTGGGTGATCTAGACTACCGCGTCGGGCTCGCAGGCAAAAAACACATCGCTCCCCAGAAGGTCTATTCCTTTGAGAAGATTGACGGGATCTGTGGTAAAGCCGCTGAGCCGAAGCCCGAGCCTGACGACTGGAGCGGGGTGCAAAACTTTATCCAACGTGACCCCAAGCAGCCTTTTTGCATCGTGATCGGCTCCATCCATGCGCATTCCCCTTGGACCGTCGGGGATACCAGCCACTGGAAAGAAGAGGATGTCGTTCTGCCGCCCAATTTGGTAGACACGCCACAGACCAGATCCGCTTATTTGCATTATCTGGCCGAGGTCAGGGAGTTTGACCGACAGGTGGGCGATACTGTCAGGGTGTTAAAAGAGACCAAGCAGTTAGATAATACCGTCATTATCGTGCTGGATGAAAATGGAGCCGGGATGCCAGGCGGGAAATGGACGGTCTTTGATTGGGGTGTCCGCTCCGCCTGTGTCATCAAATGCCCCGATAGCTGGAAAGCGAACTTTGAGACGGATGCGATCGCCCAATACTGCGATATCGTGCCAACCTTGGTCGACGCGGCAGGTGGGAATCCATCCCCTGATCTTGATGGTAAGAGTTTACTTCCTCTGATCAAGGGCGAGACCAAAACCCACCGCGAGCGGGCTTATTTCCTCTTCAATAACCGCGTTCATGAAACAAAGGGGAGTCCTCATTTTAGCACGAGGGCCGTTACCGATGGAGAGTATAAGTTCATTTGGAATCTCACCCCAGAGAACCTTTATGTCGAAAACATCACCACCTGCGATTTGACCGGCGAAGCCAGAAAAACTGATTTTGGCCTGATCTATCCCTCCATGATTGATCGCATGAAGACAGACAAACATGCCAAGGCGATGGTCAACCGACTGCGGTTCAGACCGCAGTATCAACTCTACAAGCTCAAAGAAGACCCCTACGAACTCAACAACCTGGCGGATAGCCCAGAATACTCAGAAAAGCTCAACAAGCTCAAAGCAGACATCGAAGCATGGATGAAACAGCAGGGGGATGACGGCCATCTGGATCCTGAAGGCATGCAAGTCATCAAGTATCAGGGGTATTCATTTCCCTACCCTAAAAAAGGGGCCAAGAAATCAGTAAAGTAAGATGAGAGCTAGAAATATCATCGGGTGCACGCTTCTCATGGTCAGCTCAATGACCGTGCCTTTAGTTGCCAATGAACAATACGCGGCTTCTGTGCCGAATCCGACCCTGAGTGAGCTTGCCTACGGAGATCATGATCGCCAGGTGCTGGACTTCTGGAAAGCGCCATCCGATAAACCGACCCCACTGGTATTCGTCATTCATGGCGGAGGATGGATGGGCGGCAGCAAGGAACGACTGAATCGCTTTGTCGATGCCCCCGCCTTGCTCAAAGAAGGCATCTCAGTGGTGGCGATCAACTACCGCTACATTAGAAACGCGCAGAATCTCAAGCCGCCGGTCCAAGCCCCCTTGCATGATGCGGCTCGTGCCTTACAGTTTGTCCGTAGCAAGGCGGCTGAGTGGAATATCGATAAGACACGCATTGCGGCCGCTGGTGCTTCAGCCGGTGCCTGTTCAAGCCTCTGGTTACTCTACCACGATGATCTAGCTGACCCTGAGAGCGAAGATCCCATCGCCCGTGAATCCACCCGCCTCTTTTGTGCTGCGGTCAATAACGCGCAAACCACCCTCGACCCGAAGCAGATGAAAGAGTGGACCCCCAATAGCAAATACGGCGGGCATGCCTTTGGCATGAACAGTTTCGACCAGTTCCTCTCCGAGCGTGAAAACATCCTGCCCTGGATTGCCGAGTATTCACCATACGCGCTGGCAAGCACTGATGATCCACCCGTTTACCTCTACTACAAGGGAGCGGCTCCCGCCATCGGCAAGCCACAGAAAGACCCCACCCACACCGCAAATTTCGGGCTCAAGCTGCAGGAGCGCTGCAAGCAGCTGGGGCTGAAATGTGAGCTCATGTATCGTGGTGCAAAACATGCCACTCACAAAGACTCCACCGCCTACCTGATCGCCACTCTCAAGCAGCAATAATGAATCAATCACGGTCCACATTATCTCGCTTGCTCGCATGCTTAATGGCCTGTGCGCTTTTCGCCAGCTACTCAAATGCCGATGAGCCCAAAAGCTCTACAGACCCCGGCGGACGACCAAACGGAAGTGCAAGCTCTACGGACCCCAGCGGACGACCAAACGGAAGTGCAAGCTCTACAGCCCCCAATATCATCGTCTTCTTCCTCGATGACAGTGGCTACGGTGACTACGCCCACAATGGCAATCCCACCATTCGCACGCCAAACATTTCCAAGCTGGCGCAGGACGGGATGAACTTCACCCAGTTCTATGTCACCTCTCCGGCCTGTAGCGCGTCACGCTATTCGCTCTTAACCGGGCGCTATCCGGGACGTTCTGGATTCGGCTCATGGGTGATCGGGCCAGGTGCCAAACAACACCTTCACCCCAAAGAAATCACCCTCGCTGAGGGCTTAAAAACGCGTGGTTACCAAACCGGGATCTTTGGCAAATGGCACCTCGGCAACCCCAATCAAAAAAACAATTTTTCTCAAGACACGCTGCCGCTCGCTCACGGTTTTGATGAATGGCTTGGGACCAATGTTTCCCACGATTATAGCAGTGCCAAGTTACTGCAATCAGACCCATCCGGAAGCCAGCCCATCAAAGGCTATTCTGTGATCGCCAAAAACCTGCCGTCCAAAGCAGACGTTTGTGCCTCCCTAACGGAACGTTCCACCGAGGCGGCCATCTCATTTATCAAAAGAAACAAAGAGACCCCCTTCTTTGCCTACATTCCCTTCAACATGCCTCACCTTGGGCTTTACGCGAGTGACAAGTTCCTCGGCAAATCACGCAGAGGTCTGCTGGGTGACGTGATGGAGGAGATTGATGATAGCGTGGGACAAATCCGCCAGTCCATCGCAGAAGCCGGGCTCACGGAGAATACCCTGATTATCTTCTCCTCGGACAACGGGCCATGGATCCGATTTCAGGATACCGCGAGTGACAAAAAGTATGGGGACACACGCCTTCACGTTGGCTATGCACAACCGTTCCGAGACGGCAAAGGCTCTACCTGGGAAGGCGGCCACCGGGTACCTGGTATCTTTTGCTGGCCCGGCAAGATCACTCCCAATTCAATCGAGCAATCTCCGGTGAGCACCCTGGACATATTACCGACGGTGTTCGCTCTCGCTGGTGTAGAGCTCCCGAAAGATCGTTCCATCGACGGTCGGGACATCAGGCCATACTTGATGCCACAAGCACACAAGGCAAAGCTGCCGGAGTTCGAGTTCTACTATTCATGGGCGGACAACATGCCTTCTGCTGTCCGGGTAGGCCCATGGAAGATGCACACCCGCATCGCATCGCAAACAGGAAACAATTACGGCTTCACCGCCTCCCGTGATACTCCGCTCCTCTTTCAAGTGGAACAGGATCTCGGAGAGCGCATTAACCGCGCTGGAGAACAGGCAAAGCGTGTCGAGAAAATGATGGAGAGCTTGACTGCCTTTGAGACTCAAGTTCAAGAGGAAGGCTCTTTCTGGAACACTCAATGATACAAGCAAGCCCTACTAAACATAAAACAAAAAACGAAAATGAAAGCCCCTCAATTATTGCCGCTTGTTATTGTCAGCTTGTGCGCAGGCACACTCTGCCTTGCCGCTGCAGACCCTGAAAAATCCGTGACCGTCCGTGTTGCTGCTTACAATGTCGAGTATGGCAAAAACACAAGCCCTGAACAGGTTGGCAAGATGTTCAAACCCTACAAGCTCGACATCATCGGGTTCAATGAAGTTCCGGATGGTGACTGGACGGCTCGCGTTGGCAAGGTGCTGGGCATGAAGCATTGCTATGTGGGCAAGATCTCATCGGCCAATCACAAGGATAAATACAAATCGATTCTCAGCAGGACACCCTTGCAAGGCACCGCCGAGCATGAAATGAGCCTGAAGCGGAAGCGCTGCTGGAATCCTGCCTCGGTGGTGAGTGCAGTGACCGAGATTGATGGCGTTTCCATTGCATTCTACTCACTGCATATTTGCACATCGGGGAGCAATCACAAGACCGGCCATGCCTACCAACTGGCAAGCGAGATTTTACCCAAAGAGACGACCGACCGGGTGATTGTGCTTGGCGATTTTAACAACAACATGGGCGATGCTGCCATCAGCACAATCGAGACGGCTGGATACAAAGCAACATGGAAAGATCTCAAGATCGATACCTCCAAGGAGTTTACCTACAACGCGCTGGATCCCAAAAAGAGTCTCGGTGTGATCGATCATATCTTTTCTAACACCTCGGCAAATCCCAAGACGAGCGATGGAGGCATTATTGAACTCAAGAAACCCTTGTCGGACCACAAACCCGTCTGGGCGGAAATCGTATTTCCTCGATAGATCCAGATCAAAGAGCTGGGATAGGCTCTTTCATCTTCAACCTTCCGCCCCTAGCGGCTCTGCTGAATTTCCAAATTCCTCATTTCACATTCACCATTCTGCGGCCCCGCCTCCTAAAAAATGAGGGTAATCCATCAATTGATTACCAGTAAATAAAAGGTAAAATCTCACCGTTGGAAATAACCAGACGAGTAAAACTCGCCCATACACTGAGTGATTCTTACGATACCACATGACGGCCTAGCACGGCCAAGTCCGCTGCACTCTCCTCTAGTCTGACACTCAACCAGAATCCCCTTACCCGGCCCTTACCCTTCTCTTACCCGTTATGCCAAAAGTCATCATCACTGAACCGGGTGGAATCCCACAACCCTATCGCTTTGCGAGTGATTGTGATTGTGTGAGCATCGGCCGCGGCAGTGATAATGACATTGTCATCTCGTCTCCGTCCGCGTCCACGACTCACTGCACCCTGGAACGGGTCGAGGGGGGCTATATCCTGCGTGATAGGAATTCCACCAACGGCATCATGTTGGATGGCACCCCCATGGAAGTCATCCATCTCGAACATGGCATGGAGGCGCTCATCGGGGATGTCTCGCTGGCATTCGAACTTTCGGGTGAGGAACTGGCGCAATTCACCCATGAAGCGCCGGCCCAAGTCTCAAGTGCCGCACCGGGCCGATTCACCTATGGCCCACCGCCCCAAGTCTCGGTTGACCACCTGAAACCGAACAAGACCAAGAAAAAGTCCATCGTAATCATTTCGGGAGTTGCCGCTAGCTTAGTTGTTGCCAGCTATTTTTCATATGGCCCGATTCTTGGAGAAAATGGACTCTTAGCTGATTCCCTTAATACCGCGGCCAAGGACAAACACGCTTCACCGGAAGACACAAATACCGCCCCCGGCCAGGACGCTGGGCTCATGCATGTAAGCAGCTCAAATGCTGTTCACCTTGATCCTGACTTACTCAATAGCTTTCTCTCTAATCATTGCACCAAGTGTCATGGCCCCGAAAAAGAAAAAGGAGACCTCAGACTGGATACTCTCTCGCTCAATATAGCCAATAGCGACACCGCTCTGCACTGGCAAGATGTGCTCGATGTTCTCAACCTCGGTGAAATGCCACCGGAAGATGAGGAGCAGCCGAGCAAGGAAGAGCTTCAAGCCATCATCAAACATCTCACGGTCGCTCTGAACACCTCCAAAAAACGCCTCTCAGAAGACGGCGGAAATATCGCGCTACGCAGAATCAATCGACGTGAATACCAACACACCATTCATCAATTACTCGGAATGCGTATCGGAATACGTGTCGGAGAATCCGTGCTTCCTGAAAACTCCATCACCGAAGCATATGATACGATAGGGCAAGACCAACAATTCTCCAGCCATCATTTTGAGAACTACTTTGATCTAGCTAAATCCGTCGCCAAAGTTGCCCTTCAATGGGTAGATAAAGAAAAACAAGATGTAAATTCGTGGACATACTCAGCTGAAGGGCAACACTCCCACTTACGAAACAAGCGCAATAACTTAAGAAAGTACCTCACGGCAGCAGAAGCTAGAGGTGGCTACGTAGATAGGCGCAAACGAAATATGTACGACTCTGTAGTCAAGTACCTCAGTATACCCTATAATGATAAAGGCGTATTTATACGGGAATCAAGTCATTATCCTTGGCTCGACACTTTCAAATTCCCTGTAGATCCAAGAGCGACCTATACATTTAAGCTCAAAGCAGGGCTCGCAGGAGAGACCTCTGCCATTCGTCGTTTCTTAAAGGTCAAGAAGGGGAATAGAACCATCGGATATCTTAAAGTTTCCGGCTCACTGGATTCACCCCAGGAAACGCAAACGCTGGAATACCAGCCCCTAATACACCCTGCCAACTCATATGTCAGATTCACCCTCCGGGAAAACAAAGCGGACATCGAGATCAAAGATTACCTAGCGAAGTTAGGCGAAAGCCCAAAAAAAACTGCCATCTGGGTGGATGATACGACTGTCGAGGGCCCGTTCTACGAGGAAGCCTCGGCCATCGAAACCATCTACCAACAAACGATTGCCACCGTAGATGCAAGCAAGGGCGATGAAGAAATTGACCTTCAAGTAAAACAGTTTTTGCAAGAATTTACGAACAAAGCCTTTCGCGGGAAAGAGGCCGCACCTGAGTTCGAGAAGCTTGTCTTTAAAATATACAGCCTCGACCGCGAGCAGGGCAAAGAGCTCAAAGAATCTCTCATCACGCCTCTGGCGATGATCCTCAGCTCTCCCAGCTTCCTTTACCTCATGGAAGATGCTCCTGCTACCAAAGAAGGGATCGTTAATGAGGTAGAATTTGCCAACCGAATCTCCCACTTCCTCTGGAGTCGTTCAGCATCAGGTGAGCTTCTTGCAGACGCGAAAGCTGGCAAACTAAAGGACAAGGAAGTGCTAAAAAAACACGTCGACCGCATGCTCAAGCACAAAAAAAGCTTCGCACTCTCTGAAGGGTTTTTCACTCAATGGGTGGATTTAAAACGATTTGAAGACGTCGGTATTGATGAAACCACCCATATCAAATTCAACAAAGGAATACGGGATTCTGCTAAACTCGAAGTGCAGAATTTCTTCGACACATTGATAAAGGAAAACCTCAGCATCACTCAATTAATAGACTCTGACTTCGTCGTCATCAATGACCTCCTAGCCTTACATTACGGGCTCGAAGCGCCCAATAAAGAAGGCGGGTTCCGCAAAGTCAAACTCCCTGCAGATTCACCACGTGGAGGGCTACTCGGAACCGTAGCCTTCCTCTCCATGGGTTCTAATGGAGAACGCTCATCCCCCATCATCCGTGGCGCGCTCATCCAGGAGAGGTTCTTCAACAGAAAACCTCCTCCACCGCCACCCAACGTCCCTGAGCTTGAAAATGCCAGTGACAAGCCGCTGGCTGTAAAAGAGAGCATTGAGCTCCACCGTCAAAAAGCACAATGCGCATCCTGCCATAGTAGTTTCGACCCATTAGGATTCGGCTTAGAAAACTTTGATCTCCTCGGACAATGGCGAGACCTGGAAACGATAAGAGCTCACGACATCAAGGGTGAGGCTGAAAAAGACACAAAACCAAAACTCATCCCCGTGAGAGCCGAGGGTGTATTCCCTAACAATGAACCATTTCAGAACCTGGATGAATTCCGGGCTGGGCTAATGGCGCACAAGCATCTGCTGACCCGCTCGATCACGGAAGGTCTGTTATCTTACGGATTAGGCAGACACATCGAATTTGCCGACCAGCAAGCACTCGATGAGATCTGCAAAAAGGCCGGCCAAAACAACGAACAAATCGGCGACCTCATCTACTCCATCATCAGTCACCCACTTTTCAAAAAAGCGGATCAATTCACAGACCCCTCAACTGCAAAAAATTAACCCAACGATATTATGAGTCTACACCTATATAACCGACGCACTGTGCTCAAAGCAGGAGCCACCTCCCTGGCACTCCCATTCATGGAGTCGCTCGGTATGGCCCAAGTTGCCAAGGTAGCCAAAGCGGCTACCGCCGCCGTCCCCAAACGCTTTCTCTTTATTGGCTGTGGCTACGGATTCACCACACACAGCTTCTTCCCAACCAAAGCAGGAAAATTCTCCGAAATCGGGCTCACCCCGGGACTTGAGCCACTCGACCGCCACAAAGATGACATCACCATGGTCTCAAACCTCACCAACCTAGGTGCCAGAAACCCTCACGCCGGCAGCACCACCTACCTCACGGGAGCGGATGTTGGAGGCACTAGACGTCGAAAATTTATCAACTCCATTTCACTCGACCAGGTGATTGCTAAGAACATCGGTCAGGATACTCGCTTCTCAAGCCTCGCACTCTGTGGGGAAGATGCGAGCGGACATGGCCCGGGACTCTCTATGTCCTGGTCGGATAAGGGGAACCCCATTCCTGGCATCAAAAATCCTCTCTCACTCTATCATGAGCTCTTCGGTCAAAGCAAAGAAAGTAGTGCTGAGCGAGAGTATCGCCTCTCCCAAAAACGCAGCATCCTCGATGCCGTAGTCGCGGAGCTCAAATTCTCAAAAAAGAAACTCAGCAAGACCGATCAAGATAAACTGGAAGATTACCTGCAATCCATTCGTCAGATCGAACAAAGCATTAGCAAGGAGGTCGAATGGGCGAATACCCCAAAACCAAATGCTCCACCAAATGTTCCCCTTCCAAAACCAGGAGACAGTATGGACGGAGTCCAATCGCTAAAGATCCTCCAACAGCTCATGGTGGCAGCCTTTCAAACCGACTCAACCAGAGTCATCACCTATAGGCAACCAGTAGACTCCTTGCTCAAAAGCTGGGGAATGAATATCGGATCTCACACGCTCTCTCACCGCTACAGCGGGGCTCGCGCCGAGATGTCCAGGTTAAGAGACTTTAAATCCATGGAGCTATTCGCAGGCCTTATTGACCTGTTTAAAAAGACCCCGGACACGAATGGTCAAAGCCTCTTTGACTCCACCCTCATCAGCTATGGATCTAACATCCGCATGGGTCACGGTCTAAAAGGCTGCCCTTCTATCTACACAGGTGGCGCAGCAGCAAAACTAAAAACCGGCGAGCACATCATCCTGCCGGAGGAAGACACTCCACTCGCCAACTACTGGCTCACTCTCTGCCAACAATCAGGTATAGAGATGGACAGCTTCAGCCACAGCACGGGGACCATCAGCGAACTGGTTCACTCTTGATATACATGAAAACAATCAACAAAATGACTTTTAAAACCTATCCGCTCCATCCCTAAGTCGCACGCGGCTTCATCACACGATATCATTTCCCATGCATCAAATAAGACATATCAAGCCATTTGCCCTCTTACTAACACTCACAACATCCATGCCCAAAACTCACTTTATGAAATTAATACCAGTCGCTATCGCCTTGTTAGCGGGTTTAATAACCGCACCCGCCTTTGCCGACCAAACCAATCAGGATCCAGAACGCCAACGTTCGTCCGAAGTTGCCACCGGCGAAGAATCCGTCGCAGCAGATGTCATGATCCGGGGCACGGTGATGGACGCAGATGATGCCGCCGTATCGGGTGCAGAGGTTCTTGTATTCCCTAGGCCCCCCTTCCCTGGGGAAAAGCAATTCGAGATGGAGCCGATTGCGCAGGCGGTGACCGGGCCGGACGGCTCGTTTCAGGTAATGGTCAGGCAAGGTTCATTCGCCGTCACGGCGCGCTCCAAGGGCATGCTGGCCATAGCGGCCTTCGGTGGTAGCACCGGTGACCATAAAGTCATCGACGGTATGGATGTCCACATGAAGCCGATCGCCCGTGCAACGGGACGTGTTCTTGACCCGGACGGTCAACCCATTGCCGGTCAATTGGTTCGTTTCAATCGGAGTTACGGCTACAGTATTCATAGTGCCACAAAATACGAGGAGATCATTCACCAAGCGCGTGGCAGGTTTTCCGTCGTTACCGATGAGCAAGGCAGGTTCGAGATCACCTCGCCAGCGGATACAGCTTACACTGTCACCATCTCGAGCCCGTTCGCAGCGTACCAGGAGTCACATACCCTCACCGATGGTGCCGAAATCCTGCTGCAGCTGGATAAATAAAATGAAACATCAATCAATTAAAGTCGCGTTAGGAGTGATCCTTTTGACACCATGTGTCAGCTTAGCGGATGTCGTGCCATCTGCACTCTTCACCGATCACATGGTCATCCAGCGTGAGACCCAAGCACCCGTCTGGGGAACGGCAGACGCAGGGGAAAAAATAAGCGTCACCGGCAGCTGGGGTGAAAGCGCGG